>Ga0315307_1000156_pt1 | contig 27503 bp, 31 predicted proteins | sample TDP2_MG_FD_203079 | JGI IMG/M metagenome (GOLD analysis project Ga0315307, IMG submission 203079) | Freshwater sediment microbial communities from Lake Towuti, South Sulawesi, Indonesia - TDP2 | ecosystem: Environmental > Aquatic > Freshwater > Lake > Sediment | place: Indonesia: South Sulawesi...
GAAGCCCCTGCTTGAGGCACTCCGTTTTCGTCTGTCTCTCGTACCTTTTTTCCTTCGGATTGTTGATGGCCGGGATCGACATTCTTTCGTTGAGAGTGACGTTCACCACGTAAGGTTGCTTTTGGTCTCGAATGAACCGCCTTAAACCCTCTACCAGCATCTCGCTTGTTCCGTCGTCTGTCAGGAGCTTCACCTCAATAAGGACTTCGCCGTAGCTATCCGTAGCTACCATGTCCGGCAGGCCAGTCACGCCAAGATACTGGTCGGGTAGGAGGCTCACAGATTTTCCACGTTGAATCAGAGCCTTGGCAACCTCAAGCTCAGAGACCGTCGATCGCAACTTGCGCGGCTCACTGACATCATCCAATTTATCCCGAATATGTCCGCATTGGTGTTCTCTCAGGAATCGGATCAGGTCGTCTAGATATGGCAAGTAAGATGTGTTTCCTTGGTACGCATCAAGCAACTGAACTCTTAGGCAATGCTGATTCGTTGCCAAAGCCCAGTCTAGGTGGGGGGTATCCATCGGCAAGCATATGCTTCCTAGAACCTTAAAGGGGTACCGATAGATGGACATCCTTCCTCCATAGAGCGACATGGAAGCCAAGCCTCTGCGGCACAGATGCTGAGTGTCGGCGACAGGTTGCAGACCCGCTTCAGCTGAACTCCCCAAAACGCGTAGATATTCGCGGCCTGGGCTGGATCATGCCTGAGGTCGTCAATCCAAGACGCTCGCGATCAGGTGCGCGAGCTTTGCTCCCAGTATAAACCCACGCCTAGCCAGTAGTCCAGCCCTTGACATGACCATCTTGCGCCTAGGTACAGCTATGTCCAATGCCAAACATATATTGAGATGTGTACTGTCTGCGAGGAGGTAGATGCCAGTCTTGAGGATTGCTATCGGTGGGTTTGGGGCGGAGTCTAACGCCTTCAGTGTGGAAAAGCCGGGTGACGAATCTGTCGTGGTGACTTCAGGCCAGGAGCTTCTCTCGTCGAACCGCGGAAGGAAGACTGTGCTAGGAGGCTTCTTGGACGGGCTCAACGGGGCAGGCATCTCGGCGGTGCCTACGTTGAGGGCCTTCTGGGGCGCCACGGGCGTCATCCAGAAGGCGAGCTACGAGCGGTTCAAGGCCGAACTCATCGGGAGCCTCAGGAGCGCCGGTAGACTAGACGGCGTGCTCCTTGACCTTCATGGGGCCATGCTGGCGGAGGGGTACCCGGACGGTGAGGGGGTTCTCCTCAAGGAGGTCCGTGAGGTGGTCGGCGTGGGGACGCCTATCCTCTGCGTTCTAGACATACACGGGAACGTAACCGACCTCAAGGTTCAGATGGCCGACGTTCTCTTCGGCTATAGGACGAATCCACACGTGGACCTTTACGAGAGGGGCGTGAAGGCGGCTCGGACGCTCCTCGCGATGCTGAGGCGTGAGGTAAAGCCCGTTACGCGGGTGAGGCGTCTTCCTATGCTTGGACCTAACCTCGGCATGAGCACTTGGGCTTACACCTTTGAGGCTCAGGAACGGCTGCCGTTCAGCCGCATCATGAGGACTGCCACCATGCTTGAGAAGGAGCCGGGCATGGTGGATATCTCGGTCTTTATAGGCTTCGCTCACGCGGATATGCCACAATGCGTCACGACCACCGTCGCAGTGAGCAACGGCGACCCCACCTTAGCCCAGAGCATGGCTGATAGAGTCGCCCAGATGGTCTGGGAAGCCCGCGAGGAGTTCGTGAAGCTTCGACCCCTCATACCGGTCGACGAGGCGGTGGACCGCGCCATGAAGGCCTCGAGGTGGCCCATCATCCTTGTCGACGTGGCGGACAACTCGGGCGGAGGGGCGCCCTGCGACAACACCGTCATCCTCGAAGCTCTGCTCCGGAAAGGGGCTGAGGACGCGGTCGTCCCGCTGCGTGACCCTGAAGCGGTCGCGAGGGTCTTCGCCGCGGGCCCTGGGGCTGTCCTCGACTTGGAGGTAGGCGGCGGGATCGATGGGAGGTTCTATAAGCCCGTCAGGATCAGGGCTACGGTGAAGGCGTTGACTGACGGCCGGTACGTTATCAGGGGGCCGCATCATGGCGGTTACCCGGTGCGCGAAGGCCTGTTGCCCAAGGAGGCCTGGAGCTGCGCGGATGTGGGTCGGACGGTGGTTCTCAAGACGAATGGGGTGGAGGTGATCGTCTCAGAGGGCCGCGTGGGCATGGAGAGAGACTACTATAAGGCGGCGGGCGTGGACCCGGCGGAACGCCGGATCGTCGTGGTGAAATCCGCTCAGGCGCATAGGGCCTCATTCGAAGGCATCGCCGCCGAGATCATCGAGGTGGACATGCCCGGCTCCTGCAGCAGCAACTACCGAGGCCTAACCTTCAAGAACGTGCCGAGGCCGATATGGCCCCTAGACCCCATCTGACAGTATGAATCCCCGGTGAGAGGGTCTCTTCAAGGAGCCGCTTGGGCGCTAGCCTTCTGCGCGTGTCTTTCCAGGAGCCTCTCTACACGGCTTAGGTAGTGGAGCCGCTCGGAGATGACGGCGTGGAGTTCACGTCGTAGCTCCTCGGCTGGGAGGGGCTTCCGTGCGATCTCAGCGATCTGGGCTGCCAGTTTTCCGTCTCCTAGGAACTTGAACCAGTTCTCGAAGTCGCCTCGACGCACGTGGAACCCCACAGACCGGATGTCTAAGGTTTGAAGCTTCTCAAGGAACTCCTGAGCGCTCGCAGCCACCTGGCCCGTAGGCTCCCCTATCGCGGTATAAAAGTGGAAGGCGTTCCCTCCGGGCGCCAGTCGGAGAAGCCTGAGCGCCTCCTTATCGGCGATAGCCCTCCTCAAACGCTTCCTCCGCTTCAAACGCACCATGAACCGATCCCGTAGCTTCCATGCTCGCGCGCAGCATAAACCTTGGCGTCAACGCTGACGACGCGGCATGGGCTTCGATCAGTTCAGTCTCGCAAGAACAGAGCCAGGAGGATGAAGCCTTTCTCGTTCTATCAGCCGAGTTCGGAGAAGGTTTATGTATCCGTCTTGTGAAATCGCATGCAGGTGGCTTGATGGTGGAGGAGCTTGTGACGATCTCGGTCAGGGTTCGAAGGGATCAGGCCAAGGAGATCGAGGCTCTCGCTGCTGACAGGGGTGTGGACAGGTCCTCCGCTGTGAGGGAGCTGTTGACCGTCGCCTTGCGTGAAGCGAGGCTCGCGCGGGCTCTGGAGCTGGTGAGGAGCGGGAGGGTCTCCGTCTGGAAGGCGGCTGGGGTGGCAGGGGTCACCTACAGGGAGATGCTCGAGAAGCTGAGGGCCTCCAATGTGCCCTTCCCCCTCTCCGAAGAGGAGTTGAAGCGTGAAGTCGAGGAGATCCTCCGCGGTTAGCAACGCTGGTCCGCTCATCCACCTCTCAAGGGCGGGCCTGCTCCACCTGCTCAAGCAGTTGTACGGACAGGTGCTGGTTCCAGAGGCCGTCAAGGTTGAGGTCGTGGATAGAGGGAAGCACATGGGGTTTGCCGACGCCCTGCAGGTCGAGAACGCTCTATCTGAAGGCTGGATACGGGTGGAGGAGACAGAGATCCCGAAGGAGTTTGCCAGCACAGCCGACACCGCAGGGTTGGACCGGGCTGAGGCCGCTGTCATACATCATGCGTATCGAGCCGGGATCACGGCTCTGCTGGACGACGAAGCGGCGAGGCTCTTCGCCAGAACCCTAGGTGTGGAGGTCCGTGGAAGCATAGGCGTAATCCTTGAAGCCTTGAAGAGACGCTTGACAACGCCCAGAGAAGCCTTGGAGGGACTGGAGAAGCTTTCAGAAGTCATGTACCTAAGCATGAACACGTATAGATTAGCGAGAAGAGAGATAGAGCGAATGAGCGCTGCAGGCCAGTGATGCAGAAGCTAAGCCTTACAGTCCGATACCCTCAGGCTACGGCCTCGCAGGTCTGAGAGCTTCGAGAAACTCGGACGCCCTTACTATCCTCACACCCCTATGTTCACGTATCTTGAGGAGATGCTTATCCCCCGTCACTATGAAGTCGACGTGGGCTTGAAGGGCGCACTCCAGCACTCTATTGTCCTCAGGGTCCTCCTCGACGACATTGACCGTGACCCCCGGCTTAACGACGACCAGGACCATGACGTAGTAGTTTCGGGCGTCCTCCACCTCTTCCTCCGTCAATCCAAACCTGGGGTACTTGAGGACGCGGGTTAACTCCTCCATGATAGCTGGCGATGTGTAGCCCTCCAAGATACCTGCCTCGACTAACCCGACGAGGGTGGCTTCAGCCCCGCTCCAGAAGAGAGCGGAGGCAAGCACGTTGGTGTCAGGAACCACTCTCAGCCTTGGCCTTCCGGACAGAGGCTATGGCCTCCTCCACATCCTCAGCCCTGACCGCTCTCTTCGCAACCTTCTCTCTGATAGAGGCGCTCACAGCTGAGAGCACGCTTTCACCCTCCTTCACCCTCCTCAACACGATGAGGTCACCCGTCGCATAGACTAGGAGCCTGTCGCCTTCAACAAGGCCCATCCTCTCCCTAAGCGGCTTAGGAAGGACGACCTGCCCCTTGGACGAGACCCTACTGAGCGAGAGCAAAGGCATTGCCCCCTTCGTGTAGTAAGACCGGCCCAACTTATTAAACTGACCCTCGCCATGAACACCTGCACGATGATGGAGCATCAAAGGAGGGCGGCGGGATTAGAACTCTAGGTGGATGGGTTATGCCGTGTCGGATTGAACTACGAGCTTAGGAAGGCCTCTATCTGGTTTAGGCCTTTCTCTATGTTTTCCATCGATGTGGCGTAGCTTAGCCTTATGTGGCCTTCCATGCCGAAGGCGGGGCCGGGCACCACGGCGACCTTCGCTTCTTGAAGCAGCTCTAGGGTCAGGGCTTCGCTCGTCTTCCAAGTCTTGCCTAGGAGGCCCTCCACATTGGGGAAGGCGTAGAAGGCGCCCTTGGGCATGGGGCAGGTGACGCCCTTGAGCTCGTTCAGCCGTTTCACCATATACCGCCTTCTGCGGTCGAACTCCTTCACCATCTCCGTGACCCTCTCTTGAGGCCCAGTCAGGGCTTCTAGGGCGGCTCGTTGCGCGATGCTGTTCGGGTTCGAGGTGGTATGGTCCTGTAGCTTCGCGCAGGCTTCCATGATCTCCTTAGGCCCGGCCATGTAGCCTATGCGCCAGCCCGTCATCGCGTAGGTCTTCGAGGCCCCGTTCACCGTGATCGTGAGGTCCTTCAGGCCTTCGTCGAGCGACGCGATGCTCCAGTGGCGGCCTTCGTAGACGAACTTCTCATAGACCTCGTCTGATACCACGTAGAACCAACGTGAGAGCGCCAGGTCCGCGATCGCCTTAAGCTCCTGCCTCGAGTAGACCTCGCCTGACGGGTTGTTGGGGCTGTTCAGTATCAGCATCTTCGTCCGCTCATTGAGCTTCTCTCTGAGGTCTTCCGCCGTGACCTTGAGGCCCTCGCCCTTCACGGGCACCGGCGTGGCCTGAGCCATCTTCACCTGCTCCACGTAGCTGACCCAGTAGGGCACGGGTATCAGCACCTCGTCCCCAGGCCCGAGCATCGCCTGCATGATGTTGAAGAGACAATGCTTCGCCCCGCAGCTGACCACGATCTGCTCGGGCTGATACGCGACATCGTTCTCCCGCCGTAGCTTCTCGCAGATCGCCTTCTTCAACTCCGGTATGCCCGTGCTGGCGGTGTACTTGGTGAAGCCCTCCTGAAGCGCCTTCACGGCCGCCTCCTTCACGTACCCCGGCGTGTCGAAGTCCGGCTCCCCGGCGCCGAAGTCGATGACGTCTACGCCCTGAGCCTTCAGCATCTTCGCCTTGTTGCTCACCGCCATGGTCGCGCTGGGAGCAATGTTCTTCACGCGATCTGAGAGCAGGGCTAATCCTCGCATAGACTCACTCACCTGGGCAGTCTGCCTTCAGGAATGCCTTTTGCCAGAGAACGTGAAGGCAACCCCACCTAATGTAAGCCTTTCGGTTGAGGAGACGGCGGGTCAGGCCCGTCGTGGGGGAACCCGGAGGGTTTATATTCCCCTATTCGAATATATGATTGGGTGAATGTGATGGCTTCGCCCTCAGCTGAGAGCAGACTTTACGAGCTGCACGCGGAGCTTTGTAAGACGCTCTCAAGCCCAGTTAGGCTACGGGTCTTGAACCTGTTGAGGGACGGCGAGAAGACCGTAAGCGAGCTCGTCGCCGCCACAGGTCTTCGTCAAGCAAATCTATCGCAGCACCTAGCTGTGCTACGACAGAGGGGAATCGTGGCCGTGCGGAAAGAGGGAGTGAACGCCTACTACGGGGTTGCTAACAGGAAGATGATCAGGGCGTGCGACACCATCAGGGAGGTCCTGCTTGAGCAGCTCTCGGAGGCTGAAGAGTTAGCTAAGCGGGCAAGCCGAGGTGAGCAGAGGTGAGGATGCTTATGCTCCACGTGGACGCCTTCCGTTCCACGATAACTGAGCGGGGCCGTTCAAGCCTCGTGGAGGAGGTCAACCCCGGCTCCAAGACCACGGAGGTAGCCGAGGCCTTGCTTGTCCTTGCGAGCGTGGAGAAGGCAGATGAGCCCCAGCTGGAGGGCACCTCGGAGAGGGCTGTCGCCGAGATAGCGCAGCTGGCCCGCAGGCTGAAGACCGGGACGGTTGTTCTACATCCCTTCGCTCATCTCTTCGGAGACCTAAGCAGTCCCCAAGTCGCCGTGAGGACGTTGAAGCTCACCGAAGATGGACTGACCAGAGAAGGGTTCAAAGTGGTCAGGACGCCCTTCGGCTGGTTCAACACCCTAGAGCTGAGGGCGAAAGGCCATCCACTCTCAAGGGTGGCGAGAATCGTGACAGCGGATCGAAGCCTCGGGTCACAGACCCAGGAGGTGACATAACATGGCGAGTAGAGAGAGCTCCATCGTGATCTTGCTGTTGACCTTAGCGGCGTTACTGCTCTTCGTGCCGCTTCTCTTCTGGGGGTTCGGCGGCCCGTACGGAGGCCCTTACGGCATGATGGGTATGATGGGCTACGGCTGGGGCTTCATGTGGCTAGTACCGCTAGTGTTTCTCGTCCTCATAGCGCTGGGAGTATACTACCTCGTCACTGCCTATGGGAGGACGGGTAGACCTGCATCAAGCCGAAGAGCCCTCGAGATACTCAGGGAGCGATACGCGAGGGGCGAGATCACGAGGGAAGAGTACCTGAAGATGAAAGAGGAGTTGGAAGCGTGAGTCATGCCACTGGACGAAGGACGCTCGGAGTAATCCTCGTAGCGGTCGGGCTTCTAGGCGTTGCAGCGTCCGTAGCGGCCCTTGCGACGCCCTTTTGGACCGGCGCGCCCGATATGGATCAGGCCGTCGGGATCGCCGAGAGCTTCCTGCGCCGCGTCGGGAACAAAGACTTGGCCATCGAGGAGGTTATGGAGTTCGAGTACAACTTCTACGTGGTCTACTACGAGAAGAGCACCGGGATCGGCGCGTTCGAGATGCTCATCGACAAACCCGGCACGGGCGGCATGATGGGAATGATGGGCTACGGCGATATCCGGCCTGAACAGGGACCTAACATGATGTGGAACACCAAGTATGGGATGCAGGGCATGGGCGGAGGGATGATGGGTTGGGGAGCCCCTCGGCCTCGTAACACGTCCGTCACCGCGTCCATATCGGAGAACGAGGCTAAGCAGCTTGCCCAGCAGTATCTTGACGGGGCCCTTCCAGGCGCGAGGGCTGAGGACGTGCACCCATTCTATGGGTATCACACGATCCACGTAGAGAAGGATGGGAGAACCTACGGTATGCTGAGCGTCAACATCTACACCGGGCAGGTCTGGTACCACAACTGGCACGGAGCCTACATCCAGACCAGAGAGATGCACACGGATTGAAGTGAGTTGAAGATCGGGATTATCCTGAACTCTAATGATGCGGAGACGGTGTGGAACGCGTTAAGGTTCGGCACAACAGCCCTGCTTGCAGGCCACAGCGTCAAGGCTTTCCTCATCGGAAGAGGCGTCGAACTAGAGGACCTACGTAGCGAGAAGTTCGATATCCCCGGCCTGGTTGAGGCCTTCCGGAAGAACGGCGGCGTCACACTCGCCTGTGGAACATGCCTTAAGGTGCGTGGAAGACAGGGCAGCGATGCATGCCCAGTATCGACGATGAAAGACCTCGTAAAGATCGTGGACGAAGCTGACAAGGTCGTCAGCTTCGGCTGAAGCGGGTTAAGGGAGCGGCGCTTCTTCGGGGTCGATCGCGGCTGGTGTCTGAGGGGGAGCGTTTCTTCCGTTCTGATAAAAGGGAGGCGGCCTGCGCTGTCTGCATGGCCATATACCATAATGTATATATGGATGTAAACTTAGAGTTGGGTTGGTGGTCGCGTTGGCCGTGATCAGCGTCAGGGTTCCTGAGGCCCTCAAGAAGGAGATGGAGCAGGTCGATATTGACTGGAATGAGGAACTCAGGGCTATGATCAAGGAACGGCTTAAGCTGGAGAGGAGGAGACAAGCCATAGCTAGGATCGACGCGATCAGAGCGAGGATAAAGCCGGGCTTCGACATGGCCAAGGCGATCAGAGAGGACAGAGATGCCTAGACTGGCCAGGTTTGTAATAGACGCTAGCGTTTTCGTCAAATGGTTCAGCGTCGGCGAGGAGTTCTTGGCTGAAGCCTTAGCGCTCCGTCAGAGCCTTGCGGATGGCAGGCTTCAACTGGTCGCGCCTGACCTCATCGTCTTCGAGACCTGCAACGCGATCCGGAAGAGTCCGAGCATAACTGACGAGGATGCGAGACTGCTGGCGAGGGAGGTCCTTGAGGTGAGGCCTGAGCCCTTCGAGCTGAATGCCGACACGGCGGAGCAGGCGATGACTCTGGCCAGACGGGAGGGTGTATCGTTCTACGACGCCAGCTACATCATGGCGGCAAAGACCCTTGGCTGCACGTTAATCACGGCGGACGAGAAGCAGCTTGAAGCCGCGAGGAAACATGTGCCCAGTAAGCATCTGAAAGACGCCTATCTGACCTTGCCCTAACTGGCGTACTGTCACGAGAGAAGGGGGGCGTTTGACTCGTCGCAAGAGTATCTACCGGCTGTGCTTGACGGAAAACGATTAATGCAGAGGGATCGCCGTCACGAAGCGGAGGGCTTGTGGTGGAGTGTGTAAGGTTCGGCTACGTGGGCTGCGGCTTCATGGCTCAGAAGGTGCACATCCCCAACTTCAAGAGCATACCGGGCTGCGGGTTCCTAGCCCTAGCCGAGGTGCGCGAGGGCCTCGGCCTGAAGGTTCAGGCCCGGTATGGGATTCCACGCCTGTACAGGAGCCACTTGGAGCTGGCTGATGACCGCGATATCGAGGCGGTGGGGGTCTCGGCGCCCTTCGCGGTGCAGGGCGAGATCGCCCGCGAACTGTTAGCGGCCGGCAAGCATGTCTTCATGGAGAAGCCTATGGCCGTCTCCGTGGAGCAGGCGGAGCGGATCCTCGCCGCGGCTAGGGCTTCGGGGAAGCGCCTCATGGTGGCGTACATGAAGCGCTACGATGCGGGCAACGAGCTGGTGAAGGAGACCGTGGCCCGATACCGGGCGAGCGGCGAGCTGGGAAGGATGCTTCTCGCGCGGAACCATGGCTTCTGCGGCAACTGGACCGCTAGCCTGGACACGCCTATGGAGACGACGGATGAGAAGCCGCCTGAGTCTCCTGTGCAGGGGCCGGGCTGGCTGCCACGGGAGCACCTTAACTCGTACGTAGGCTACTTGCAGCAGTACACGCATAACGTGAATCTTCTACGGTGGTTCCTCGACGCCGGCGAGAACGTGAAGGTGAAGCACGTGGACCTGGACGTGGACGGTTACACGGGCCTGGCCGTCTTCGAGATGGCTGGCGTAAGGGCTGTCCTTGAGTCCGGCAGCCTCTCGCACTACCGGTGGGATGAGGAGACGAGCATCTACTTCCAACACGGCTGGGTGAAGACCTGGGCCCCGCCTTTGCTGTTGAAGAACATGCCCGCGGAGGTCGAGATCTACCAGGCAGGGAAGGTGCAGGAGTTTACGCGGCCCGTCCCGAAGCCTAACTGGACCTGGTCTTATAAACGCGAGGCGGAATACTTCATCGAACGCGTAGCGAGCGGCGAACCCTTCCGGTCCTCAGGCGAGGACACGCTTACAGACGTGAGGATCTTCGAAGATACGTACCGGCTCTACTTGGAGAACCGAGGGCTACTGTAGGCTGGGGCGTTGCCGCAGCCTAGCTCACTGCTTGGTCTGCGCTGCGCTTTGCCCCTTGATAGGCTTATATGGCTGTGAACGCGACTGGTTATGGGAGATGTAGGAGCTATGACGACCATATCAATCACGGAGGACGTGAAGAAGGAGCTTCTGAAAGTGGCAGCTGAGCTTCAGCTCAGGCGCGGCCGCAGAGTGGACCTGAACGAGGCGGTTCGCTACCTGGTAACTCAGAGAAGGAGGAAGAACCCCGCGCTACTGAAGGAGGCCTGCGGGTCTCTGGATGACGCCCGGGAGGCAATCGCTGAACTCCTAGCAGAGAGGAGACTGGATGAAGAGCGGACTGAGCGGAAGACTCGTCCTCGACGCTAGCGCCCTAGTCGAGCTGCTCTCCCCGACGCAGGAGGGACATAGGCTCATGCAAGCGCTACTGAACGAGAAGATAGAGGCCTACATCACTGAGATCGCGGAGACGGAACTGAGATACCTCCTCTGCAGGCGGCTGGGAAGAGAGAAAGCTGAGCGAGCCGTGCTGGCGCTAATGGCATCAGACTACCTGCAGGTCGAAGACACTTCAGATGTCCTAAAGGACGCAGCACTGTACAAGTGCGAGAGGGCCATCTCCCTAGCTGACTGCTTCTGCCTAGCCCTAGCGAAGAGACTTGCCTGCCCTGCGCTGTTCGCCCGCGAAGAGGAGGACCTGCGAAGAGAGATGGCGAGAAAACCGTTCGACGTGAACATCCTCTTCCTTGCCGCCGAGGACAATGAGCGAACAGCCGAGGGAGTTGGCAAGGCTTAACCCGACGAGGCCGGGTTAAGTGATCGGTAGACTTGCCACGATATTGTTGCCAGCTCCGAGGCTACGCTTACGGAGCGCGGTACGTCATCTCGGTGGCGGGAACCCAGACGATCGTTCCAACCCTGAAGGACGATCCTCCCTTGATGACGGTTTGATTACTCTGAGCCCAGCCGCCAGCCGTCCACCTGTCACCCGAATATCGTGTCAAGAAGCATCATAACGGCAAAGCCTGTGATGAATCCGAGGGTGGCTTCAGTCTCGTGTCCCCTTCGGTGGCTCTCAGGGATCATCTCGTGGCTTACAACGAAGGCCATAGCTCCTGCCGCGAAAGCCAGGCCGCTAGGGAGAAGAGGGCGCGCTAAGGCGACCAGAGATACTCCGATGAGTCCGCCGATAGGTTCGACTAGGCCGGTCAAGGTCGCGTACCATGCTGCTTTTCTACGTTGGAAGCCCTCTCTGACCAGGGGGAAGGCGACTGCCGAGCCCTCGGGGACGTTCTGTAACGCTATTGCCGTAGCGATGACCATCCCTGCCGGGATGTCTCCACCGCCGAAGCTCACTCCCACAGCCAGTCCCTCGGGGAAATTGTGTATGGTGATGGCTAAGATCAGGAGGCTCACCCTTGACAGGTTGGAGGATGGGCCTTCAGGCCCTTTGATGAGGTGTGCGTGTGGGATGTATCGGTCAAGTAGGTGTACGAAGAGCCCACCGATCACGAAGCCTACCACCGTCACCCCGACTCCGCCAAGTTCCACCGCTGGGACGAGAAGGCTGAACGCCGTAGCGGCGAGCATCACTCCTGCGGCGAAACCGAGCATCGTGTCCAGTGTGCGGTGGGACACCTCCTTCAGGAACAGCACGGGGAGTGCGCCTAAACCCGTAGCTGCGCCAGCTACCAAGCTGGCATACACGCCTAACTGAATGAGTTCGAGCGGCATACCCATTTGTGGCACGAACCTTGGATTTATAGCTAGTCAGGAGAGTTTATGACTACGCCCAGGTCCTTTGTTTCCACCGGAAATCCTCCTGAGATTTCCTCCCAGACAGCAGCAAGAGAAGACGGATTTATGCTGAGGGCAGAGTAACCCCTAGATCACTTTCTAGTTTGAGGTTCTCCATGTAACGTCCCCGTGTCTAGGAAGCTCGGATTCATAGTTGATCGGCAAGCTCTACAAACACTTCCGACTTCTTCACCTTTATTCTATATGTCCTGAGGTCTCTTATTGGACTCTGGGCGTCTACTGGTTGGGAGAGGACCCTTCCACTTGTAACGTCAAACTCGGCGCTGTGAAAGCCGCATCTTAGAACTCTCCCCTTTAGGCTTCCGAGCTGCAAAGGATAGTTCTTATGAGGACATCTCCCCTCGACTGCATAAAAAGATCCGTCCAAGTTAATGAGCAGGATATTATAGTTTAGAATATCGATCTCTTTCATAGAGCCGGGCGGGACATCCTGGGTTCGGGCCGCTCTGAATAATCTCCCCAAGGAGAACAGCTCACCTGTGTGGGGTAACCAGCCTTCGTCGCGGTTCGACCTCGAATTGGAGCCCCTTTCGAAGCTGAGGGCCAGTCCTTTAACATTTGACTGAAACAAAGGGGGAGACGGGGAGGTTCGCTTATTCGATATGCCTGAACCTCTCAGTGTAGGGTCCTTCTCCTGGCCTTCTTCGTCTGAAGTGGCCTGAAGGTCTTCCCTCTAGTAGTTCTTGGAACCACGCTTCATGTTCGACTTCTTCGTGAAGTATCGCCAAGGAGATGTCGTAGCTACGATGATCCTTCCCGCAGGTCATGTTGCATATCTCTGTGTAGACCCTGACAGCACACCTTTCTGCCTCCAGTAGGACCTTGAGGATCTCGCCTATGTCGGTGGGATCTTTGGGAAGGTACGCAGCGGCGCACGCAGCATCGTCATGCAACTCTTTCAGGTCTCTGTAAAGCTGGCCTCCTAGCTCGTAGATGCGGGGAACGAGGGTTTCGAAGTGAAGCCTATCTTCAAGCCTAGCATCCTCCACTACCTCCTTTCTCCCCTCGCCTTCAAGGCCTGAGCAGTTCATCCTCAGCACAGTGTAATAGTAGTACGTGGTAAACTCTGCTGCAGCAGCTTTCTTCAACTTGTCGATCAGAAGGTTGACGTCAACCCCAGCCCTCTCCACCATCTCCCTGCCCACATTCTTGGAATACTCCTTGCCGGCCATATTCCTCCACCTTTTTCAGCGAAAGGCTTTTGTCCCGGGGCTCCTAATATAGATTTCGGAACGAAAGCGGATGGAAAATGACCGAACGGTCCGAAAATAGGATTGGTTAAGATGGTCGACGAACTGGATAGGAAGATCCTCAGAGTCTTGGAGGAGGACGGGAGGGCCTCCTTCACCGACATAGCCAAGAGACTGAGCCTCCATGAATCAACCATCAGAAAGCGAGTCCTCGCGCTCCTGAAGAAACAGGTGATCAGGAAGTTTTCGGTCGTCTTGGACCCGTCCAAGATAGGGTTGAACTCAGTCGCCATCGTCGGGATAAACGTGGAACCCGTCAAGATAATAGAAGTCGCCCAGAAACTATGCGATATTCCGGAGATCAAATACGTGGCCACCTCCACCGGTGATCACATGATCATGACCGAGATCTGGGCCGAGCACGGAAGGGGATTAACGAAACTCATATCCGAGAAGATAGGCACGATAGAAGGTGTGAAAGAGCTCTGCCCATCCATCATCCTAGAGAAGCTGAAATACTAGCTGCTCTGAGAACATGCTCCGTCGCCATTCTTCTCGGGCTTCCATAGATTCCAAGGGTCACGCTTCCCCACATAGTCCAGTGGAACGGAGAGGCTTTATCAAGGCTGCTTCACGCAACAGGAGCCCGTTGGCCAGCCGCGCATTTTCTTCAGAGGAGGAAGAGGCCCGGCGGCGACCCGGACCACGCTGGGCAAGATACAGATCTTCCACAGTGAGCTGATGCACAGCTGAACACAATCCTCCTCGTGAAGCCAGTCCTCGGATTCCAGAAAGCGGTAGCCCTGAAGCCCGTAAGCGGCTCGCTCTGCCACTTTCGAGAGACTGAAGTGAGCTTATATCATGCAGGGGTTCAAAGCTTGCCTCCGAGGCTTGACAGGGATGAGAGCTGCGCGGTTAGTCGAGTACGGGAAACCCCTTGAGCTAGTGGAGGTTGAGACGCCTGAGATAGGCCCTCACGACGCCCTTGTGAGGATCAAAGCATGCGGGGTCTGCCATACCGACCTGCATCTGCAGGAGGGCTCGATGAGGCGCGGCCGACTCCCAATCACGCTTGGACATGAGATGGCAGGCGAAGTCGCCGAGGCCGGCGAGGAAGCAGACTGGCTTAAGCCCGGTACGCGGGTACTCGTCGATTACCATTACACGTGTGGGCGATGCCATAACTGCCGCATGGGCCGGGAGGAGGAATGTACAAACTCGACCTCCGGCGGCTTCAGCGTGGACGGCGGCTACGCGGAATACGCGAAGGCCCCGGCCCGAAACCTCGTGGGGCTTCCCGACGGCGTATCCTACGAGGAGGGAGCCACCCTAGCCTGCGGCGGCGGCACGGTCTATCACGCCATTAGAAGTGCCCCTATTAGCTTCATGGAGACGGTGGTTATCTACGGTTTCGGCGGCCTCGGCACCATCGCGTTACAGGTGGCGAGGCTTACGGGCGCCCGGACGCTGGTCGTGGACATCGCCGAGGAGAAGCTCGCGCTGGCCCAAGAGCTGGGAGCCGAGGCGGTGATCGACGCCTCCAAGCAGGACGTGGTGAAGGAGACCCGAGCGCTCACGGGGGGCTTGGGCGTCGATAAGGTCTTCGACCTCGTCGCGGCGCCAGAGACCCTGGGGAACTCCTTGCAGATGCTAAGGCGAGGAGGGAGGCTGATCATCATCGGAGCCCTCTCCAGGCCGTTCAAGGCTAATCCGCTCTATCTGCTCAGCAACAGGATTCAGATCCACGGCCAAGGCGGCTGCCCACGCTGGCAGCTGGAGGAACTCGCCCGGCTGGTCGACGCGGGCAAGGTGAAGCCCGTCATCTCGAAGGTCTACTCGCTGGAGGACGTGAACAAGGCCCTCGACGAGCTGAGGCGCGGCGAGATTCTGGGAAGAGCGGTCGTCAAGCCCTAGCCCCTTTCCGCGCTCGCGTCGCTTCGCCAAGACCCTGCTGATCCGGCGACCGAGACCAGAGCCGACTCGGGAACGATGGGCCTGACTCCGATGGTAGCGGGTGGATGAGGCGTGGGATTGGTCGGGCCTTATATAGGCGCAGGCGATGTGAACCAAGCGGAGGGAGGTGAATGCCTAGTTCTGTCAGCCCCTCCCGCAAGAGGCCGGACGTTATCTCCACCGTTGTGGGGAGCTGGCCGAGAGACCCGGAGTTGAGCGCCGAGCTGGAGAAACGCGGCTCAGCAGCGGCTACTCCAGAGCTGGAGCAGCTCTTCCGGAGGTACGTGCCACGGGCGATCGAGGATCAGGTGAACCCGGCTGGGAATGGGCTAGGCCTAGATGAGGTAACGGATGGAGAGTACCGGCGGACCGTCTTCTTCGGCAACATCACCGGGCTTCCGGGCTTCAGGCAGAAGGCCCTGCCCTTTGCCTTCTCCGCCGGCGACATCTACTCGTCCGCGATCGTGGAAGACAAGATAGAGTACGATCCCAGCCAGCCCTTCGCGGTGAAAGAGGTCGGGTTCGCGAGAGAGTACCTAGAGAGCAGAGGATGGAAGAAGAGAGTTAAGGTCACGGTACCCGGACTATCGTTTCTAGCCAACTTCTATCCGGACCCGAACAGCGAGGCGGCCAGAGCCAGCCCGGCGGTGAGGAAGATGATGGAATCCTCCTATGAGAAGGTCAGGGGAGTCTATCCGACCCTGGACGACTATATCAGGGACGTGCAAGGGATCGTCGCGAACGAGATCCGCGCCGCGCTAGACGCGGGAGCTGACAGGGTGCAGGTGGATGTTCCAAACTACTGTTTCTTCACGACCGTGCCTAGGCCTGAGTTCGAGCAGGTGATACGGGCTCAGGTGGAACTGGATAACAGGCTGCTCAGCGGATTCCCCTATGAGAGGCTGGATGCGCACGTCTGCGACGGCAACTACTGGAATACGACGATCAACAACACGGGGCATTGGGGCGTGAACGGCTTCATACCGTCCATCTATGAGCTAAGGGTTCAGAGACACGTGCTGGAGCTGTTCAGCGGAAGCCTGACGAAGTATCTCAGCAACCTGAAGGCCCTTAGAGAGCATCCTCTCCCAAGGGATAAGGAGCTGGGCGCCGGCGTGATCAGCGTCAAGAGCCGCGACGTGGAGTCTGTCCCAGAGCTGGAGAGGAGATTCCGCGAGGTCACGGAGATAGTCGGCTTTGACCGGACGAAGATAACGACGGGCTGCGGATACGGGTCAAGTCTCGAATCCATCCATACCCGGGAGGGCGCGAGGAGAAAGACGAGAAACGGCGTTCTCGCCGCGAGAAACGTGTTAAGAGAAGCAGGCTACGACGTGTGATACCAAGCCTAGAGGAAGAGGCGGAATGACCTCCCCGTCTCATTTCGTATGAGAGGCGATGAGGGCCCAGAACGGCGGCGCCATAAGGATGAGGCTGAGGCCTAGGAACCAGAAGACGCCTAGGTAGCCCAAGGCCGTGGTCAGTATAAAGCCCGTTATGATGGGGCCTGAGGCTTGGCCTACGTCCATTATGGTGCTGAGGAAGCCCATCGCGGCGCCGGACGACTCCTTTCCGGCGAGGTCTGAGACCAGGGCGGGCGTCGAGGACGTGACGAGGGCGAAGCCCAGGCCGTAGGCTATCGAGATCAGGGCGAGGACCGCGAAGGAGCGCGTGAACGGTATCAGCAGGAGCGGAAGGCCGCCTGCTAGAAGGCCTAGGCTGATGACCCGGATGCGGCCGTAGCGGTCGGAGAGGTGGCCCATGAGGGGCTTGGTGAAGACCACCGTGACGAGCTGGGCGCCCGTGATCACGCCGAGCTCTAGGACGCCGATGCCCACGGAGCCCGCGTAGGCGACGATGAAGAACTCCAGCGAGCCGTACGTCAGGTACTGCACGGCCTCCGTGAGGCTTGTGACGAGGACGCCTCGGTTCCTTGAGAGCGCCATGAGCTGACCGCCCATCTGGGCTCCGGATGGCCGCGATTGGGCCACTACGCGGGAGGGCGTCTTCTCCATGGGCAGGAGCGCCATCACTAGGAGGGCGGAGACCCCGGCTGCGGCGACGACCGTGTAGAGCGACCGGAAGCTTGTGGCCGTCGCGTAGAGGATGAAGCCTCCTAGGAACGGGGCGAGGCTTCGGCCGACGACGGTGAACGAGGAGAACGTGGAAATCCTCTCCGCCTTCCGTTCCGGGTAGTGTTCCACGATCGCCGCGTTTGCGACGGGGCCGAAGATCGCCGTGGCGAAGCCATGGTAGAACCTGACCGCGATCAACTGCGTGGGTGTCTGGATGAAGAGGTAGAGCAGGGGCGCCGTGGCGAAGACGATGCCGGAGATGAGGATCACCTTTCTTCGGCCTAGGAGGTCGCTCAGCGAGCCGGCGGGGAGGCTTACGAGTATCCCGGGGATGGTGGAGGCGGCGGCTATGAAGCCGAGCACTTCGCCGTCGGCGCCGAGGCTCTTAGCGAACAAAGGCAGCACGGGGTTCTTCGACATCGTCGTGCTGAGGATAGCGAGAGCCCCCACGGCGCAGAGAGCGTAGAAGAACCTTCGGTTGGCTGCCGCCGTCGTTGCCACGGTCATCCCATCGTTGCGCTAGGGTTTCCGCTGCCGGAGCCTGCTCTGGCAGAGGGCATAGAGCGCATCGTAGACAGGAAACTGCTTCGCCATGTTCTCATGATCGTCCTTCGAGATGAGCCTGAAGCCCTCGGCCAGAGAGGCTAGGCCCGGGGACTCAGGCGTGAGCGTCCTGTTCGCGGTATCGGCGCCGCGGACGATCCTGGCGAGTTCTTGGAGCGCGGGGTCCGTAAGCCCATACTTCCTCATGATGGCGTCGAAGCTGCACTCGTCGCCGTGATGGCCTAGCTCCACGCCGGGCATGTCGAAGGGGATCGCGCCTTCGCGGCGGGCGACCTCAAGGACCTTCTCGGCGGGAACGAAGAGGAACTCCACCTGGGGATCAACGAATCGCCTGATCAGCCAGGGGGAAGCGATGCGATCGACCCTCGCCTTCTCGCGGGTAACCCACTTCAACTCTGACCACCTAAGTTCGCCTGCGGAGAGCATGACCTGTCTGATAAGGATGCGGGCCTAGGCGATTGCAGGACGAGGAGGGCCGGCGTCCAGTCACCTTAGGGGGGTTCGCTCTCGGTGAGGCTGAGCAGGGCTTGGACGGCTCCGGCGACGAGCCTCTCGCATTGCCCTCGGTCATGCCTTCTCCTGCCTTCTTCGGTGGTCAGGTCGCAGCCCGTCAGCTCAAGGCAGAGGACGCTTCCGAACTCTTCCCTGAAGAGGTCGTAGAGCCCTAGCGCCAGCCGGTAAGGCTTCTCCCTGGCTTGGCTGTCAGGCGTCATACGCCCGTATCTGAACCCGAGGGCCATCACGCCGCCGGTTAACGCGCCGCAGACGGAGCCTCGCCTGCCTATGCCTGCGCCGAAGGGCGTAGCGATACTAGGGATCAGCTCAGAGCCAAGCCCGTAGGCTTCCTCTAGGGCTAGGAGGACGCTCTCGGCGCAGTTGAACCCTTCCCGGAAGTAGGAGACCGCCCTCCCGGCTACTTGCTCAGCGTTCATCCTTCCACACTCGCCAGTGGCATGGTCCTCGATACGGGCTTATCGGCGGCACTTAAAGCGTTCAGCTACCCCTCCCGCCGCGAACTCGCTGAGAGATAAACCTCGGCTAGATTCCGTGGCCCCTGTGAGAAATGCTTAAATGTTTAACAGTGGCTTCCACTGCGGACGAACGATGAGTTCCCAGAGAAGGCGGAGACTGGCGGAGAAGCTCACGCCCGAAGGCCGCGAGATCTACTTCCAGACCTGGCTCGCGGCGAAGGCCTTAGAGCGACTGAAGCGCGGCCACGTCACCTACATAGTCTAGAAGCCCACTCGGTGACATAGGCCCCGTGCCGGGTGCGGGCCAGGTTGCTGCGGAAGGCCTTCTCTTAGGCTTGGGGTGGCGATTCATGGCGCTTTTACTCGCGTGTTAAGGGTGGTTTCATCGCTTCTCTCACCATGGTTTAAGGTGGTTTTCATGCCACCAAACGAGCGCGCGGCGGGCCCTGATTCCAGCGAAGCCTAGCCGGAAAGCGCTCTGATCACCAGGCCCCTGCTCAGAGCAGAGGATAGCTTCTCAGGAATGGGTTAGCGGCTGTTTTCCTCATGTGCAGGTGGCATTGCTGCGATGCGGGTCACAGGCGTGTGTCTGTCGAGCCCTGAGGCGACATTTCATCCGCTCAGGAAGAGGCCTGGACGACCTTCAGCGTTCGTTCCAAGGCGAGTCTTCTGAAACGCGATGTCCTGTCGTCGCCGTGGGTTCTCTTCAAGAGCCTCTCCGCCAGCCCGCCCGCATGCCTTAGCTCGTTCCGCGCCGGGCGCGTGTCCATCTCCGAGAGCGTCAAGAGCGTATAATAGAACGGATAGCCGCCCCACCTGCCGTCGGGCTTACGTTTCGTCTCCATCCTGGCTACGCCCCTGTCCAGAACCACCTCGCGTTCCTTGAGCTTGACCGCGGCCATGGTTCTGAGGAAGGCCGTCGTGCATGAGTAGCAGCAGTAGAAGCCGTCCTTACCTCCACGGTCCAGGATCTCCTTAAGGCCGCTTAGGGCTCGCGTCACGGCCGGAGTCGTGCCCTGGTTCCAGACGATGGCGGTTCGAAGCGCCTCCTCGCCCAGGACATGCCTTGCGCCTCCCATAGAGGGCATCCGTTCACCTGTCAGGAAACGCGCGCCTTGAGCCAGATCCCGAGGCGTGGGCAGGAACAGGCCACGATAGGAGCCCGGCAGCCCCTGTCGAGCCAGAACCCATTCAAGCGCCTCCTGCACCTGAGCCGCTGGGCTACTCCTGAAGCCCTGCCGCACCTCCTCCAGGCGCCAAAGCGTCTCCTGCAGAGACTCCGGGACGAGTACCCTCTGCGTTTCCATGAATAGGCCTCGGCCACGTCACCAAGCGATTACTCCGCCTTCTCAAGGAGGGCGGTTATAAGCATGACCTTCGACCGCGTACACGACGAGCATCAAGGGCGAAAACCCTTCCGCCAACCTGAGCCAAGGACGGCAAAGACCTAAAGAAGCCCCGCATCCCAAGTGGACTTCCCTATGACGCTTGGAGTCGAGGCCGCCCTCGCGGATCTGGCGGCGCGCGTCGTCTCCTACCAGCGTTGCCCACGGCTGAGAGCCTACTGCGAGCAGGTGGCCCACGTGAAGAAGCGAGCCTACAAAGGCTGGGCTTATTGGGGAAAGCCTCTACCCGGCTTCGGCGACCCCGGGGCGCGGCTCCTCATCATAGGCTTGGCTCCCGCGGCTCACGGAGGCAACCGCACAGGCAGTGTTCACAGGCGACGCCTCGGGCGACTGGCTTATCCGGGCGCTCTATGAGGCGGGCTTCGCGAATCAGCCCCTAAGCGTCCGCAGAGACGACGGCCTGAGGCTTAGAGCCGCCTATATCACGGCCACGGTCAGGTGCGCCCCGCCGGGAAATAAGCCTACGAGGCAGGAGATCGAGAACTGCTCCCCGTACTTGACGGAGGAGCTGCGGCTGCTCTAGGAGGCCAAGCTCGTCCTAACGCTGGGAAAGGTGGCCTTCGACGCCTACCTGACGCATCTACCCAAGGTCAAGCCTCGGCCAAGCTTCAGGCATGGCACCCTTTACCAGTTGGGCGGGGAGACGCCCTTGTTGATGGCCTCCTACCACCCCAGCAGGAAGAACACCCAGACGGGCAAGCTCACGCTGTAGCTCGTCAGTCGCAACGTATGCTGTTTCGGCCCACTCTTCCCCGCAATCCGATCAAGGCCGCGATCTCATGGCCGGTAAGGCGCCTCTAGGTCGCCCATCTGTAGGCTGGTCCCGATGCTCGGGCCAGCTCCGGCCAGCGGGCAATCTCCTGCCCTGACAGATAGCTGCTAGGCTTGGGGACGGAGGGTGGAATGGGCTTCGGAAGGTCTGCCGCTAGTCTGGATGGAGGTCTTGCCGCGGCCTCCTCCCGGAGCCGCAGTATATGCACCTGTCCGGCTTCTCCCTTTCCTTGACGTACTCGCGGACTGAGGTTGACCAGTTGATCTCGCTGAGCCTGAGCCTCTGGAGCCTGTCCATTATGAAGCGGTAGTTCGCCTTCCCAACCCCCGCTGACTCGGCGATGATCTTGGCGTACTGCCAGAAGAGGAGGTCCTCGATGGTTCTGACTGCTGGAGGCGGCATGCCTACAGGTTCGCGTTCAACCGGTTATAACATTCACGTCCTCCTTGAGGCCTCGCGGGGCAGGATATGCCTGACCCCGTTCGCTCTCGCCCACTCCGCAATCAGGTTCACGTAGGACTTGTACCTCTCGTCCATCAGGATGAAGCTGCACCAATCCTCTCGATGCCTGATGCCCCTACCTATCGCTTGGCTCGCAGCCCTGAACGCGTCCTTCACGTACCATCGCCGCCCCAGGCCTGGCTCCTTCTGGTCGAAGTAGTCGATCTGAGCCCGGACGACAACATCGTGGTAGTCCGCGTAGGGTATGCCTATGAGGAACACGCCTCTCCTACAGAGGGCAGGTAAACGCAGATCGCCCTCTCCTGCAGCATTGAGAGCTCAAAGGCACTAAGCGCGTTCAGCCCGTAGTCACGTTAGTCAGCATCAGTGAGTTGAGCAAGGTCTTCAGCCCAGGTTAGCTCTACCGGCTATAAGGGAGAAGCAATCCCTATCTCCAAGAAGGTATCGTGACTAATGCGGCTAGGAAGGGAATGAGGTGAAAGCAGAGAAAGATAGGGCTTGGGCGTGGGTAGACGAGAACCGCCACCGCATCATCGAGATCAGCGACGCGATCTGGGGCTACGCGGAGCTGGGCTTCGTCGAGTACCAGTCTTCAAAACTCCTGTCAGAGGAGCTGGAGCATGGAGGCTTCAAGGTTGAGCGCGCCGTCGCCGGGATGCCAACTGCGTTCGTGGCCAATTGGGGCAACGGACATCCCGTGGTAGGCATCATGGGGGAATACGATGCCCTCCCCGGCCTCTCTCAGAGACCGGTTCCGTACAAGGAGCCGTTCGTGGAGGGTGCCCCGGGTCATGGATGCGGCCATAACATCCATGGCACATCGGCCCTAGCTGGGGTCATCGCCGCGAAGACAGCTATGGAGTCTGCTGGCATCAACGGCACCGTGAGGTTCTACGGATGCCCGGCCGAGGAGAACTACGACGGCAAGGTCTTCATGGTCCGCGCAGGCCTCTTCGACGACGTTGACGCCTGCTTGAGTCACCATCCCAGCTCGATCAACTCGGCAAGGCTCTCGAGCAGCAACGCCGTCAACTCAGTGAGGTTCCACTTCTACGGCAAGTCAGCTCACGCCGGCGGCTCACCGGAGCAAGGACGGAGCGCACTCGACGCCGTGGAGTTGATGAACGTCGGCGTCAACTACATGCGCGAACACATCATTGAGAAGGCACGCATACACTACGTTACCCAGCATGGCGGCCTCCAGCCTAACGTCATCCCAGACTACGCCTCTAGCTGGTACTACGTCCGCGCCCCTGAACGCGACCAGGTTGACCGCATCTACGAGTGGGTGCTTAGGGTCGCGGATGGCGCCGACCTCATGGCTGGGACCACCCACAAGGTGGAGTTCATAGGTGGTTGCTCAAACCTCATACCGAACAAGGCCCTGAGCAGCCTAGTCCTGGCGAACATGCGCGAGATAGGCGCCCCGGAGTATACGCCGGAGGAGCTGGCCTTCGCGAAGCAGATTGGGCAGACTATCACCCCTGAACAGAAGAGAGATTCGCTGAGGAAGAGCGAACTTCCCAAGTGGGAGAGCTACGTTGACGTTGACCTCCTTCAGGCCGTGCTTGACCCCTGGGATGAAGGTAAGGTCTCAGGTGGCTCCACGGATGTCTCCGATGTCAGCTGGAAAACGCCGACGATCGAGTTCGGAACCACGACCTTTGTCCTCGGCGTGCCAGGCCACTCCTGGCAGGCGGTCGCCTGCAGCGGCATGAGCATAGGCCACAAGTCGCTCATCTTTGCAGCAAAGACCATCGCAGGAGTGACACTCGACCTCCTAACGAGACCGGGACTACTCATGAGGGCACAGGAGGAGCTCAGGGAACGGTTAAGAGGATGGTCTTACAGACCACCCATGCCGGATGAGATGGCTCCGCCGCTGGAGGTCGCGAAGGCGGCCGCCGCGGCGGCCAGCAGGAAACACTAGACTGTTCGCTCCTCTCCCTCATCCCCTTGAGACAAGTCACATGGTGATGCGGCTCCGTTAACTACTCCCGGTGACAAGGACTCAACCTGTCCGACCTTTGCAGCCCTCCCTTTTATGGGTCTCGTTGATTCCGTGCAGCAGAACGACTCAGCTCCGCTCGTGAGCCCTCCATACGTGACATTCGCAGGAGGATCTCAGCAGCCTTTCCCGGCTCTCAACTCTCTCCTTCAGCCGCTCCTATCCACGCGTTGGCCCGTAGCCTCGAGCGGTAAACTGCTTAAGCTCAGGCTGAGCCGTTGGGGCTGGAGCGCGGCTCGCCGTGGACGTGTCGGAGAGGGTTCGGAAGGTTCTGCGAGGGGAGATGCCTGACAGGGTCCCCTGGCTTATCTACTCCAACCATCTTCCAAGGGGTAGCTTTGAACGTCGTATGCGCGACATGGGTCTGGGCCTAGACGTACGTTGCAGCGTCTACAGGGCCTACACGCCTAACGTCAAGGTTGAGACAAGAACGGTCGGCGATTACGTCTATACGATATACCGTACACCTGTAGGCGAGGTCTACTCGAAGCATAGGACGAGGCTCAGCTTCCAGCTTCGAGGGCAAGGCTCTTGGCTGCTGGAACATCTCGTAAAGAGCCCGGAGGACGTGAAAACCGTCAGGTTCATCGTGGAAGATACGGTTTACGAGCCTGAGTACGAGGCCTACTGCCAGTTGGAGGAGGAGCTGGAAGGCGACGGCGTTGTAACGGCGGGAGCAGACTATACACCGCTCATGAAGACCATCATTGTCTACCTGGGCTTCAAGGCCTTCGCCGTAATGTTCAGAAGGAGTACGCGAGAGATAGAGGATCTGATGAACAGCTTGGACAGTAAGTATCTGGAGATGTACAGGATCATTGCCAAGTCACCGGCTGAGATAGTCAGGGTGGGAGACAACATCGACGGAGTCATGATCTCACCTGGCCTCTTTGAGAAGTACTGCCTGCCGTACTACAACAAGTACAGCGACATACTGAAAGCCTCGGGTAAGACCGTCATTTCCCACATGGATGGAAGGCTCAGGAGGCTAAAGGAACTGATCGCAGAGACAAAGCTCGACGCGATAGAGGCCTTCACGCCTCCCCCCATGGGAGACCTCCCAGTCTCAGAGGCTAAGGAAGCCTGGAAGGACAAGACCATCTGGATCAACTTCCCAGAGGAGGTCTTCCTCAGAACGGCTGAGGAGATAAGAGACTACACCCTAACGCTTCTCCGTGAGACGGCGCCAGGTCTGGGTTATATAATAGGTATCACGGAGGACATCCACCCAGCCCACTTCAGGAAGGGCATAGAAGCCGTGACGACAACGCTACACAAGCATGGAAACCTGCCTATAACGGTCTAATCGTAGATGCATAGGGCACTTTCAGCCATCGACCACTTCAGAGCTGCAGGGCTATCCGACGGAGAGGGTTCTCACCCGCCAGCGCGCCGTGGGCTTCTCAAGAGCGTGGAAAGCTTGATATCGCGTCCGCCGAGACCAATCTGCTGGTTGTGACCGAAGAGATGTGCGGTGTTGAATCTCGCCCGGCTCACTTGGTCACCCGAGCCTCGTTGACGCACCCAAGGGCGAAGAAGAGCTAGGTGGACCCCGCCCGGTTCATTCGTGTCTTCAGCTTAGCTAGTATGCGACGAGCACGAAGCAATCGATGTCGCTGGCACCTCTCAGGAACCTTCTGAAAGGTGGGGCTTCAGAAACCTTCTGCGCTCGGACCTGAGGCCTTCTACCAACCACTTTTTCCTCCGCCAGTAGTCACCTTCCAACCATCTGAGATCAGCTTCAACGACCCCAAGATAGACGTGATGGGTCGGATGGTTTCTCCAAGCGTTCGCAGCCACCTCAGCAAGTTCAGCTCTACGAAGAGAGCACGACGTCAAGTCGAAGCGATAGGACACCCATCGAGTTGAGCGAGGGGAATCTCCTGAACGTGTGGGCTCATTCAAAGGAGAGAGTCCGCTAGAGTGGACTCCTTCGCGTCTACTAGGCCGTAGCCATAGACGTTGTCTCTACCTGGAGAACCGAGATTGTCCGCTGTCGTCTGGAGAAGGGCTCTGACGCCCTCATTCGTCAGCGTGGAGTTCTTCGCCCATACTAGGGCTACGGTGCCGCTCACGTGCGGGGTTGCCATGCTCGTCCCGCTTAGGGTCTCGTAGGTTCCGTCAATCCACGTTGATTTCACGCTTACCCCTGGCGCCGCCAGCTCGACATTAGGCCCCGAGCTGCTCCAATAGGGAGCCGCGTCGCCCTGGTCAGTGGCGGCTACGGCGATGACGGAGCCGAACGCGGCGGGGTACAATACCTCGTTCGTGTCGGGGTTTCCATCCCCGCTGTTCCCAGCAGCCGCGACGAGAACTAGGCCCGCGGCATACGCGGCGTTGCAGGCCTCCTCCAAGGCTTGGGAGTAGGAGGAGCCGCCTAGGCTCATGGATATGACCTGCATACCGTTCTGGATGGACCATTCGATGCCGTCGATCACGTCTGCCCATGAGCCGACACCGGCGTTGTTGAGGACCTTGACGGCGTAGAGCGACGCCTTGGGCGCGACGCCTACCACACCTATCTCGTTGTTCTCAGCCGCGATGATGCCTGCGACGTGCGTCCCATGCCCATTCTTGTCCTTCCAGTCCTTCGGGTTCGTGGAGGTTATCGGCCCGACGACGCTGACTCCGCCCTTAACGTTCCCGTCTAGGTCGGGGTGGCTGTTGTCTATGCCTGTGTCTAGAACCGCGACCTTAACCCCGTCACCTGTGCTGCTGGCCCAGGCGAGGTTCGCGTCGATTCTATCGACGCCCCACGGAAGCTCCTCTGCCGGCTGGGGCGGGGGCGTCTTCCCAGGGGGGCTTGGGGTTTTACCCAGGGCGTAGACAGTTCCAGTGGTCTCCACGTAGCGGACGTTCGGGTTCCTCTGGAGCGCTTCGAGGGCTTGCGGCGGGAGATTGGTGACGTGTAAGGCAGAGATGAAGACCCACTTTCCACGGACGGTTCCGCCTAGGCTCTGGACGAGGAGATGGACATGGTCGAGCATCCCATCCGTGACGCCGATGATCACGTCCACCGGCGTCACTTGCGCGAACGCCGGAGAAACGAGGGCTACGGTCAGCAGACTTATGGTCAGAATCCCCAATAGTCTGAGCCTCATGATGCTTCACCTTTACTGCGGTTAGAAAGGGCATCTCGTTCCCCAAAAGGTTTACGTACTCTGTGTGCGTACGTCGCAGATGAAGCTTGACCCGATGCGACGGCCACGTCGCAGACCAAGCAGGTTTCATCGCTTCGATTCCGTCAATCGGCCTGTTGACAAGCCTTTATATGAGCGGCTCCGTCTCTAGGCTAAGGAGGACAGGGTGAGATAGCTTCCCGTTTCGCTGATCGCATAACCGCTGCTGCCCTCCTCGCCGCGCTCATTCTCCTACTCGCGTTCTTCCCGGCGGGCAACGCTCCCGTCGAGCATATTGAGGAGTTCCAGAAGGCCCCCTCATACGCGTTGGAAGACTGGGTTCGATACGGCTTCGGCGAGAGGAACTGGAGCTGGGATCTCCCCGCTGAGGCGCTGCTCTTCAAGGTTAAGCCAGGCCTCGAAGCCCCAGCCTACTGGCGGTTCACAGCCTACGACCACTACTCAGGCTTCACTTGGACCCAATCGACAACAGGCACAACCCCAGCCACTCTCGCAGAGCCCCGCCCAGCGCCGACCTTCATCGTCGAGGTGCCCTTAGGAGCCGTCAACCCCACGGTCACGGCGACGCTGACGCTCCCCGTGCCTGAAGGAGGCACTATAACCGGGCTCCAACCTACCCAGAACCTGAGCCTCGCGCCGCTTGAAAAAGACGCGTACGACGGCTACGTTCTCTCCTTCGAAGTCGTGACACCAAGCCCATACGAGGCTGTGACCTACGCGACGCAAGCCGCGGAGCAGGAACTGGACGCTGAAACCCTACGATCCGGCAGCTTCGACGAGATCCCGAGCAGTATAGCGAAACTCTACCTCCAGGTTCCAAGCGGCGAGCCCCCCATAGTCGCGGAGACCGCGGCTCGGCTCAGGGTCGGAGGCTCCTCGGTTCTAGAGCAGGCCATAGCCGTCGAGAGGTTCCTGCTGGAGAACTTCAGCTATGGCGGAAGCCCCGAGCGTA
>Ga0315307_1000159_pt1 | contig 27091 bp, 28 predicted proteins | sample TDP2_MG_FD_203079 | JGI IMG/M metagenome (GOLD analysis project Ga0315307, IMG submission 203079) | Freshwater sediment microbial communities from Lake Towuti, South Sulawesi, Indonesia - TDP2 | ecosystem: Environmental > Aquatic > Freshwater > Lake > Sediment | place: Indonesia: South Sulawesi...
TGGAATGAATAGGGTTCTCTCTGCAGAAGGCATTCCTGTGCCTGACATAGTTCACGTAAGCATCCCACATCAGATTCTCTTGGAAAGATACGTCCCAGGGAGAAACGTCGCGAGCTTGGTGAGGTCTGCGTCTTCCTCTGATCAGCTCTCAGCGGGAGACTATGAGTTGGCGTTTCAAATTGGAAGAACCATCGCAAGAATCCATTCTATCGGAGTCACTGTAGGTGATTCGAAACCCGAGAACTTTGTGATCTCCTCCGACAAGAAGGTCTATTCACTCGATCTTGAACAAGCCGCTAGGAGAGGAGACAGGGCATGGGATGTGTCGGAGTTTCTGCTCTACTCAGGGCACTATTCTCCATTAATGACTCAAGGCCTGAGCCAGTTCATAGACGGATTTGTAGAAGGGTACTCTGAGAGCGGAGAGAGCAGCGTACTAAGACGCGCTGGCGGAATAAGCTATGTCAAAGTGTTCTCAATATGGACAGCTCCGCCTGTAATATATAGGATAGCAGAGAGGCTTCGTAGAGCATAGGATGACGCCGATTATTGAGCGATAGTTCAACAGTGTGTAAGGCAGCACTGAGTTGAGTGGGCCTTTAGGATGACGTGCTTGCGAAAACCATTCCGGCTCGTGATATTCGATCTTGATGGAACGTTGACTGAAGTGAAGAGCACATGGCAGTACATCCACGAGAATCTCGGAACGTGGCACACTGGAAAGCTATCTGCAGAAGATTATCGGATAGGAAGAATCGACTATCTCAAATGGGCTGAACTTGATTCTCAAATGTGGCGCGGGGTGAAGCTAGCTAGGCTAAAATCAATTGTCGACGCTATTCCATATATCGACGGCGCTAAAGAGACCGTGGAGGAGCTGAGAAGGAGAGGAAAGCTCTCAGGGATAGTCAGCGCAGGAATATCTCTGCTATCTGACAGGGTGCGTAAGGAGCTAGGCATGGACTTTGCCGTGGCTAATAGGCTTCATGTCTGCCGAGGAAAGATGACAGGCGGCGTCACTGTGAACGTGTCCCTAGACCAGAAGCCATTGGCAATGAAGAGAGTGGCAGAATCTTGGGGGTGTTCTCTCCGAGAGTGTGTCGCAGTGGGAGACAATGACTTTGATCTGCCACGCGAGGCGGGACTAAGGATTGCCTTCAACCCTAGTGATTCGGAGACCGTAAGACAATGCGATGTGATAGTCAAAGGTACAGATATTCGAGGAATTCTTCGGCATATCCCCTGAAGAATGTGAGAGTTGTCCATCATTGGTCGCTACTGGGGCTTCGTTGACCGGTCATTGCAGGCTGTGCAGCACATCGTCGTGGAGTATTTGTCTCACTTTACATAGCCCCTCAAGGATCCGGCTTCTGCTCATTCTTCAGCAAATCAATCGAAGTCTCAGTTGCAGCCATTATCATGCGAGTAGTCCACGGTTCCTGAAGGTGAGAGAAGTATCCATTGCCACTAACGTTGTTCTTCGCGCAGTGTTTTATTAGAAGGCACTGTAGTAGTGGGACTTTAGTCGATTCAGTGGATCTTGGCTAGGCCAGGGGAGTAAGAGGACGTGGAAAGACAGCTGATTGAACATCGAATTGGATGCAAAGGCTTGAACTCCCACATCCTTGCCGACAGAGATCTGGTAACAGTTACTAGATTCTTTCCTCCGACGAAGACAGAAATCCCAATGTCACGGCTAAGGGCGGTCGAGCTAGTTGTCAGCAGCATCTTTCCCCCCATACTATTGTCTCTGTCAAGTGTCATTTTTCTTGTTGGGGTATGGTGGTTCGCGGGAGGTGGCTTGTGGCCTGTGGTTCTTGATAACACATACAGGTCGATTTGTTCATGGGCCATACTGGGGGCGGTGCTCGGCATAGCGATAGCCGGATACTCTTGGGCCTTTGGAAGCATCAACATCACTACCACGGACAATCACACGCGGAGTGTGATCCGAGTGGTGCCAAGGCACTCAGGTGAGAGGTTCGTGGATGCCCTGAGACACATGATGCAGTTGAAAGAACAATGACGATCGTAAGAGAAGGAGACTTCGTGCTTCTATATCTTGACGAAAGAAGGAAGTGGCTCGTCCGTGCGAGAGAAGGAAAAGAGTTTCACACACACAAGGGAGCAGTGAAGCTAGGAGAGATAATCGATAAGCTCTTCGGTAGTTGCGTAAGGAGCGCCTTGGGCTTTGAATTCCATGTTCTCTCACCTACCGTGGGAGATCACATCATGAACATTCTGAGGCCGACTCAGATATTGTATGATAAGGACATTGCTCTTGCCTTGTTCAGGCTCGGACTTCGGTCAGGAAGCGTGGTTGTTGAGGCAGGAACGGGAAGTGGCGCCATGACAGCTGCTTTGGCCAATGCGGTTAGACCCGAAGGACACGTGTATAGCTACGAGATTAGGCGTGAATTCGCGGACATTGCAGTGAGGAACGTGACGAAGATTGGACTAGAACAGTATGTAACTGTCAAGAATATTGATGCTAGACTTGGTTTTGAGGAGAAGGACGCTGACGCGGCTTTCGTCGATCTTGAGGACCCATGGGAAGTAATCAGTCCAGTCCACAGAGCACTGAAAGCCGGGCATCCTATGGCTTCGTTCAGTCCCACTCTGAATCAGGTTGAAAGAGCTGTGGAAGCAATGAAAGACAGGTTTGTTGATATTGATACGGTTGAATGCTTTGTGAGAAGCATACGAGTCGAAAAGGGAAAGACAAGGCCAAGGACACTGATGATAGGTCATACTGGGTACTTGACATTCGCAAGAAAGGTTCTCGAAGGGAACCAGTAATCGCCAGGATTCTACGTGGCTACGGGAAAGTGGGTTTTATAGCTTTGAGCCCACAGGCATCGGTGCACTCGAGACACATGATGCATTCAGGATCTGTCATCTTTTCCCATGGCTGGTCCGTTATGCGAACAAGCATTGGGCAGGCCTTCACGCATTCTCCACATTTGTTGCAATTGAGTAGATTTCTCCTCAGACCAAGAAAACTGAATCGACTAAAGACTGCCAAGAACGCCCCTGCAGGACAAAGGTATCTACACCAAGCTCTCATGACAAAGAACGATAGTGCCATGACAAAGATCAGCACCATCAGCCTTAGCGCAAGTAACCAAGTCACCGAGTTCAACCTGCCCCAAACGAGATCCCAGCTCAAGGGGTTTGCCACGGGCGGTATTCCCAGGAAGTGAAGAAGGATCATTCGTGCAGTCATTGGGAAAACGCCGAGTAAGGTGGCCTCCGGAGAAAACACTGAGAACGGCCCACGTGCGAGAACGCCAAGAGCCGCCTTGTATTCTTTTCCTATCCCGTAAATCAACGACAGCCCAAGAGAACTGCTGACAAAGAGTGTCATTCCCAATATTCCATACTTGACCTTGAGCGATCCTTTGTGAGTTCGAAGTGAAACTTCATGACGATTGGGATTCACTTCGCCAATCAGATCCTGCAGTAATCCAAAAGGACAGATCCATCCGCAAGTTGCCCTTCCGATGAGAATGCCGAAAAGAACGAAGACCGCGAGCGGTACCCACGGCACGATTGGCTCTGCAAACAGCTCCTGAATCGCATCGAAAGCCGAGATCACCGTCTTCTCGCTGTGACCGAGCGTCAGCAGTATTGGGAGAGTAAAGGCCGTTCGAGTGATGCCGAGACTTGCTCCAACAAATGCAACTGCACTCGCTGTTTGAACGATCTTTCTGATCCACCAGATCCAATGTTTCTGTTGTGAAGTGCCCTGCAACAGTGTCTCCCCTAAGGCAAACCTGCAATACATGTTTCGCTGACGACTTTCACGAGCTTCCACAGTTCGCCCAGCTGTCTTTCAAACATTCCGATGTACAGTAGGCTCAATCCCACTGTCAACGTTAACGACGCTAGGAGTCTCTGCTTCAACGTATCCGCCTTACTGATTTTTCTATGCGTGTCGTTAGTCCTTCATTTAACTGTTTTTCATTGAGTCAAGATCATTCAACAACGCGCGCCTCTTCTCGTGATGAGCAAGCACCTTTAACGTGATTCCTCATGATGAGTGCTCCTCGACATAGTTCGTCATTGCGCGGGCCAAATCTAGGGCAGCTCGTCTGGGATCTTTAGCCTTAACTACCCCACTTGAAACAAGAATCCCCTGGGTTCCCAATTTCAACGCTGATGAGGCATCTCTGCCGTCAGCGATTCCTGCACCGCACAGGATCACTACGTCTGAATTTACCATTCTTATCCGAGAGACAGTATCGGTCACGACCTCGGGCTTCGCCTTCGAAACCGCAATCCCTGTCCCTATCAGCTCCGGCGGCTCCACAGCAACCATGTCAGGTCCCAATGCCGCACATGCAGTGGCCACTGCAGCGTTATTCGCGCATATTACTGAAGTCAGACCTGCGGCTCTGATCCTCTGTATGGTTTCCTGCACTGCTTTGAGCCCCAGCTGCCTCTCGGAGTGATTCAGCAGGGTCCCACTGCCTCCGGCTTCCTTTACAGCTTCAGGAGAGACATGGCCCGTGTGCGCTCCTTGTGGTGGATAGTCTATGTGTTGAGCGAATACTGGGATCTTAACATGATGGCTTATTGAGGAAATGTCGGTTGCCTGCGCAGCAGCTATGACCCTGACTTTCGTCTCTTTCTGAACATCATCCAAGTGTCCAGAGAGATCCATGGCCTTGCGGCCGGTCGCTTCAGGATAGGTCTTGAAGTTGACAATCATTATCGGTTTCTCTTTATGATTCATTGTCAATCTGGCTGCTTCTATGATCGAGTTAGTATTTATCGTCGATGCTCTTGCCAACAGGTCTTCGGTCAGCACGGCCGGTGAAGCAGATTACGTATCGCTGGGAATGAAGGCCAGAGAAAGTAGTAAATATCAACGAACACAAGTGAGCTAACGGTGTCGAGTATGAGTAAAGCGCAGAGGACTACTGTCTCGATCATTAAGGCGGATGTTGGTTCTGTGGCAGGCCACCACGTGGTTCATCCGGAGCAAATGAGAGTCGCCAGATCATGTTTGGAAAACGCGAAGAAAGAGGGAACGATCATCGACTACTATGTCTTCAATTGCGGTGACGACCTTGAGTTGCTCATGACTCATCGTCACGGAGAGAATAGTAGCAAGATTCACGGGCTTGCTTGGAACACCTTCAAGGAAGTCACTGACAAGGTGTCCAAACCCATGAAGCTCTACGGCGCGGGACAGGATCTTCTCTCAGATACGTTTAGCGGAAACGTGAAGGGAATGGGGCCAGGAGTGGCAGAAATGGAGATTGAGGAAAGGATGAGTGAACCAATCATTGTTTTCGCCGCGGACAAGACTGAGCCAGGAGCTTTCAACTTCCTTCTCTTCAGAATCTTCGCAGACCCGTCCAATACCGCCGGTCTGGTCATAGATCCTGCCATGCATGACGGCTTCACTTTCCGGGTCATGGATGTTCAAGAGAGTAAGACTGTCGACATCTCATGTCCCGCTGAAATGTACGACCTGATCGCTATTATTGGAACGACAGGGCGATACATAATCGAGAGGGTCTACCGAACATCCGATAAGTTGCTCGCAGCAGTTTCGAGTACAACGAGGCTCAGCTTGATTGCCGGGAGGTATGTTGGGAAAGACGACCCAGTCATGATGGTGCGCACGCAACATGGTCTCCCGGCGGCGGGCGAGGCCTTGGCGCCATTTGGATTCCCGCATTTAGTGGCCGGGTTCATGAGAGGATCGCACTACGGCCCCATGATGCCTGTAGGCCTGAGAACTGCCAAGTGCACATTGTTCGATGGCCCTCCGAGGATTGTTGCTCTGGGATACAACATTTGCGATGGACGTCTTGTTGGCATTAACGGAAGCGAGCCAGCGGACCTCTTCGACGACCCGGCCTTCGACCGAGCCAGAGCGACCGCGAATGATGTGACTGACTACATTCGAAGGCACGGAGAGTTCATGCCCGCAAGACTTGGCCCCGAAGAGATGGAATATACCACTCTTCCGCAAGTGCTTGAGAAGCTGAAGCAAAGATTTCAGAAAGCATGAGAACAGGCGGGATCCCGGTCGAGCAATCCCGTCTCTCGTTCATGCCCAACCGTTAGTTACTCATCAAAATCTATATTCCGAACGTTCTTCATCGGTACGTAAGATGATCAGAATTGACGAGACGAATAGTAATCGTGGGGGCCGGAGCTGCCGGGACAACTGCTGCGATCCAAGCAAGAAGGACAGATCGGTCATGCGAAGTCTCCTTGGTTACGAAGGAAGCCGAACCCGAGTATTCCCGTTGCGGCCTGCCCTATGCGCTCTCCGGAACAGTATCGCACTTGGAGGCGCTTATCTCTCACCCGGCAAGCTTCTACGAGTCTGTCAACAAGATAAGGTTGCTGCTCAAGACCGAATGCACTAGACTTCGACCTGAAGAGAAATCTGTTGAGATCGTTGACCTTCAAACGGGAGGCAGGGGGGAATTAGCCTATGACGCACTTGTCATAGCGACCGGTGCCATCCCAACTTTGCCGCCCATAAGAGGAATTGATAAGAAAGGCGTCTTTGTCATCCGGACCTTGGACGACATCCGATCTCTGATTACATACACAGAAGCGCATACGAAGCCTGTTGCGATCATAGGCGCCGGGCTGATCGGTACTGAGATGGCAGATGCCCTGATGAAGAAAGGTTTCGAAGCGACAATCGTTGAGATGCTTCCGGAGATCTTGCCGGCGATGCTTGACTCCGATATGGCTTGCATCGTCAGAGAGCGTGCCGAACGTCAAGGAATAGGGATACTCAAAGGCGCAACGGTGAGTGAGATTCTTGGCGCGGAGTGTGTGGAAGGAATTGTTGCAGGCGGCCAGACGATCAGGGCTGAAGTGGTCATAGTTGCCGCAAGCGTCAAGCCTGACGTGAGACTGGCCCGCGAAGCCGGAGTGGAGATCGGAGAGGCAGGAGGAATAGTCGTGAATGATCGAATGGCAACAAATGTCAACGGCGTTTACGCTGCTGGAGACTGTACAGAAACAAGATGTGCCGTCACTGGGATGAGAGTGCAGATACAACTAGCGACAACTGCAGTAAGGCAGGGTCTGGTCGCGGGGGCAAATGCAGCCGGAGGCTCTGAGATATACCCCCCGTCTACTGGAGTTGCAGCCACAAAGCTGTTTGGTCTAGAGGTCAGTTGCGCAGGGTTGACCAGTAACACCGCAGAACGTCTAGGACTCTCGCCGACCTCTGCAAGAGTTACCGGCTCGACCCGATTGCCGTACATGCCCGACGCCCAAGAGGTTACAGTGAAGCTGCTATGCAACCCAAAGGATGGGCGTCTAGTAGGTGCTCAGATAGTGGGAGAGGGGGCTTCTTGGAGAGCCAACTTTGCATCTTTGGCAATGCACGCGAAGCTCACCGTATACGAATTCAGAAGGATGGAGACTTGCTACTCTCCTCCACTTGCGCCGGTCTGGGATCCTCTGACACTTGCCGCCCATGCCTTGGAACGCAAGCTTGAAGCGTTCCGGAAGGCTTGTTGAAAATACGAGGAATCGTCGTTGCCTGTAAGGGTTCTTGTATGTGACCCGACAGAGGCCGAAGGGATCGATAGGCTTCGCAGGGCAGGGTTTGAGGTTGACGAAAGACCGACAATCTCCAGCGAAGAGTTGCTGAAAGTGGTCGGCGAATACGACGCTTTACTGGTCCGGAGCAGAACAAGAGTGACTCGGGATGTCATTCAGGCTGGCCGAAGACTGAAGGCTATCGTCAGGGCAGGCGTCGGCCTTGACAATGTTGATGTAGACTTCGCGAAAAAGAATGGCATACAAGTCATGTCAACGCCCGCGGCGCTCACTGTAAGTGTGGCCGAGCTGACCGTCGGTTTGATGCTTGATGTTCTTCGTCAGATAAGTTTCGCTGACCGCAGCATGAAAGAAGGGAAATGGATCAAATCTCGCCTAATGGGCCGGGAGTTGAAAGGAAAGACGGTGGGCGTAATTGGAACCGGAGGTAGAATCGGAAGCGAGGTGGCCAAAATCTTGAAGACAGGATTCGGTGCGGACGTCATCGCCTACGATATTACCGACATCAGTCGATATGCAGCCGAGCTCGGTTTGCAGCTAGCGGAAGACCTTGACGATCTCCTTGCTCATTCGGACATTGTCACTATCCATGTCCCCTATTCTGAGTCGACCTATCATTTGCTCGATGCCAAGAGGATAGCATCAATGAAAAAGGGCGGCATTCTCATCAACACGTCCAGAGGAGACATTGTTGACGGGCAGGCTCTCCTCGAAGCTCTGAAAAGAAAACATCTCTCTGGTGCTGGGCTTGATGTCTTCCATGACGAGCCTCCCGAGGAGGAGTGGGAGAAGGAACTTGTCTCGCTTCCGAATGGAGTCACTGTTTGCACCTGTCACATAGGCGCACAGACAGCGGAAAGCCAAAGAACTGCTAGTGTGATGGCGTCCGAGGCACTTATCAAGGCTCTTGGACTGTGAAATTTCGCCGTAGTCCTTGGCTTGTTGTTTCAGAAGGGTCGCAAAGCTAGAGCCCGCCAACACTAGAAGGCCGCCAAAACCTGTGCAAGCTGTTCTATGAGGAACTAAACTTACCTTTAGGGCGAGAGTTCTCGATGATACACAACAAGCCAAACACAGATCGGGCCACCAGTTGCAGTAGGTTGTATTCGGGCACCTCTCGATTCGCATAGTCTGATGCGGCCGCCGTTGAACTTAATACTCATCTAAGTAGGTATGGTCGACTCGATGGAGGAGCGCAAATGAGCGACCACCTGGGTGAGTTGAAGAATGTTTTCTACTTCAATACGTGCGGCGAAATTAACACTGAAAAGACATTGAAGCTTGCGTTCGAGAGGGCTCGCGAATTGAGAATAGGTAAACTGGCTGTTGCCTCTGAGACAGGCCTGAGCGCTCTCAAGGCCGCAGACCTGCTTCGAGGCTCCGGCGTAGATCTCATAGTTGTCACATCAGCAGCTGGCACAATCATAGAGAAGACTATAATCGGAGACCTGAAAATAGGCATCTCAGACAAGACGATCCAAGATCGGTTGGAAAGTAGCGGTGCCAAGATCGTAAGGGCCACTGACCCCTTGTACAATATCGGCGCAGATTTGGAACACAAAGGAATCCCAACGCTGGCCACGGTGATTCGGTTGTGCCTGAAGATGATCAGCCCGGGAACTGCTGTGTGCGTCGCCACTGCATTGATGGCTACTGACAGCGGTTTGTTGAGAGAAGGAGAAGAGGTCGTGGCAGTAGCAGGATCATGGGTAGGGCTGGATACGGCCCTGGTTGTACGAGCGACAAATTCAGTGAATCTCTTGAAGACCGGGTCGCTACAAATCAGAGAGATCATATGCAAACCTAGGACTCCTGCGCATGGTTGGCCGATCAATCAGAAGGACTGGGTTGGTGATTTAGAGCCATACAGGGTTTTTACCGGCTGATACATGTGATTGGAATAGATGCCGGACATTAGCTTCAATGTGTCTATGGTTGCTCAAATCTTTCTGATCAAGAGGGAGGCGGGGGCACGCGAACTCTGTCCAAGGCCACCCTCAACAGCGGCTGATGCGAAAATCGAGGAATGCTAGGGTCCCCCACAAGCTGTGACCCTATTTCCGAGTTGCATCCAATACAAAGATTTGGTGTGCTGGCAGGCGTGAGTCAGCAGCCGCCAAACGCTTTTAGGCTGAGTGATCTATCTAGCGGACAAGGCGGTTTCAATGAGCACAGTCTCACCAGAGGAGTTCCAAAAGATGGATCTCAGAATTGGAAAAGTCATCAAAGCGGAGAAGGTTCTTGAAAGGAGAAAGATCTACAAGCTCCAGATAGATGTGGGCGAACAACAGATCCAAACCATCGCGGGGGGAGCGGAGTACTATTCTCCAGAATACTTTGAGGGTAGAACAGTAGTCCTTCTACTGAACCTTCAGCCGAAGGTCATATCTGGAGTCGAGTCGAAAGGAATGCTGCTGGCGGCTGACCTTCAAGGAAAGCCGATTTGGCTAACAGTGGATGGAGAGGTGCCAGCTGGAACCAAGGTAAGATAGTCAAAACATCGGCAATTTGGCTGCTCAAAGGGATTATATAGACCTATCCGATCACGTTGCAAGCCTCAAAAAAGTGTATGAGATCAGAGGACCAGTGAATGAAGAAGTCTGTGCTTGTCGCATTGCTCGTCACATTCACGCTCTGTGAGAGCTTCACGACGGCTTTCGCTTCGACCTTCTCAGCCAGAATCGAACGGGACATGATTGACGTGAAGATTTCATCAACCATCAGCCAGAACATCACAAGCCTCTTTGAGAAAAGAATCAGTGTTACGGGGGATTCGTTAACCAATGCAACAAGGGCGTTTGAGAAGCAAATCAAGGCGAGATCTCCCGAAGCCATGATCAAGAATCTTTCGGTCCAGTGCGTATTCACCAACAGTACTGTAGAAGTTTCCGTGCGGTTCAATGTCTTCGGAGTCATCTTAGGACGAAAGGAAGTAGTCTCAGCGAACCTCACCTGGAGGGGATTCAGCATTCTTGACGATCTCTCGGCAGAAAATGTGAGTTACAATCTGGTTGGGAGGGCCTACTTCCTAGGAATTATTCCTCATTTCGAGAACATGACAGGAGCGCGATTCTACGAGAACCGTACACTTCCAGCAACTGTTTACAGGGCGAAAGACATCGCAGGAAACACGACAATGCTGCGATTCAAATCCTTGGAAGCACCTCTTTCGAAGTGGCAGATGGTGTACAACATTACCAAAGCAGAAACGAGCTACAGTCTCAAGTTGGAGCGCACCGTTGACCTTGCAGTCAGGCGGGAACTCAACGCTTCTGTGACGGCGTTCGGGATGTGGATGGATCTTTCAGGCGAGATAACTGCGCCTGGATACGCTCGGCTTAATGGAGACCTCGTGGTATACGAGGCTGGCGTTGGAATCTCCGAAACCCTGATGATTGCGTCCACCACTATCTCCCTACTGGTTGCAGTCGCAGCGCATACAATTGAGAGGAAGAAGACAAGAACCAAGACCGAAGCTAAACGGAAATAGCCCTCATCGCGACAGAACCGAAGGCTCCACCAAAGGAGAAGAAGACCTCCATGTTGAAGATTCTAATTTCATTCAATCTAGATCAAGAGTACGTGGAAAGGATTCGTTCCTGCCTGCCGGAGATTGATGTCAGACGAAGCTCTGATCCAAGTGTTCTGCTATCAGAAGTCCGAGATACGGAAGTCCTCCTTGCGGGCAGATTCAGCAGAGAGATGTTCGCGGCTGCAAAGCGACTGAAGTGGATCCAGGCCATAGCCGCAGGAGTTGACAGATTCCTCTTCCAGGAGTTTGTGTCTTCGGAGGTTATCCTTACTAATGCAAGGGGGGTTCATCCGCCTCAGGTATCTGATCACGTTCTCGCTCTGATCTTAGCATTCAGTAGAAAACTCAACAGGTTCATGATATCTCAGCGTGAGCGAAAGTGGTCCCGTCTCGTGTGCGAAGAGCTCGAGGGAAAAGTGCTCGGTATAATAGGCTTAGGCGCGATTGGAAAGGAGATTTCTCGGAAAGCGAAATGCTTTGGCATGAAGGTCATGGCTGCCGATAAGGATACGACCGTCCCACCAGCTGCCGTAGACGAACTGCTCAGGCCGCCAGCTCTGCCGAAATTGCTCAAACGATCTGATTTCGTCGTCCTGTCAGTGCCTCTCACTCAAGAAACTGCAGGATTGATCGGGGAACCGGAGCTAGATACAATGAAGAAAGATGCCATCCTCATCAATGTGAGTCGAGGCAAGATAGTTCAGGAACAAGCGCTTGTTAAGGCTCTGAAGGAAGGAAAGATAGGAGGCGCCGGCCTTGACACATTCGAAGAAGAGCCTTTGCCACCCAGCTCTGAACTTTGGGATTTTGATAATGTCATTATTACGCCGCATGTTGCTGGCTCAACCCCTCGTTACTGGGCTAAGGTTTGCGACATCTTCTGTGAAAACCTGAAGCGGTATACTTCAGGGCAGCCCTTGGTCAATGTGATTGACAAGAAGGCAGGCTATTAGCACGTGACTAAGCGGAAAGCTCCGTGATTCAGAATTCCTCATTGTATCAGTCGAAGAGGTTCTTCATCTTCTCGATCTTCATTACTTTCATTCTTCTCTCTTACTTTTATCGGACGCGAGTTCATCTCGTTAGTGAGGCGTCGTTGTTAGATTCGCTTGCGTGGAAGGGGAAGTGGCCGAGTACATAGAAGTAGCCATTTCAAAGATTAGAGATTCTGTATTCACCGACGAATCAAAACTTGATCTCGACTATATGCCGCCTAGGTTGCCACACAGAGATGCCCAGCTTAAGCGTCTGGCGCAAGCATTCCACCTTTTGCTGGACAGCCCCGGTAGGGCCAGCCCCAGAGCGCTGGTCCTTGGAGGAGTCGGTGTGGGTAAAACTGTTCTGGCGAAGTATTTTGGCGAGAGCCTCGTTAAGGTTGCAAAGAGTCGAAGCATCAACCTAGTTTATGTCTACTTGAACTGCCGAACGGTTGAGAGTAGATGGTCTCTAGTATTGAACTTGGCTACGAAGATAAACCCACATGAACTCGCGATAAGGGGATACGGCCCGAACCAGATGCTTCGAGGAATCTACGACTACTTGAACGATAATGATCTCTACTTGCTTTTGGCATTGGATGAGGTTGACTTCTTCATAAAGAGAACTGGCGAGAACGTAATATATGACTTCACAAGGATAAGTGAAGAACTCGCCAACTTCCCAAAAAGAATAGCAGCGATCTTCATTGCTCAAAATCATGGCATATATGAGCTCCCCCAACTCGATCCAAGCACGGTGAGTACCCTTTTCGGCGCGAATACAATCGAACTTCCACCCTACCAGATCTCGGAGCTGAAGAACATTCTGGTTCAAAGAGCAATAGAAGCTTTCAAACCACATACGGTATCCGAGGAAGTCATCGACTTCATAACCGATATCGCCGGAGAGCAAGGAGACGCCAGATACGCGATTGAGATCTTAGCTTTCGCAGGGAGGCACGCCGACCTTGAGGACGCCAAGAGAGTCACTCCAGAACACGTCAGGAAGGCACGGTCGAAGATACATCCACGAATTAGACGGGATGACCTGATCCCTCTCTCCATCCAAGAGAAGGCGGTACTCCTTGCTGCAGCGCGAGGGTTGAGACTTGACGATGCGTACATAGATCTCAAAGATGCCCGAAAGGCGTATCAGATATGCTGCGAAGAATATGGACTCACGAAGATTGGACTTGCCCAGCTGCAGGGCGTCTTAACAGAACTTTCCAAAACCGGACTCATCAACATGAAATATCTTGAGGGCAGACTCCTAGTGAGCCTTCCAGAGATCCCGATCGAGATTCTCAGAAGAGAGTTGGACAAGATGATCAGAAATGAGGGAAACAGTAACTCTCAGAATCAGAAATGACGACTATGCCTCCGAAATGGAGAAACTCCTAGGCTCGAAGGCGAGGATTAGGATTCTGAGGTTGTTCGCCAAGTATCCGAACCATGCCTTCACACAGTACAGAGTGTGTCAAGTGACAGGTTTGAAACGACAAGTTGCATCAAAACATATGAGAGAACTACTTGAGCGGAACCTGATTGCCTCTAAGGGAGGGGAGATAGCGAGATACTACTTCAACATCAACAACGATCAAGCAAACGTACTACGCGAATTCTTCTTGAGGATTCTGCTCACGTAAAGGCTGATACCCTGACCGCCGAAAAATCAGTGAGGTCTGAAGATCTCATTAGTGAGCAAGATTACTCAGTTGCACCTCTCATCCGCTCATCGGAAGATTAGGACTTTGAATACAATTGAGATTATCGCTACAGCGAATAGAAGAAGCACAATCGGAAGGAGAGTCGTTTGAAGGGCTGCGATGCTAATCGCCACATAGTCCTTCCAGTCGAGCTTGAGTTTCTCTTTCTGTTTCTCGGGGCCCATCCTGCTGCCTTCTCTGTTGTTGGTCATCGAAACACTTCTCATGAATGACAGCTGGCCTGCCGACCGCGTCCTATAGGTGGCATGCGACCTTTCGACCAGATCCGGCGTCAATTAGCTCAGGATGAGCGTTCCGGCACTTGTCCTTTGCGTGCTCGCATCTTGGGTGGAATTTACACCCTTTCGGAGGGTTGGTTGGGTTCGGCACCTCCCCGCTCAACACCGTTCTCTCCCTTTCTATGTCTGGGTCCGGAATGGGTATAGCTGCGAAGAGCGCTTTTGTGTACGGATGCAACTGTTCCTTGAAGAGATCGCTTTTCGACCCGATCTCTACAATATCTCCAAGATACATCACCCCGATTGTGTCGCTCATGTGTCGTATCACACTCAAGTTATGAGAAATGAACAGATACGTGAGCCCCATCTCGGCTTGAAGGTCCTTCAGCATATTGAGTACCTGAGCCTGAACAGAGACATCAAGCGACGACGTAGGTTCATCAAGCACGATGAGTTCTGGTCTCAATGTCAAAGCCCTTGCGACACAAATTCTCTGTCTCTGGCCGCCGCTGAATTCGTGGGCGAATCTGTTCATGTGGTCTTGGCTGAGGCCGACCCTCATCAGAGATTCCAGAACAGTCTGATAGAGTTCTTCACCTTTCGCCAGCCCATTGATCAAGAGAGGTTCGCCGACAATGTCCTTGATCATCCATCTAGGATTGAGGGATGCATACGGATCTTGGAACACTATCTGCATCTTTCTACGAAGCTGACGAAGCTGTTCCCCCTTCCATTCGGATATGTCCTCCTTCCTGAAGAATATCCGTCCATCAGTCGGGTTGATCAGCCTGAGAATACATCTTCCAACTGTCGTCTTTCCGCATCCTGACTCACCTACCAGCCCAACAGTTTCTCCCTGCGGAATGTCAAAGCTCACTCCGTCAACAGCATAGACGTATCCTACAGTCTTCTTGAGCACGCCCCCACTGATTGGAAAATACTTCTTGAGACGCTCGACTTTGACCAGTATGTCCGACAATTTCCGTCACTTCTCCTATCTGCGACTAGTCCCGGTGTACAGATGGCATGCGACTTTGTGATTCTCTTCAACTGTAATCATCTGAGGTCTTTCCTGCTTGCATACGTCCCAAGCACTACGACATCTCGGATGAAACCTACATCCCTCAGGGGGATAGATGAGATTCGGAACCATTCCCTCTATGGTTTCCAGTCTATCTTGCTCCCTCGTCAAAGAAGGTATTGTTCTAAGCAATCCCTTCGTATATGGGTGAAGCGGATTCCTAAAGAGCTTCTTCGTATCGGCATATTCCACGACCACTCCTGCATACATCACCGCAACAGTATCGCACATTTCCGCAACTATCCCCATGTCATGCGTAATTATCATGATCGATGTTTGGAGGCTACGCTTTAACTCGTTGAGCAAAGCCAGTATTTGAGCCTGAATCGTCACGTCGAGCGATGTAGTAGCCTCGTCAGCTATCAGAAGTGAGGGCCCACAAGCCAAAGCCATCGCAATTATCGCTCTCTGACGCATCCCTCCGCTTAGCTCGTGAGGATACTGGTTTACAACCTTCTCAGGGTACGGCATCCTGACAAGCCTCAGAAGATCTGTCGCCTTGCGAAGAGCGATTTTCTTAGTTTCTCGACCTGACAACCTTGGAGGATTACTCATCTGTGCTTCGAGTTCCGCAATCTCGGACTCAATCCTCCTTTGTTGATCAGATGGCGTGTTCTTGAGTTGTTGCTTCAACTCGTCTACTCTTACTCGAAGTGCTTCCTTTCCAAGATCTTGATGAAGCAGAATGACTTCAGCGACTTGATCGCCAATCGTCATGACTGGATTTATGTATGTCATAGGATCTTGGAAAATCATTGCGATCTTGTTTCCCCGGATGCTCCTGATCTCTTCATTTGACATCTTCAGGAGATCTTGCCCTTTGAAGAGAACTTGTCCGCTAACGATCTTTCCTGGCGGGTCCGGGACAAGTCTCAGAACAGAGAGAGAAGTGACAGATTTCCCGCATCCAGTCTCTCCGACGAGGCCTAGAGTCTCTCCCTGGCCTACTGCCAGGTCGACTCCATCAAGCGCCTTGACTACCCCCGCATACGTGTAGAAGTAGGTTTTCAAGTCTCGAACTTCAAGTACCGTCTCGGTCATGTCGCCTCAGCGCGTCCTTGCACCCTTTTCTTCTCGTTGTGAATCTAATCAGACTTCAGAACTAGACACAAGGAGTATTTATGCGTTGGACGAAATAGGCAGACGAACGACATGTCCGGTCTGCTGCCTGTTGCGTTCTTTGATCTGATCTATTCTTGAGGCCCACTTAGAACCTCCGCAATGGAAAGAACGCAGTACGTCAGAACTGCCAACGTCAACAAAATGCTAATGAACACAACGAGAAATGCCTGGCCTTGCATCTGCTCGACGATGCCGAGTTCTCTCAGCCACCAGGGTACGGACTGGAATACGTGACCTCGGAGAAACTCAAGAACACCTACTAGGGCGATCAACGCAACCGCAATGAGAAATACCGGTGTCAAGATCTTCCTCCGAGCTGGCCTTCTCGCTCTCTTCTGCAAAGCATCAGTCGCAAAGCCTGACGATGAACTCATCCTCGGCTGTGGTGTTGGTAGCACGGTTTGCGAGAGCCTTGTTTCTATATCCATCAGCGTGGAAGCAAAATCTTTGATATTCAGGAGAATGGCTTCAACAGTAACCGCCACTCCGTCTGTAAGATATCTTGTGGTGAGGACAAATACGCCCACTCCTGTCAGCATCCCCCCGGATGCGAGAAACGGTATCTTGTAGCAATTGCCTATCGACACCGCTATCGCTGCGACTCTAATGCCTAGTAGGAGTCCGAAAGCCGTTGCAGCAATGTTGCGTGTGCCTCCTTCGAACATGAGACATGCGGAGACAAGTATGGACCCGCCCAGCAGTGAACTGACTATCGTAATGAACGACCATAATGGCAATAGCCCCATTCGATGGAACTGAAGAATGGCAGGATTCAGCTCTCCGATCGTGCCGAAGTGCTCAAGAGACATCCAAGTGAGAACCGCGTCTATGACGCCCGTCGTAGCCATCATATAGACAAGAAAACTGCTTCCTCGACCACTTCTCCAGGATCTCAGCAGCCTTGTACACAGCGCTTCCCGATCATGGGTCATTACAGGATATCGCCTGAATGCGATTGCTCTCTGCATAACGCTAGTCTTTCTCCATGATAAAGGTTATCTATGTGAACGCTACTGCGAAAGATCTGAACAAGAAGATCAACGGAACGTTGAGGTATCTCAGCAAGACATGCGCTTGAGAGATTACGTCATAAGGCGGCTAATCCTGCTACTGCCTGTGCTTTTCGGAGTGACCTTGATAGCCTTCACTTTGTCTCACGTCATCGGAGATCCGGTGGCGGCCTATATCAGTGAGCGCACTCCTGAATGGCAGATCAAACAGGTGATTGCGGCAAAAGGTCTGGACAAACCGATCTTCGTGCAATACGGGATTTATGTCAGTGACCTACTGAGAGGAGACTGGGGTCTCACGCGTTCCGTGAATGACCGAGCAGTGACCGATGTGATCAAAGAATTCTTCCCGTCAACGTTCGAATTGACTGCCGCCTCTCTGGCAATGATACTTGTCGTCGCAATTCCGCTTGGGATTATCTCCGCAACCCACAAGGACAAACCCCTTGACCACGCAACCAGACTCTTCGCCCTGAGCGGGGTTTCCATGCCTGTCTTCTGGCTTGGACTCTTGATGCTATTCGTCTTCTACTATCGATTTGAGATAATGGGGTTGCCGAGTCTTCCCAGCGGTGGACGAGTAACCCCGTTTCTCTATCCCCCACTGACATCCATCACGGGCTTCTACCTACTGGACAGTATTCTGCAGGTAAGAGTTGACGCGTTCCTCGACGTCCTTGCTCATCTCATCATGCCTGCGTTTGTCCTTGGATATAACGGTCTTACAATGGTCACAAGGATGATGCGTTCAAGCATGCTGGAAGTGATGCGACAGGACTATATTATGCTGGCCAGATCGAAAGGATTGCCGGAAAGGATTGTCATCTACCGACACGCAATGAAGAACGCCATGATCCCGACTGTTACGGTCGTGGGCCTGTCCTTTGGCAGCCTTTTGACCGGTGCACCGATTACCGAGACCGTCTTCTCATGGCCAGGATTGGGCAGATGGGCGGCTGGAGCCATACTGAGAACTGACTTCAGTGCGATATCAGGATTCGCGATTGTATCGGCCCTAGTTTACGTCATGGTGAATCTGATCGTGGATATTCTCTACGCGTTCATCGACCCACGGATCAGGTTGGGATGAAATGTGTCTGAAAGCAATCAACGGCCAGGAGCGAGGAGCCGTAGGCAAGCGCAAATCGATGAGTTGAAGTTCAGCCTTCATCTTCTACGGCAAAGCCCCCTCGTGGTTCTTGGCGTCGTACTGATTACTGTAACAGTTGTCGCAGGGGTTTTTGCACCCTATGTTGCTCCCTATGGCCCTGAAGAGAGACAATGGAATAGAAACTTAGAGTCCCCGAGCCTGGAGCATCTTCTGGGCACGGACGAGACCGGAGGAGACATATTTAGCAGAATTGTATGGGCCATAAGACTTGATCTTGGACTAGCCTTGTTAATCGTTTCAGGTCAACTAGCCGTTTCAATAGTAGTGGGATCTGTATCTGGGTATTTCGGAGGAAAAGTTGACGAGACCCTGATGAGAGTCACAGATGTCTTTCTTGCTTTCCCAAGCCTTATTCTGGCTATGGCGGTCGCAGCAGCTTTGGGGAGAAACCTGTACAATCTGGCTCTATCTCTGGTTGTAACTGGCTGGGCAGGCGAGACAAGACTTGTTCGAGGCGTTATCTTGTCGGAACGAGAGAAGTTGTATGTGGAGGCGGCCCGTGCGGTCGGTGCATCTAGAGGAAGAATAGTGTTTCGACATGTGTTACCGAACGCGATCTACCCGCTTCTCGTCAGCGCGACTCTTGGTTTGGGAGGCACCATCTTGGGGTTTGCGGGTTTGAGCTTCATAGGCTTCGGAGCTGGATCAGGAATGGCGGAATTGGGATACATGATTGCGTTGGGGAGGGATTACCTGTATCGTTCCCCATGGGTTGCAGGATTTCCTGGACTGGCTATCTTCTTCATCGTACTCGGATTCAACCTAGTTGGGGATGGGCTAAGAGACATACTTGATCCTAGACTGAGAAGATAGCTGTTCGGATCGAAGAGTTTTCTCGCGGAAGAAGTTGCCCATAAGCTTATTTACCAACTTACCGGTACAGCTATGAAAGGGAAATAAAATTGACCACACAACAGAAACCCACATTGAACAGGAAAGTCATCATAGGGATAATCGCGATCGTTGTGATTCTCGGCGCTACAGGCGGCTACTACTTCTGGTACCTCCCTGTCCAGCAGGCGGAAGAGGCCAAGAGGCTTGCCGAAGAGGCGTACAGGAGGAAGCTTGCGTTAATCCCCCATCCTGACACATTTGTCCACCATGTCATTGGAGATCCTCAATTCTTGGATCCGGCAGTAGCCTATGAGACATCGGGAGGATACATAATCCTGAACGTATACGAGACCTTGGTCTTTTTCAAGGGAGGCAGCGCAGCCAAACTTGAGCCCTTGCTGGCAGAGGAGATGCCTACGATCAGTGATGGTGGAAAGACCTACACGTTCAAATTGCGGAAGAACGTCAAGTTCCACGACGGAACGCCCTTCAATGCCAAGGCTGTGAAGTACTCGCTTGACAGAATGATCATCATCAACGAAGCAGATGGCCCCTCTTGGATGTACGACAAGATACTCGGAGCAGAGAAGTACATGGCCTCCAAGATGACGGAGGCCGATATGAAGGAGTACTTGGCGGCCGGCGGAGTCGAAGTCGTTGATGACTACACAGTGCGGGTAAAACTCGATAGACCGTACGCACCTATGTTATACATATTCGCGTTTTCAGGTGCATGCATTGTCAGCCCAACGGCCGTCGAACAGCATGGCGGAGTAGCGCCAGGAAAACACAACGAATGGATGGACAAGAACATGGTTGGCACTGGACCATACAAGTTCGTGGAATGGATTCCAAGACAAAGGGTGGTAATCGAGGCTTTCGAAGGATACTGGAGGGCACCGGCAAAGATCAAGCGAGCTATCATACAGACCGTGCCAGAACTTGGAGCGAGGGAGCTTGCGTTGTTTACCGGGGAAGCTGACACGGTAGGCATTCCTGCGGCCAACATCTTTGATATCGTGCAGAAGGATCCTTGGATAAAGGAGAGAAAGGTAGTTCTGAGAACTGACCTGCAGTTGAAGCCTCCCGGAACAACCATAACAGTACATGCTGCATATCCGATGTTCTCTATAACCTACATCGGAATGAACGTCAGGTTCAAGCCTCTTGACAACATAGATTTCAGGTATGGCATGTCCTATGCGTTCGACTACAAGACCTTCATTAACGAGGTGCAAAACGGGTTCGGTGAACTACCCAAGGGATGTATCCCCAAGGGTATGTTCGGCTACGACGAGAATGTGTTCACATTCAGCCTAGACGCTGCAAAAGCCAAGGAATACTTCCTGAAGGCCAAGGCGGCAGGTGCATACCAAGATGGATTGAAACTAGAGTACTACTACAACGCGGGAAACGAGGTCCGAAGGAGAGCAGGTCTCCTACTCAAAGATAGCATTGACAAGCTGAACGTTGGGTTCACAATCGATGTCCAAGAGCTCGACTGGCCCACGTTCCTAGCAAAGACAAGGCAGGGGACAGCACCATTGTTCTGTGTCGGCTGGATAGTTGACTATGCTGATCCCCATGACTTTGCACTGCCATTTGGCCACTCTACTCAGGGAACACTTGCCAAGAGAGTGGGACTGAATATTCCGGGCTTGGACGAGAAGATCATGAAGGCAGCGGAGATCATAGACGTTACTGAAAGGCAGAAGGCATACACGGAAATCGTGAACATAATGAATAAGGAGGCGCGGTACATCTGGCTCGTTCAACCGACTAACTATTTTGCAGTCCGAGACTGGGTTCAGGTGACAATTGATCCGGAGCTGAAGATACCTGATCAAGCCAACCCGATGTTCTACGGATACTACCTGTACACAATGTGGAAAGGATACCCTCCACCTTCAACGAAGTGAAGAGGGAATAACCCCCAACCTTTTTCCTTTTTTCTTTGTCCGGACTGGGTTGTCATAGGCGCAGACATGCGTATGAGACTGTAGGCGAGTCTACGAATGGCTTTTTACTGTGCTTCAGGCAATTGGAATGCGGTGCCGATGACGACCACTATGTACTGATGATCAACCAAGAATGAGTTCAATCCTGGGGTAGCTGAGGCACCTAGCTTAGGCCCCTGTTGTCCTTCCATTGACGTAGAGAAGTCTCAAGACAAGCCGTCGTGATCGGCGGCCTCGCTCCCAGTAGAGCAAAGGATGCGGAACATGGACTATGTTGTCTTCTGTTTCATGATCTCCTCGAATTGCCTCTTGTCGATGGCGCCCATGTCGAACAAGGTCTTCGCAACTTCTGTTATCTTGAGGAAGGCGTGAAGCTTCACATCAGTCGCCTTCAACGCATCAGGCCCCCCTTCCTCACGGTCAATGAGAACCACTGCATCGTTGACTACGCCTCCTTCGCATCTCACGGCATCTATCGCTTCCAGTGTACTCTTCCCCGTAGTGATTAGATCATCCACTACCAAAACTCGCTCGCCCGGCGATAGCAGTCCTTCAACTCTCCTCTCTCTACCGTGCGTCTTTACCTCCCTCCTCACGTATAGGAAGGGCTTCTTTGTTCTGAAAGCCAAGACCGCGCCATACGGAATACCAGCCGTTGGCAGACCAGCGATTCTCTCAAACTTGTCAATTCCAATCTCATTCCTTGCTGTAGACTCATAGATCTCTGTGACAATGTCGAAGGTCTCTGGGAAGCTCGGTAGGATTCTCAAGTCTATGTAGTAAGGACTCATCTTTCCACTGGCAAGCGTAAATGCGCCAAACCTTAATGCTCCAGTCCTAACGAGGATCCTGCAAACATCCTCTTTGGTTTTCTTGCCGTCCAAGAGCAACACCTACGTTTTTCCTGATGGATAGATGAGGGCTTCTCCTTGCCTGATCACTTGAGATTCTATTTTCGGAGCGATCTTGCCAAGGGCAGTCACAAACTCCTTCTGTCCCTCACCGTGATAGGGAATGGCCAATTTCGGCTTGACGAGAGCGGCGATCTCGGCGCCAGCCTTGGGAGTTGCCTTCGGAGCGATCCCAATTGTGCACAGGCATACATCTACATCGTACTTCTTTCCTATGTCTGCCATCTCTTTGAATGGCAGACTGTCGCTCGTGTGATACAGCGTGACGCCGTCCTCACTAGTGATCAGATACGTCACCGGTGCTTCTGCTGGATGCGAACTCTTTTCCGCGTGTATTGTTGCGTCCTTAATCTGAAACTCGTCTCTAACATTCGCCACGGAAAGCTTGCCTGCCGATATTGCGGCGCTCAGCCGATCATATGATGCCTTGTCACATATGACTTGGCAGCTGATCTTGGACTGAAGATCGATGACTGTTCCCTCATCGAGATGATCATAATGCTCATGCGTCACTAGAATAGCGTCGATATCTGTGAGAATCGATTCATCAACCTCGACCGGGTCAACTACAATGCCAATGTGGGGGGACCTCATCAATATTCCTGAGTACTTGTTGAGCCACGTGATGGCGATTTGCCCTCTACTTAGAGAATTCTTATCAAATGCCACTCAAGGCACCAGTCATAGGGGTTCTAGAGAGCGTCTTTAACTCTTTTGGTTTCTCTCAAGCATTGAAGGTAAGCGTTCTTCGATCGGCTTAAATCGCAAGTCAGCTTCGACACAGATTGGATGAGATACATGGTAGAGGTCTGGCTTCCGTACGGAAGAACCGAGATTTCAGTCAGGATTCCGGACGAGGGGTTTCAGGGAATCATCGAATCCAAGGATGGGCCTTCAGCCAGAGACCCTTTAGTCGAAACCACACAAGCACTTGAGAATCCTGTAGACTCAAAGCCGTTGGCCTCAATGGTATCTGCGGGCGAGAAAGTTGCGGTCGTCATAGATGACGCAACGAGGCCTGCGCCGACTCGCCTTATGATGTCTTCCCTCGTTACCCAGTTATCTGAATCAGGCGTCCGAATGGAGGACGTGACTGTTATTGTTGCCACAGGGATGCATCGACCGCCGACAAGTGGAGAAATAGCTGCATTTCTCGACGAGGAGCTTGCTGGACGAGTCAAAGTAGTAAGTCATGACTGCAAGGCTGAGGATCTAGCGTATGTGGGCGATACTAGCCGTGGAACCAAGGTCTATCTCAACAAGGAGTTCGTAGCGGCCGACGTGAGGATCCTCACAGGTGATATTGAGCTGCACTATTTCGCCGGCTACGGAGGTGGCCGCAAGAGTGTGCTGCCCGGGATATCAGGCGCAAAAACCATCTTGCATAACCATGCCCTGTTATTGCACCCGAGGGCGCGACCAGGGATCCTTGACGGGAATCCAGTAAGCGAAGACATGCGAGAAGCGGCGGAGATGGCCAAAGTGGATTTCATTCTGAACGTGGTCCTCGACAGGAAGGACAAGATAGTGAAGGCTTTCTCAGGGAATCTTCGTAAGGCCTTCACGGGTGGAGTCCGAATTGTTGATAATATGTGCAAGGTTTCCTGCGAAGCTAGGGCGGACATTGCTGTCGTAAGCCCGGGAGGGCATCCAAGAGACCTCACCCTATACCAGGCTCTCAAGGCTGTACATCACGCACTCGACATTGTGAATGAAGGGGGCGCCATAGTTCTCATCGCAGAATGTCCCGAAGGACACGGCAACGACACGTTCCGTGATTGGATGATCAAATTCGATGAGTTGCGACAGATGGAGCAGGAGATCAAGAAGAGGTTCGTCATCGGGGGACACAAGGCATACTTCCTTGCTAAGGCGCTCAAGAGAGTGAAGGTGTATCTGCTCTCAACTATGCCGGATCACTATGTCTCAAGAGTATTCAAGCTACGTCCCTATGAGACAGCAAATGCTGCTCTTCAAGCAGCCCTGAGAGGGGTTGGGAAAGACTCTAAGGTTGTTGCCATCCCGCACGGAGCGGTAACACTCCCCACGTTTCCCGTGACTGATCGCACATAACAGAGATTCCTGTGTTGGCCAGCTAGGCGCTGTTGAGAGTGGAACTTGTGAAGTTGGAAAGCGAGATTACGACTTCTGAAGAGGAGATTGTGGAGCAAATCCGCGTGTTAAAGGGAACCAATATCAACGATACTCTCGCCACTCTAGCTTAGCGGAAACACCATGAAGATCTTTAAGATGCCCAGTTTCCTAGGTTTATGTTGATGCAGACTCCCTAGAGTCTGACGAAGAGGATGACAATCATGACTAAGACTATTCCGTAGAGAAGCTTTCTTGACTTGGAGGTAGGAGACCAATCGTCAAGAGGCGTCACTCCAGAAAGCCCTCTACCGCTTGCAAACATCATTATCGAAAGAAGCAGGGCAAACGCCCAGAAGCCTGAGATCGCCATCACCCCCAATCCGAGGTAGCTTGTGATCTTATGTCCCTTTGGCCCAAACAGCGCCCTAGAAAGGTGCCCCCCATCCAGCTGCCATATGGGCAGCAGATTGAGGTAGCTTATCAGACTGCCTACCCAAGCGGCAAACTCAATTTGTGTAAAGAAAAGCGCGAAACCTTCAGGATATGGCCTCACAATCGGTATGAGCAAGTCGAACAGGAACGGATATTCTGGCCATGATGCCGGTTGTGCAAGTCCCAACTTGTTCCAAAGTATGGCCTGTCCCATCGGGACGAGATAAGCTGATTGAATGCTGAGGATCGTCACCACGAGCAACGAGACGAAAGCTACTAAGGGGCCGCTTATGCCGAGATCAAAGAGGGCGTCTCTATTATTGGGTGGGCTTCTCAGAGAGATCACGGCGCCAAATGTGCCAGTGGGCGGGATGCCTGGCACGAAGTAGGGCATCGTTGCGTCCATACCATGAATCTCACATGCGATCTTGTGACCTATTTCGTGGAGCCCCACTATTCCCAGAAGCGATAGCACAAAGAGGCCTACTTGAAGATAGACATTGGCTTGAGGCATGAGCACTTCTCGCTGCACGACTGATCCTCCCCAAAGGACAAAACCTGTTACGAAAACTGTTCCAACAGTCGTGGCGAAAAGGCCGAGATTTAGAATCGGCCTTGTGGGTCTTGGCTTGGGTTTTGGAAATACTCTTATCAGAAGGTTTCCTGCTTCAAATCGAAGCGTTGGAACCAAGTCTTTGCTAGACAGCTCATCGACGAGAGCTTCGAATTTCTTCTTGGCACGTTCAGGAACCACCACAAACGTTGGTATGTCTTGAGGATCTAGGTACGCATCTGTGATATTGAACTTGGACGATACCGATGCTTTAGCCTCTATGAAAGAGAATGGCTCCTTCGCCTCGCCAGTGGACATGTCTGACATTTGCGTGCTCCCGACTTTTTCACGTATCGAAGAAACGAACGTCATATAAACCCATTGCACAGGTCGCTGAGACATAACAGACGAATTTTCCGAGTTCCGACAAGATCTTATAGCTGGTCCTTGAGACAAGGAGGCGACCTTACTTTGGACGAGATGCTGGATTTCGAGATTCGAGGATTCGAGCAGAAAGACCTAGAAAGTGTGATGGAAATCAACAGAACCTGCCTACCAGAGAACTATAGCTCCTCCTTCTTTCTGGAAATCTTTGAAAAGTACCCCGAGGCATTTCTTGTCGCCTTGAATGACAACCGAGTAGTCGGATACATCATGTGTAGGTTGGAACGAGGTTTCTCCGAGATGAGCAGATTCAGACTCGTAAAAAAGGGCCACGTGGTCTCAATTGCAGTTCTCCCGGAACATAGAGGAAGGGGAATTGCCACTGAACTTGTCAGGAGAGCCATGAAAGGACTTGTTGAAAAGGAAGCTGAAGAATGCTTTCTGGAAGTCCGAGCTTCGAATAGATCAGCTCAAGAGCTTTACAAGAAACTTGGGTTCATGGAAGGTAGAAGCATTCCATTCTACTATCAGAACGGGGAAGGTGCCATCGTGATGAGCAAGACTCTTAGGTGATTATTCACCTCCGGCCTGCTTGGGCCAGGGCATCAGTGTATCGAGTTATGAACGAGTAATGAGTTTTGACAGTACGCCACTCGAATCTGGATGTTGATCACCTGCCAGCTGTATCGGCGATGACTTCCTCATAGCTCTTCCAAAACCCTATCCGAGAACTGTCTGACCTATCAGCTTAAGAGCAGACAGCCTGTCATGGACCAACAGATGCGGCCTTATGAAAAAGGTATACCTGTGCGGAAGCCTCAGATTCAGAAGTGACATTGAAGAGCTGCTGAGAAGACTCAGGAAGGAAGGGATTGAGGCCCAAGCGTCCTTGAAATTAGATAAGCGTGGCATCGTTGCATGCCTAGAAGGAGTCGATGAGGCAGATGTTGTGTACGTAGTCAATCCGAATGGCTATATCGGAAAAAGTGTCAGCGTTGATATTGGGTATGCCTACGCAAGAGGAAGGCCAATCTACACCAATCATCCGATAGCTGACCCACCGGTGATGCCTCTAAAAGACAGAGTCTTATCCTCCGAGCAGCTGATCGACCTTTTGACGCACAGTTGAACGTCAAGGTGAAACAGCTGGAACATGCGAACTGACTGTCGTACAATGTCGCTAGAATCGAAAGAGAAAGTCACTCTTGGAATAACCCACGGTGGCTGCTACGTCTTCCCACTGGCTCCGACCGCAGTGGCCATCACAAAGTTCCCGCATCTTCTATCAACTCAGACATGGTGCAAAAACTGTGACTGCGAAGAAGATGCTCGAACGCCTGATCGCAAGAAAGACTGTACGGGAGCATCGCTATTCGTGAGAACCCCTTCAAAGACGAATCAGGGCGGCCCCTATATAGTTGCCAAGGATGAAAGGTAAGTATTGCAGGCATATTTCTCTCATTCGACTTCTTCACAAAGTAGTCCACGAGGCCCGGATCCACGGAAGACAAAAGCGATATGAAATAGCCTGAGCCA
>Ga0315307_1000160_pt1 | contig 27006 bp, 22 predicted proteins | sample TDP2_MG_FD_203079 | JGI IMG/M metagenome (GOLD analysis project Ga0315307, IMG submission 203079) | Freshwater sediment microbial communities from Lake Towuti, South Sulawesi, Indonesia - TDP2 | ecosystem: Environmental > Aquatic > Freshwater > Lake > Sediment | place: Indonesia: South Sulawesi...
AACCCAGTGAAGGAAGATTCGACGGTGAGAATAGCAACTTTGGACTTGTAAACATCAGGGATGAACCGTGGATTATCCTCGTGGAAAGAGCGGCAGCCGTAAACCTTCAAGCCGAATATATGCATGCAAGCGGTCAGAAAAGCTAACTTATTCAAACATGAATAGGCAAGATCGACTGGATAGACGGAGAGATGAACAAATTGACTAGAGAAGAGATCTTAACTGCAATCGCGGTCACAATCTTGCTCTTCACAGCAATTGTGAATTGGAATATCTACTCATGGCTAATCTTCGTCGTAATAGTGATCATCCTGATTGCATGGTACTCTAGACCGAGAAGAGAACCCAGAACACTGAATGAAAGGGGATAAAGCCACAGGTATACCTTCTCCCTCTTTCAGAGTACGAGAACATCAGCCGAAAAAGATTACCCTAATGAGACATATCTCGCGTTACTTCCGTAAAAGTCAACCAGAGCCATTCGCATAGTTTCAAAGAAATCTGGAGAATGGCCAGTCGTCAGATCAAGAATCTAAACCAAGATAGGAACCTGCCCTCGTCCACAAGCCGAAAAGGGCATTCGGGTTTGTTCTCGTCAAATACTTGCTTAAGCCACTATTGAGCATTAAAGGGCATCAGCTACTCAGAAACTACGGGCAAGGGATATAATTCGCTCAATTTTGCTTTCTTTACCTTGTTGTTTGCTTCAACGATTACATATGGATCTCCAAATTCGCTTATGAGTTGTCTGCATTTCCCGCAGGGTGGTAAGATGGAACATTTATCGTCACACCAGACGGCTACTATAGTGTCGATTTGGGCCTCACCTTCAGAAACCATTGTTCCTATTGCTGCATATTCGGCACAGATCGAACATGGAGCTGAACATTCTATCTCAATATTTACGCCAGAGAAAATCTTGTTGTTTCTAGTTTTCAGGACTGCTGCAACAGTTGATATCTTTGACTTTCTTCTTCTAATCAGGTCCTTTGCTCTTTCAACGAGTTCGAAATCTTGTTTTGTTAAGCTCTTGAATCTCATAGGCACAAAATTAGGTGGTTGTCTTTATAAATCTTCTAGATCAAGAGCCGAATTCTCACTTTTAGTCAATACGACGAACGATCTCAGTTCAGACATTGACGAGTCGAGGTTGAGTATTCAAATCCATCCCTGTCTGCATGAGAATGTTCTTCATCCTTTCTTAATCTCAGATGGATTAGGGATATTCCGACGGATTCTATCGCATGGCTGATCCTTACATCTTTCTAAGCTCCTTTGTGCCGTTTAGTTTTAAGGCAACATCAACGTAAACATCCAACCGTCATAAGGCAAGGTGTGAGAAGCTGTGAAGTATAGAAAGTTCGGTGTTCTTGATTGGAAGGTATCGGCACTCGGATTCGGAACTATGAGGTTACCAGTAATCGAAGCCGATTGGTCTAGGGTAGACGAAGCCGAGGCGATCAGCATGATAAGGTACGCCATCGACCAAGGTGTCAACTATATTGATAGCGCCTATCCATACCACCGCGGAAATAGTGAGATCGTGATCGGGAAGGCTCTAAAGAATGGATACCGTGAGAAGGTCAGATTAGCGACGAAGATGCCTACTTGGCTAGTTACTTCCCATGCGGATATGGATAAGTATCTCGATGAACAGCTCAGCAGGCTTCAGACGGACCGCATAGAGTTTTACCTGCTTCATAGTCTTGACAAGGCAAGATGGCTCAAGATGCAGGAGTTAAATGTGCTTGAGTGGGCTGAGAACGCGATTGAAGACGGCAGAATTGGCCATTTGGGGTTCAGCTTCCACGACGAATACGAGGTGTTTAAGGACATTATTGACGGCTATGACCGATGGACACTATGCCAGATCCAGTATAACTACATGGACGCGGAATATCAGGCTGGAACGAGGGGGCTTAGATACGCAGCCTCTAGGGGCTTGGCAGTCGTCGTAATGGAACCAATCGCAGGTGGAACGCTTGCCGTCAAGCCTCCACAAGAGATTCAAGCCGTTTGGGATGAGGCGGAGATCAAAAGGACGCCAGTGGAGTGGGCGCTTCAATGGGTTTGGAGCCAACCCGAGGTCTCAGTGGTCCTAAGCGGGATGAGCACAATGCAGCAAGTTGTCGAAAACGTAGAGAGCGCCGACCGCTCAGGCCCGAACACGATTACTGAGAAAGAGCTGGGGCTCATTTCCAGAGTACGGGAAAAATACCTTCAGTACGGCTTTATCGGCTGCACGGGCTGTAGATATTGTACACCTTGCCCACAAGGCGTCAAGATTCCAGAAATCTTCTCTCTTTTCAACGAGTACTACATACAATCCAAAAAGGGCCAGGGTGATGCAGTTATAGACAGATACGGGAAGGTCATACCTCCTGAAAATGCAGCTAAAAGATGCGCGAAGTGCGGGGAGTGCGAGGATAAATGTCCCCAACAATTGCCTATCCGCGAACTCTTGGCGAGAGCTGCTAGACAATTCGAAGCGAAAAGATAGAGAAAGGACATGCACCGTCTACGTTTTTTCAAAAGTGACTTTGAGGGAAAGATGGGTTCAAGTTTGCTGCGGGTTCAAGTTCGGGGCGTAGCTGAAACGATGCAGAGGACTCCATTATTGCTTCCGTTTGGTTGAGGGTTTTCGTCTTGAAATGAACAGATACGCTAAGGTTAACGCCCAACAGACTGCGGTAACATAGACAAGGGATGTTCTCGCCTGATAGAAGATCAGGCTACTTGACGAGAATATCTGGAAGGAATCGTGCCCCGTAGCAGGTTTAAAGGGGTGGAAAACGTCTTCTAGTTTCTCTCCTTTTACCTCTATTTTATGTAGGTCATTGGTTCCCAAGCCTTTCTGTTGACCTAGCTTTGTGCTGGGGACTTTCTCGGGATCAAACCCCATTATCGTCGAGGCTACCGAATCTGTGGCAACAGGATCAGTTCCAACAATGAGGAGGCCCAATTGAACTGGTGTACCGTCATGAGGACCCTGTCCCTCCATCCCGGTTCTTCCATCTATGATGACTAGATTTATCTTTCTAGCCCTAGAGAGGTCAACGATGACTCCGGCCATGTAGTTGTCGCCTTTATCCTCGGCTCCATTATGTAAGATTGATTTTGGGAAGCCATAGATGGATCCAGGAGCAAGACCGACCAAGTTCTTCATCCCTAAGGTTACGACAGCCTGCGAATGGGTCTTCATGCAAGCCACAGAGATTAGAACATCTGCTTCGGCAACAATGCGGTTGAATGTGAAGTCATCGAACACAATGCCGCCGCCTGGAACAGCAGCATTCACCATCTCCCCATGATTTAAGTCGGCGAGCTGGGCACGAATCTCATCGGCTACCGGGAAGAAACCCAGAGACTGGAAATTCTCGGTTGTGTTCCCCTCTCCACTTCCGTCAGCTATCCAGATGGTTGATGGATTCCGCCTTTTCACAATATTAGCTAACGCTTTAACAATCACCGGATCGCTGGTGTCCGGCGGAGCTTGAAGCCGAACTATGTTGGGTTTGATCAAAACCTTTGAGCCTTCTGGAACGATCTCTTCAATGCCTCCTAGATAATCGACAGCTCGCTCCAAAGCCTCTTCAACCATGTCGCCGTCAACGCGAACAACCGAAACGGATGTAACAGCCTCATGAAGGGCAATCCGCTCTCTCAGCACATCTTCCGGACGAGTGATCAGGAAGCTGGCGTAGAGGGCTGAACCTGAAAAAAGAGTGGAGATAGACAGCAATGAAATTAGAAGTATCAGACTTGTCCTATTTGAGGATCTGATTACTCTCAGAGGTCTTAGAACAAGCCTTCTGGGGAAGTAGACCAAGAAGGCTAGAAGAGGATGAATTAGAAACGTGTAACTGGCGGTAGCAGCAGCTTTTTGACACGGATAGACAATGCGAGACGGCTTGGTCCCAGACCTAAATAACAACCATGCCAGACTAAGAATGCCCAATACCACCGTGTTTCGAGCTATCTTTCTAACCTTGACAATGTTGGCAATAAGACTTCCGAATACCACTTGAGATTCATCCTTCTGTGATTTACCATGCCAGTACTCATACTTGGGGGTTACGTCCAGGCGCAACTTTTTTCAGCAAAACTCGTCCCAATATCAAACGTTCTCCTCCATCATTCCTCATATTCAGTAAGACTTAGATTTTGAGAATTTCGGGGTTTGTGTCATGGTGCGGGGGATAGAAGTATAACTCGCTTTTAACCCACCTTATAAAGGTGTCATGACATATCCTTTTCCTTACTCAAAAAATCCCATTTTTGGGGCGATATGCCATGACACCTTTCATGACGTTTTTGCCAAAGAACCATGATTTTGCTTATATTTATGGATGGTGCGGGGGGTGGGATTCGAACCCACGAACCCCTGTGGGACAGCCGCCTCAGGGCTGCGCCTTTTGCCGATCTTTCTTTGACCTGGCTTGGCAACCCCCGCTTGTTCAAGACTATTAGCTTGCATATCTCTAATAAAATTTTATCGAATCTGAACATGACCAGCTCCAAGTGTACGGTTTTCAGACTTTAGCCGAGAAAAGATAGAGCCGTATGTACCCCAAATTCAGAAGCAGAGAGGGAGTTTTGCCAATAAATATAAGGTAGAAGGTTGTGAAATAGTTGGTTAATCCGCCTTGATCTGAACAAGTCTCTGATAGGTAGAGCCGTGGCCCACTGATGTATGAACTTTACGAGATCTTAGGATTCATTATCGTGTTCTTTGTGGGGCTCTTTACCAGCTTCGCCAGCATGCCGGTCGTTATGAGGAAGATGAAGAGCCTAGGAATTGTGGGATCTGACATACACAAGAGGAATCGACCTTCAATCCCTGAGATGGGCGGAATCGGCCTACTGACCGGACTCTCGGTAAGCACGCTTGCCGCATCCTTTCTTTTCCCCGAGAGGGTACCTCTTTTTGCTAGTTTCGTGGTGACAACTCTGATTGCCGGATTCGTAGGAGCGGTTGACGATTTGAAGACATTAAGCCCGAAGGTGAAACCGTTCCTGACCTTGTTTGCTGGTTTGCCAATTCTGGTTCTGGGCGGATACTTTCCGGACCTGTACGATCCGCACCTCGTTCTACCGATCATAGGTCGAACGCGGTTGACGATCATATATCCATTGATGATACCCATAGCCATTGCTGTTACATCGAACGCAGTTAACATGATGGACCCATTCAACGGCGTCATGTCCGGAACATGCTCAATAGTAACGCTAGCCTTGTTGATTTCAGCAGTTGTTCTAGGTCGCAATGACGCGATCATAATATGCGCCGGCCTTCTGGGCTCTCTCTTGGCTTTCTACTATTTCAACAAATATCCCGCAAAGACTTTCTCCGGAGACATCGGAAGCCTAAGCCTAGGCGCCGCCCTAGGAGCGGCTGCCATGCTCGGTCGATTAGAGATAGTTGCTGTTGTTGCCTTCATGCCGCAGATAATGAACGCCTTTTATGGCTTGGCAACTATAGGCAGGCTTTACGAGAGAAGGGAAGTCTCTAGACCGATCTACCTTCTCGAAGATGGAAGGCTGATGGCGAGCGAGGACGAGAAGGCGCCGATAACGGTGGCACGGATGATCTTGGCGAGGGGGCCCTTAACCGAAAACGAAGCTGTTCATCTGTTTCTGGTCTTATCCACAATCTCGGGGATTCTCGCGCTCTTCACAACCTATCTACTGGCGGTGACAACGTGATTCGAAGGATCATGGACTTCGTCTTTCTCCTCATCTTCGCATGGGCGTGCATGCTCCTCGGATTGTGGATCATTGACGCGGTGATTGTTCCGTTGCCACCACTGCTACCTCTAGGACCCCTCGGAGGGGTCCTATCTGCCGTAGCAAAGGCAGTAATCAGCGTCTTACTAGTTCTTCTGTGGCTCTGGATCTGGAGAGAAGTTGTGAAGAAGATCTTCTGGAGTACACTAAAACGGAGGTGACAACTCTATTTATATCACCCTCATCATAATCGTAAGTTGCAGAATGCACGTAATGCCTAAGTTAGGAGACGACGTGATCAAGACTTGAAGATCGTGATCGACATACTCACCCCAAAACAGGGCATGTTCCTCTCTAAGCTTTCCGACAATCTAGAAAGAAAAGGACATCAAGTATTCAGAACAACCAGAGAGTACCGCGAGGTGCTTCAGCTCCTAAAGCTCAAGGGCATAGACGCCGTCACCGTCGGAAAGCATGGCGGAGGAACACTCAGCGGCAAACTGAAAGCTTACGCAGATAGAGTGATGAAACTTTCTATCGTAGTTGAGGAGTTGAAGCCCGACATAGCCATCTCCTTCTCCTCTCCGGAGATGGCCCGCGTCGCCTTCGGATTAGGCATTCCTCACATCTGCGTAAGCGATTCTCCACACGCTGAAGCCGTTGCTAGATTAACCGTTCCATTATCAAAAGTGCTTTTCACACCTAAGGTCATACCCAGAAAAGCCTGGCTTAGATTTGGAATATCACCCGGAAAGATCATCCAGTACAATGCCCTTGACCCTTGGGCTTGGCTGAAAGACTTCAAACCTGACAGAAAAGTACTGGACCAACTCGAATTGGACGAGTCTAAGCCAATACTAACCTTTAGAACAGAAGAGTCCTTTGCAGCATACCTTCTGGGAACAACCTCGGGGAAACTCTCAATTGTGCCGTTAGTGGAAAGGCTCATCAAGGATAAGGGAGACCTCCAAATCGTCATCTTACCAAGATACAAAAATCAGATAACATCTCTAAAAAGAGCCTTTAGACGGAAAGCCACAGTCTGCGAATCCGTCATCGACGGCCCAAGCCTTCTTTCATATACCACAGCCTTCATCGGCGGCGGTGGAACTATGAGCGAGGAGTCTGCTTTACTCGGGGTGCCGACCTTTTCATGTTATCCAGGAGAACCGTCTCTGATTGAAAAGTATCTAGTAAAGAAGGGGTTGATTATTCGCCAGAGGTCACCGCAAGAGAGTGCTGAAGGAATAATTAAGACACTCAAAAGAATAGATACTGCAAAGGCAAGGCAAAGCGAAAGGGCTCGAAGACTGGTTGAAACATTTGAAGACCCGATAGAAGTGATCACGGACAATTTTGTAAAAATCTCAAACGTGTAGAGCCTCATCCGAATTGGCTTTAAAGATTTTAAGCGATACCCGCGTCTTTGAATATCATAAGGAAAGATAGATGCGGAGGAGAGCAGTGCGGAAAATGACGTTTGACGAGACATATTCAAGCATCAAGGAAGAGCGAAGTAGAACAAATATTAGTGTTGTGGGATGCGAGCCTCTAGGCTTGACGACGGCTTGTTTGATTGCGGATGCTGGATTTAAGGTATCCTGCGTGGATTCCGACCAATCCATTGTCAACTATGTAAAGAAGGGAGAGCTACCGTATGATGATCCCGAGCTTGAATCCTTACTGGTGAAGAATGTAAGGGAAGGACGGCTATCAGCTGCAACTGACATTAAGGAACCAGTATCGAACAGCAGCGTAGTGTTGATATTTGTCCCTCCAAGAATCGATCAGAAGAAAAGGTCTGATTATTCGGATATTGAAAAGGTATGCATGGATATTGGTCTAAGCCTACGGTCCGGATCCTTGGTAATCCTTGGGAACGGTTCGGCCCCAGGTGTAACCGAAACACTTGTCAAGGAGACTTTGGAGACGGCTTCTGGGATGAAAGCCGGAACCGGCTTCAGCTTGGCGTACTACGTAACTAGGTCTGCAGCCGGCGGGGGATTGCAGGACGCAGTTGATTGCCCGAAAGTCTTCGGGGCAATTGATAAGAAAAGCTCAGATCTTACAAGGGCGTTTCTGAGTGCCATCACGAAAGGAGAAATTGTCGAGGTCAGCAGCATAAGAGCTGCGGAGGCTGTTCGAGTATTCGAGAATGCCTATCGAGACGCAAACACAGCCTTGTCTAATGATTTAGCCTGTTTCTGTGAAAGGGCTGGAATAGATTTTATGGAGGTCCGAAATGCGGTGAACCTGAGGTCTCCTAACTGTTTGTTTATTCCCGAAATCGTTGGCAGAAACATCTCAGATGGCTCCTATCTACTCATCGAAGAAGCAGAGAACATGAAAACGAGGCTTCAGACGGTTATGCTGGCCAGAAAAATAAATCACGCTATTCTGAACCAAGTATTCTATCTCGTGAAAGATGCCATGCGCTCATGTGGCAAAACCGTTAGGAGATCGAGAATTCTTGTTCTAGGGGTTTCTTGCCGACCAAATGTAAAAGAGTCAAAAGATTCATTAGTTAAGGAACTAGTTGATGTTCTACTTCGTAAGGAGATGATTGTCAAGGTTTATGACCCTCTTTTCTCTTACAAGGAGCTCTCAGAACTTGGTTACACTGCTGAAAGGACATTGGCCAAAGCCGTTAAGGGGATGGATTGCCTACTAATCGCTGTTGGACACGAAAGGTTTAGCCGTTTGGGTTTGAGCAAGATAAGGATCCTGATGAAAAAGCCTTCTGCGATAGTTGACATAAGCCATGTTGTCAACCCTTCTGAGGCTGAGAAGGAAGGATTCATATACCGCGGTTTGGGAAGGGGAGTCTGGTCGAGATGAAGAAGCTGAAAGTAGCCGTCATCGGGATAGGCTTCTGGGGGAAGAACCATGTTAGAGTTTTCAATGAACTATCTGAAACCGAGGTCGTAGCCGTCTGCGACATGAATCCCGAGAGGGCGGGTGCTGTTGCAGAGAAATTTGGGATAAAATCCTACACGAACAGTCAGGAAATGTTCGAAAAAGAGATGATTGATGCCGTAACACTCTGTGTCTGGTCAACAAACCTCGCTGAAGAGGCTGTGAAGGCCCTGAAAGCCGGAAAGCACGTTTTTGTTGAAAAACCGATGGCGAGTTCAACGGGGGAAGCCCGTAAAATGATAGAATTGGCAAGTACGAAGAAACTACATCTAGCCGTAGGCTTCATTGAAAGGTTCAACCCGGCTGTTCAACGCTTCAAGAAGCTCATAGAGAACGGCGAGATAGGTTCCATAGTCTCAGCTGCGGGAAAGAGGGTTTCAAGATGGCCTGAGAGAATAGGAGATGTCGGTGTCGTGAAGGACACGGCCATACATGACATAGATATAATGAGGTACATCTTAGGAGAAGATCCGATAGCGGTTTACGCAAACGCAGGAAGCTTGAAGCACAGACGGTTCGAGGATTATGCCCAGATCATGTTAACTTTCAGCGGAGGCAGAACAGCATTCATAGAGGCGAATTGGCTGACACCATACAAGACTCGAAAGCTGATAGTCACAGGAAGTAAGGCAATAATATCTCTCGATTATATAACGCAGGAGATGAGCATTGAGACAGAGGGACAGACTTTGACGCCCCGGGAAGAGTGGAGAGAACCTCTTAAACTTGAGCTACAGCACTTTGCTGAATGCATATTAGAGAATAAGGAACCTCTTGTAACAGGTTTGGACGGCTTGAAGGCTTTGGAGATATCCGAGGCTGCGCTGAAATCAGCTGCAAAAGGCGGTTTAGTCAAACTTAGATAGAGCTGACCTTAACTTCTTGTTATCTTTATGATTATTTTTCTGACAGTCTCAACATCCGCTATGATATTTATCTGATAGGGTTCAGCTATCTCGAAGAGTTTTCTGAAGAGCTCAGCCCTTCGTTCCTCCTTCCTCTTTCCGTAGCAGATTAAGTAATTGTTGTACCACTGCTCTGGGGCTTTCCTAAGGATCTCCACGGCTTCGTCCGGATCGAGAGAGGTAGCCACCGCATTGTCCTCAGGATCCCTTTTCAGCAAAAAAGTCTTGCTTATCCTGATCTCGGATACAACTCTTTCTGGTCTAAGCATCAGCTTCGGGTCTATCATCACCCTTGGATGAGATGGGAGAAACTTCTCAGTCGGATCATCTGGCTTAACGTTTTCGAGCTTATTCTCCCTGAAGAGAGGTTCCAACCACGGGAAGTTTCCGATCGAGTTTGTCCTCATGTAAAACTTCCTCTCCGACGGGTATCCGAAGGCTTTTCCACCCTCGAAACTCACGAATATCCAGTCGTCTTGATGAAACTCGCCTTCAGGATGATGAATCGCGGGACCGTAAGAATGCGTAGTCTTTCCCGCATTTGTGGGAGCTATTAGGAGGAATCCCCTTCCGCTCACGGCTCCTGAGGCTCCGTGGACTGAGAGCATTCCGAATTGATCTTCAAGTATGTCTGCTGCGATACCGAGTGCCACGGGCTTCGTCTGTCCATAATAGTCGTTATTGAAGATTATCGCGGTTTTTGTCTCACGGTCATAGAAGCCTCCGGTGTTTACCTCAGGCTTTTCCATTGGTCCATTATAGAAATCTCTGAAGTTTATTTTTCCGCCGTCGTCGATGGTATAGATCAATCCGTGCGGCATAACCGTGTGAGAATAGGGCCACCAGTTTTCACACCAGAAGTCGTGTACGTGCTCCATGTTGGTGTATAATCTGATGTTTAAGCCGTTGAGGTAAGCGTCATCAACATACTTTACGAATTGCTCACAATATGCCACAAGTTCATCTCTCTGGTCTATGGATATCTCCATGGGATATCTAGGCTCAAAGTAGTTGACCCTTCCCTTGAACTTAGTCTCAAACCATCCTGCCAACTTCCATGCCCACCCTGATTAGGATCTACGCAAGGGATTTCCTCATCTTCCCCAGGTCGAGGATCATCTTACTCAGGTTTTCCCTGCTCAACCCGTTAAGATACTCAGCTACGTCTCCTTCCTTCAACATGATGGCTAGCTTCTTACCCTTCGAGGCTTTCCCGGTTAACATATCCTTTATGTACGCTGTTGCCAGCCTGCTTAACACGATGTATCTATTGTCAGGCTCCTCAGGTTCGAGGAAATTCTCCAGTTCGCTTATGCTTTCAGAGAGCCTGCGAGTTAACAATATATTAGTATCCGGGTCTTTGTCTAGAAACCTAGATGCAAATTCAACATCAGACCTAATCGATGGGTAGATCTCCTCCAGAAATCTGTCAACAGAATCCTCCCCTATTATGTCCCTTATCTCTTTTAGAGATGAGCCTAAACCTATGAATTCAGGAGGCAAAGCACAAGTATAGGCAGATGCGACGAATTTCACCCATCGCGGAGGCTTGTGGAAGGCGGTGTAAGCGTATCCCGTTATGCTCCTCTTTACCTCTTTGTCAGGGCAGAGTCTGAGGATGCTATCCACATTTCTCAGCTCGCGATAGTAGGCAACCTCCTCAACATTAAGTAGCCGTTCGCGTTGATCTGGTATGTAATCGGCTATGAGAGAGATCCGTTCAGCAATCTCTGATAGTTCAAGGAGATAATTCTTGGCGAATATGAAGATCATCCTTTCCAATTCTTCAAGCTCATCCTCTTCAAATTCTAGAGGCGGCTTATCAACAGATTCTTTCAGTCTTTCGACTAAAGACCTTGTCTTTTCAATACCATGATCGTATCTCAGACCAGATTGCATCGTGTAAGTGTGTACGCCGGGATATTCCTTCAGAAAGTTATCTAAGTTTTCTAGTGTTAAGTGCCCCCTGAAGGGGATGGATCCACAGCCCAGTATGGGATATATCTTCACACCGGTCTCGTCTTCAGTTCTCTTGCAGCTTGCAATCGCTATCTTGCAAGAAAGGACCGAAGCTGGATATCCGTACAAAAGTGCAGCCTCGGACTTTCCGATAAAGACTCGTGCGTAATCCTTGGGGTTCACCTCTTTTATGAACAGGTTCAGCATCTGTTGCATGGTTAGGTGTTCGGCTATGCCGCCGAAAAGAGGTATGGTGCGTATCTCCATGTCTTCAGTCTTCATCCTCAGGTGTTTACCAACGAGCCTTAGCAGATCCTCGCATCGCGTCTTGCAGTTTCTGAGTTCTTCGGTGGTTGTGGTGGCGGCTTGAATAACCTCTATGATGCCTTGTTTATTAAAATTCTGTGAACAGTATTGGATGCCCTCTACTATGGCAAGCATCGTCATGAGTTGCCTAAACGGTTCCTCATTGAACGAGCTCACCATTCTAGGCGTGACGAACACGTCTTCACCGGGAACCAGATCGGTCGTTTCCCTAAGTTTCCGCACGATCTGTCCGATCTGATGGTACGGCGTTAACTTGCCCATGTAGTCTACGAGGTACTCGTCACAGTTGAAGCCCTCCCTCTTAAATGACAGAACGGCCTCGTCAACCTCCTCTCTAACAGGGACAGCTTTTGCCGCTGAATCAGCGTGCTGAGTAGCCATCGCCACCGGGATTTTTTGCACAAGACCACCTTTCAAGCAGTACCGCTATAAGCATGTAGGATAAGAATTAAAATCTTTCGATGAGCATGCATTAATATGGAACATGATTCCATATCCTGATAGCCGCTGAGGCTGTGCGTAAAAGGTAAAAAATATGAGGAATCTTGAAGGCGCCATAGTTGCTTTCCAAGGCGAACACGGAGCGTACAGTGAACTCGCTGTTTACAGTTTCTTCGGTGCCGCCTCTCAGCCCAAGCCATGTAGAGACTTCTCTGACGTCTTCAGGAAAGTGGACGACGAAGAAACTGAGTACGGCGTTGTTCCGATAGAAAACTCAATTGAGGGAAGCGTCAACCAAGTGTACGACTTGTTCTTGCAATACGACCTAAAAGTGTGCGGCGAGATAGTTCTCAAGATAGTCCACTGCCTCATAGCTAATCCGGAAAGTCAACTAGACTCTGTCAAAGTTATCTATTCACACCCCCAAGCATTGGCTCAATGTAGGAACATCCTCGAACGCTTAGGCTGTGAACTGATCTCTACGTATGATACGGCCGGAAGTGTAAAGATGATAAAAGAGAGGAGGATGATCGACGCCGCGGCGATCGCCGGTGAAAGAGCAGCTGAGATCTATCAGATGAAGATCCTGATTAGAGACATAGCGGACAATCCGAATAATTACACTCGTTTCTTTGTCCTATCCAAAACTGAACCTCGTCCCTCTGGCAACGACAAGACTTCAATAATCTTTTCAACGAAACACATTCCAGGTGCCCTCTACAAAGCCCTAGGAGATTTCGCTGTTAGAGGGATAAACCTCACAAAGATCGAGTCCAGACCTACAAAGAAGACACCGTGGGAGTACAACTTTTACCTAGACTTTGAAGGACACCGGAACGAAGGAAAGTGTGCAGAAGCCTTGGAGAGATTGAGAACCAAGTCGGTTTTCGTCAAGATCCTAGGATCTTACCCAAAGGCGCCTGAGATATCTAATGCCCTTTGAATAAGGGTTCAACGTTTCCCATCTGTTCCTGAGAAAACTGCCGGTCTGATCGTCCAAGATTGCCACATGGTTAGATCTTCTATCTTTTGGGAATCAAAGTCTCTGGGCAGAACAATCCATTTCCATTGTGACCTTACTCTTTCAATTAGATTCCATTTCCGGACAACATCAGGCAGATCTGAAATGTCACCGATCTCAATGCTCTCAGGAAGACTTCTGAACTCTGAGTAGAATACAACGGCCTTAGCTGCTACCTCCAAAAGATGGCTTGGTCCATAATCAACAATGCCGTCAGAAGGAACTGATGGAATCCTACCGTATTCTTCGATGAATTCTTCAGCTCGGCGATATAAAGACAAGAGGTTCTTCAACTCCACTGTTCCCTTTACGCCTAATCCGAAAGGCTTTGACGTTGGACCGAGAGTGAAACGCAGAGGGATGAAATCTGGTTCAACACAATTACTGAGGTATTTGACTATGAGTTCGACAAGTAAGCGAAGGGTCTCAGCTGGAGAGACAGATATGTCGCCAATGATTTGCCAGTCATTACGGACCGCAACCTGTTTCGCCAAACTAAAAACTTGATCTAGTCTGAGACATCGCTCTTTCGGCTCAGAATACAGATTCGGTATGTCCCTAAAGGTCACTATTCTTACATCTGGGAATTCAACGACATACTTCAGAAACTCTGCGAAGACTTTGAGAGATACCTCATATGCTTCCTTCGATCTCAACGATGGGGTTACATACTTTTCCGGCGGGGGATTCGCTCCGTTTTGAAAGTTTACTGAATCCCAGAAAGTTTCAGTAACGAACATGCAAGGATGAGAAAAGATGACTATTGGCCCACCTTTTTCTTGGCTTGCGGCATGAAGCTCGCGGAACCTTTCTTCTAAAGAGTTGAGATCATCGATGGTTGAGTGCTCAGGGAAATACATGAATGCCTTCAAACAGAGGTTCCCACAGAACCAGAAGGGTTCGCTCTCGAATATTCCATCAGCATAAACAGGGATACCAAGATTTGTGAGAGCGTGCGGGACTTCTGGCGCCCAGCTCCCGCCTGGTTGTATGAAGGCTGAAGGTTTTGTCCCGAAGATTCTTACCAGATCATTCAGACCCAGAGCCTCTTGTTTCGCAACCTTTTCAACTCCGCTGTCCCAGTCATCTTGGGCAACGTATTCCGATATGACCGGATGAATCGAGTGTAAGTTTGACTGGTATGCTATGTCATGCCTCTTAAGAGCACGTATGACATCTATGCGTCCGCGTCTTTCAAGAACTCTTGCTTTTTCGCCTACAATGCAAAAAGACGCTTTGACGTCATATTGGTTCAATATGCGCACGAGCTCCAAAACGACATCATCAGCCTCAGGCGTTATGAAGTCCTCGGTGTCAAACTGGAAAATGACATAAACTGTGTTCATAGAGACAACTTCGTCACTAGCTATGGATTTAATTGTCGATTCCTATAGGTTGTCAGCGACATATATTCTAGGCATCTAACATGGAAAACTTTGATCCTCATTCCTTAACCTTGATTATCTTTGGCAACTTGCCCGCTAGTCCTACGTGGCCTTCTCGAATTATGAGTACTCCCCTCACTCCGCGCATTTTCCTAGATTTCTCTAGTCCCCGTTGAATCGAGGCTTTGACATCGGTACCCAGGACGGAGTTGCAGACAGCTGTGGCAGCTGCGTCCGCCAATGACCCGTCATGGGCTACCACGGTCACTGAATCGGCTTCTCCGAAGCTGATGGCGTGATTTGTCTTACTCGAACTGGTCGCTATCCCTATTGGACAGTCTTCCCGGGTTATGTAAAAACCTGTCTTGCCAGAGATTTCAGGGCTACTTGACACTATTGTCACAGTGATGGGGCGCTCCGTGAAGGCAGCTATCTCTCCGCCATTCTCCACAATGGCTACTCTTGAACCGCATCTAAGCATGGATTCGAGTCCAAGATCTGCAAGGGCGCCCGCAACCGAAGCCATCGGACCCACATCCGCCATTCTGGAAGACTCCGCCATCTTCCTGACGATTCTCGGCGCATGCCTCGTTATCTTCACTGGTTTCAGTTCATACCGGAAGCTTGGGTGTCTCTGGATGTATCTTACTAGCTGTTCCCTATGGCATTTTATGTCTCTAATAGATTGAAGTACAGCCTCTCTTCTGTCGCTCTTTACATGTATCTGAGATTCGCCGATTATCACGCCGTATTCGTAGAGGCCACTATTCAACCAGTATTCTCTCCAAGTCTAGACATTCAGCTGTCAAACATTAGGTACGGTAATGGCTTTCACGGGGCAAGCGTTTACGCATACTCTGCAGGCTACGCACCTCTCTTCATCGAATTCTATCGTCCAGTCGGGTTTGAACCTAAGGGCTCTTGTTGGGCAAGGTGAGATGCATGCGCCACAGGAAGTACAGCTACGCGCGTCTATCTGAAGAGTTCTGGTAAGGATCCTCGTCTTGACGCCTGCTTCCTCGAACATCTGAATCATGTCTTCAAGCTGCTTTCCACTCGCCGGAACTGATACTACCAGTTCGCCTTTCTGGGCGTTCACTTTTGCCTCAAGGATATTCATTGGAACACCTGTTTTCAGTATGGTTTCAGCTAAGATAGGTTTCTCAACCACTTCAGGTGAGTAGATTAGTTTCAACCTCACTTTGTCACTCCTCCAACCAGCTTTCTAGATATGTCGTCCGTCGTCAGAATGCCGATGACATGGTTCGCCTCATCGACCACGGGTACACCTGATATATTGTGCTGAGCCATTCTCCTTACGACTATGTCTATCGATTCGTCTACTTTCGCCGTGATCACCCTCCTCGTCATTATCTCATTCAGCAGCCTCTTTCCTCGAGCCACGGCTTTCGCTAGATCCCAAGAGGTAACTATACCCATCAGCCTAGACTCTTCATCCACAATAGGCAGATGATCGATCCCTTTATCAACAAGCTTCTTAGCAGCCTCCTCAACGCCTTCGCTTGGGCTTGCTGTGAAGACCTCTCGCTTCATAACGTCAAGAACCGACAGTTCTCTCTTTCTCACTGTCAAAGGTTTGAACTCTCTATATTTCGGAAGAGGTTCTACTTGCTTCGCCAGAAGGAACGTTCCATCTGTCATCCACTTCTTAAGGACCTCTGCGATCTCTCTAGCCGTCTTGTAGCTCGACAGAGAAGATGAAGGCACATCCTTCTCATTGATTACGATTTTGCTCGACCTCAACTCTGCATAAGATACGCGCCTGACGACAGGTCTCTTGTCTGGTCTGACTGGTACACCGTAATCGCGGATGTTTACGAGAATGTCCTCATCTCTTAAAGCTGCAGTTGCCGCAACTCTCTGATTGATTATCGGTATGGGAATGCCAACACCGACGTAAAGGGTCACCCCATACCTATAGAACGTTGCACCCCTAAGATATGCGCTATTCATCTTTTTCAAGTCGCCTTGAACCATCAGGGTTCCGAATCCTGTTTGAGGGCTGTGTTGCGTCCCTTCTCCTATGATGTATCCGATCCCGCCTCCCAGGAATATTCTCGTTCCAATCCCGATTGTCTCATAGTTTTTATCCTTACATAATGGGTTGAGCTGTCCCGCTCCAGAGAATGTTACGTTTCCGTAGTTTGGTAGAAGCGTCCCCATGTATGTGTATAGGACTCTGTCTGTGCTGTTGGTGGCCGCGTCGTACGCTTGGTAACAGTTCCTCGGATTCAGAAGCACCGCCTGGTTCAAGTCTTCAATTGTGATGGTCGTCTCAACGTGTCTCCTTGGGTAACAGTCCGTCCCGTATGATTCAGCCCGCAGCTCGACCTCCTTCCCTGAAACGAGGTCTTCTATCACGTGTCCACCGCCATAGTCAAATCCCATCGTCTCGCTCAAAGCGGTGGCACCTAGGTAGCCGTCCACAGCTGCCATCCCCTTGTAAACTGGAACGTCGTTCAACCAGCACTTCGTCATCTTTATAGGCGGATCGGCGTGACCAAAGTTTAGGAAGACGCCTGAGCTGCACATAGCGCCAAATGTTCCCGAAGTGACCACATCTACTTCTTTGGCTGCAACTTCGATGCCGCTAGTCTCGGCTAGTTTGATCATCTCTTCAGCTGTTACGACTACAGCGTCACCACATTTTATCTTGTCATTTATCTCTTCTACTGTTCGAATATCTTCGCATCTGGGTTCGCTGGACATTTCGCTCTCCTTCTAATATTAAATATTGCATATTTTTGGAGAAAAATATGTAGAATATTAAATATTTAAAGGTTTCCTTAACCAGTAAGAGATATATGACTCTTGGTTCAATCTCAGTCAGTATTCGCTGGGTAAAGATGGTTGAGGAGATGGAGGACAATTCAAATCTAGCCCTTGGGCTGATTGAGGCCACTCGAGATCATGAACAGTACCGAGACGTGGAATGTATAAATCTCATAGCGAGTGAGGGATTGAAGTCCCCAGCCGTTAAGGAGATGCTCAGACTTTCAATGGATCTTGAAAGCAGGTACGCAGAGGGTGAAAATGACCTCGAAGGACACGTTAGGACAAGGTACTATCAAGGTCAGAGATATATAACGAAGATTGAAAACTACGCAACAGACTTGGTGGAAAATCTTTTCAAGTGTAGTTGGGCTGATTTGCGTCTAGTTTCAGGCACACATGCGAACTTGGCTACCTTCAAGGGTCTTTCCCTAGCGACGAAGAACAGGAAGATGGTTGTGACACCGCTTAGCTGTGGAGCGCACATATCCCATGACTATACCGGGCTGGCAGGTCGGGTTCTAGGATTAGAGAATATAGACCATGCCTACAGCATAGAAAAGATGAATATAGACCCCGACAAGTCGGCTGAGATAATCAGGGCAGCCAAGCCGGGCATAATAACCTTTGGAGGAAGCTTATTCCTTTTTCCACACCCAGTCAGGGAGCTGAGGGATGTTGCTGAAGAAGTTGGGGCGTATATAGTTTACGATGCGGCTCACATCTTGGGGCTCATAGCCGGAGGGGTCTTCCAGGATCCATTCCGAGAGGGGGCTGACTTCATCACCTCCTCGACTCATAAGACGTTTCCTGGTCCTCAAGGAGGCATCATACTTGCAGATGTAAAGAATAGCCGAATGGAGAAAGCCATAGAATGGGTTCAGCATGCGGTCTTTCCTTTAAGCACGTCGAATACTCATCTAGGTCGGTTGCCTGCTTTGGGGATGGCTGCTCTTGAGCTGAAACTTTTTGGCGCTGAATTGGCTAGGCAGACCGTCAGAAATGCGCAGGTGGCTGGGCAGTACTTGCACGAGAATGGGATCAAGGTTCTCGGTGAGCATTTGGGCTTCACTAGGTCTCATCAGTTGGCTGTTGATGTCCGCGAGTTTGGGGGCGGGAAGAAGGTTGCTAGAGACCTTGAAGATGCTAATATAATTTTGAATAAGAATCTTCTGCCTTATGATGATCAGAGTGACCGTGATGATCCCTCTGGCCTCAGGATCGGTTTCCAAGACGTCACTAGGAGGGGCTTTAAGGAGGGCGATGTTAAGCATCTTTGTGATTTGGTGTTGAGTGTCATGAAGGGAAAGCGCAACCCGTTAGAGGTTAGGGAGGAAGTGATTGCCTTTAAGAAGGGGTTTAACAAGGTGGACTTTGGGTTCAGCAGCGTTGAGGAGGCGGCAAAGTATCTTAAGAGGGGTCTTTGATCTAGACGATTGGTTTTAGTCGTGTATGTGTGTGTGCAACGGTTTCTAGGCCCTCTATTTGGATCCAAATATGTTTGTTTGGTGTGGTTATTGTTGTGTTGGATTTCGTTTTGCTGTGGTATGGTTCTGGTGTTTTGGCGTGCTTTGGTTTGTGGCATTGAGTGAACTTTGAGTTTCACCTTAGTGCGATTTTAGCATTGTTCAGGCAGAATACCGAGCCACCGGATTTGAACCTGTCAACTCTGCTTAGTACGATTTTGACTGATTTTACGCGAAGTTTTCAACGTAAAATCTATACCCCCGGTATTTTTTGGTCTTCGCTTCTATTAGCATACATTCTACGGTTCCGATCAAGCCGCTTTCAATCCTACCTTATTGCGATTTTAGCGCGACTGTTGAACTGAGCATGGAGTATGCAGAGTTGTCTTCTCTCCGCGTTGACTGCGTTGGCTAATCCCGTCTCATTGTCTGATATCAGGATGACGGCTTCGGAGTTGGACTATTCACTGTTAACTCCCGGATGGAGATGCTGTCCGCCGTCAGACAAGAGTACATGAATCTCGTTCATCTCTCTACTGTTCAATGCTATAACCTTGGGGGTGTCTCCCATAACTATTTCCGGTTCATTGGTTGTCTTGTTTGTTTCTGGAAGCGGTGGTGCTATCTCATGGACGAATCTGTGTATGGTTCTCTTGGGGGCAAGGTCGGTTTCGAGAACGAAGACTCAAATTTATTAACTGACAAACGAGAGATTGAACCTGTCTTGTTTCGTGTTAGAGGCAGAAGAGATATGCGAATTGGCGGAGCATATTACCCTGAGCATTGGCCAGATGAAAAGTGGGCTGAAGACTTTCAACTCATGAGAGAGGCCAATATGAGTTTCGTACGTATGGGCGAGTTCGCCTGGTGTAAGCTGGAACCCAAGGAGAACCATTTTGTGTTTGGTTGGCTGGATCGAGCTATCGATCTGGCGGCTAAGATGGGCCTAGATGTGGTTTTAGGGACGCCTACAGCAGGGGTTCCCGCATGGCTTGCTCAGAAACACCCCGGGATCTTCAAAGTTGATGAGGATGGCCGCGTCAGAATCTTTGGGGGGCGTAACGACTATTGTGTCAACCAGCCGATCTTTCAAGAGCGGACGGAGAAGATTGTTCGGGCTATGGCATCTCATTTTGGTAGAAACGCTAGTGTGATTGGGTGGCAGATTGATAATGAACCAGGATGGAATGGCATTCGGTGTTACTGTGATGAGTGCCAGCGGGGATTTAGAGAATGGCTAAGGAGGAAGTACGGTTCAATAGAGAATCTTAATCGTTCATGGGGTACCATTTTTGGAGGACAAGAATACGGTGACTGGAGCCAAATCCCGCTTCTTTGGCCTGCGCCTCTGCACAATCCCGCGTTGCTAATGGATTCATATAGATTTTTCTTCGACTCCTACGTCCGCTATATTGGTTTCCAGAGCCGCATCCTAAGGGAACTGTCACCTGGCAAATTCGTTACTACTAATATTCCGCCGCTTGAATATGACGGCCCGAGATTCGCTCAGTCTCTCGACTTCATCTCCTTCGACTGTTATCCAACACTCTTCGCCCCTGGAGACCCCATGAAAATAGGCTTTCTCCTTGACCAGTTCCGCGGCTACAAACAAAAAAATTTCTGGGTGCTGGAACAACAAGCTGGAATCCCCGGAGACGTTACCAGTCTTCCTGCACCTGAACCTGGGCAGATTCGACTTTGGACCTACCAATCGGTTGCTCATGGAGCCGACGCAGTCGCCTACTTCCGTTGGCGCACCTGCCTCTTCGGTGCGGAGCAATTCTGGCAGGGGATACTCAACCACAGCCGACATCGTGACTGGCGGTACGATGAAGTGAAACGTACGGGCGAAGAGCTACTAAGGCTCTCTAATGATCTTGTCGGTAGCAAGGTTGACTCGCAAGTAGCAGTTCTGTATTCGCATGAGACCGCATGGGCTTTCGGCTTCCAGCCTCACCTGCCCGACTTCAACTACAGAAGTCATGTACAGTCTTTTCACAAGGCGTTGTATACGCTGGGTATTCCCTGCGACATTATCTACCGACAAACGGAACTCGGCTCGTACCGACTGATATTGGCGCCGTCTTTGTGGCTGGTCGACGATGCGACTATGGCAAGACTCCGCAAGTATGTGTCTGACGGGGGTTTTCTCGTCGCTACGATGCGTACAGCTGTGAAAGACGCCAACAATAATGTGAGGGACATCTTGCCTCCTGCTCAGATAGCCGAAATATTCGGTATCGCTGTCACGGAATATAAGCCCCTTAAGAAACCGTCTGGCCTGGAAGTAAGTTTTGCTGGTGAGAAAGACAAAGACCGGGCTTTCGCCGCTGAAATCTGCGCTGAGAAGATCGAGTGTAAAGGTGCCGATACGATGGCAACCTACCGCACATCTATAGATGACAGGTTCAACGGATGCCCAGCGGTCACTTACAACACCTTCGGCAAAGGAGTAGCAATCTATGTTGGAACCGTCGGGAACAGTGATTTTACATGTGAGCTACTAAAGCGAATCTTACGCAACACGGGAATAAAATCGATCGCGAAAGTTCCGGAAGGTGTAGAGGTGATAAAGCGCGTAAAAAACGGATGTGAGTTTATCTTTGTTCTTAACCATTCCTCGACGAAGAAGAAGTTTAAGGTGTACGGAGCCAAAAAGGATCTGCTGACAGGTTGCGACGTTTCCGAATCCCTGATGATTGAACCTTACGGAGTCCAAATCATTGTACACTCGTAAGAAGGCAGATATGTACTGTTATCAGAAGAGTTCCGCTCACTAATTCCTTTATTCTGAGTTTTTATACTTCTGAAAGCTTTAACCTTGTGGATTAAGCCACTAAGCGCTGAAAAGGCAACTGGGATCATGAAGAGTGGCGATACGGATATGACGTTATAGAGAGTTTTGAGCAGACGGGCTTGAAAAGGCTCTTTGAGGGCGGATAGAAGACTTAAACCGTCCCAGGTCCTTAGGTTCGACTTGTATGTTAATAGAAGTTTAGACTTATTAATAATTTCAGATGAAGAGATCTTGCTAACGCAAACATAAATATTAGCTAGTTGTAAATGCAGATAGGGGTGGTTTATCTGGGTCTCCTTAAGCTAGAAAAAGTGGAATCCACAGTCTTCTTTGTGCGAGAGAAGGACGATCTGAAACAATTGGTAGAGCTTTCTGTCCTGAACGAGGGAAAAGAAACCGATGCAAATTTGGAGATAATAACCGAGTCTAAAACGCATCTCATTAATATTGGAACAATAGCCGCTGGAACAAAAAAATATGAGGTCTTGATCCCGGATATCCAGCGGCCAACAGACGTAAAGTTCAGGCTTTACACGGGTAAAGAACTGCAAGACGAAGTCTCCATGGCGTGGAAGCCTAAAAGACACTGGCTTGTATATGTGGTCCAAGAATCCCATCATGATATTGGGTACACAGATCTTCCGCAACATGTCTTTGAAGAGCAAAATGAGTTTCTCGATAAGGTCATAGAGTTTTGTGACGAGACGGCAGATTGGCCCGAAGAATCAAAATTCAGGTACAACATAGAGCAATCATGTTCTCTCATGAGCTATATTGAGGAAAAGCCTGCAGAAGTTGTTGAAAAACTGATGAGACTGGTCAAGGAGGGAAGAATCGAGGTTCCAGCATTATACGGGAATGAAATTACCGACATGTGTGGACATGAAGAACTAATAAGGCTCCTATACCCATCGTTTGGGCTCAAAAGAAAATATGATATACCCATAGGAACTGCTGAAATCGATGACATCTCTGGTTTCAGCTGGTCCCTTGCCTCTGTCTTAGCAGGGTCAGGAGTAAAGTATTTTGCTCCAGCTTTGCCACGCGGATACTTCAGGGGTGACCCTGAAAGAGAGAAATCAGTGGACGTACACCCGTTCTGGGATGAAACCAAAATAGTTCCAAATGGAACGCCCAGAGCCTTCCATTGGATAGGCCCTGATGATAGCAGGGTCATCCTTTGGTATGGACCCGGATACGGCATCAGCCCAGGCTTCCCGCATTTCCTAGGAGATTATCAAACGATCTGCGAGATCCTTCCAAAGAGATTAGATAAACTCGAGGAGAACGGATATCCTTTCGATGCCATCCGTTTTCGAGTTGAGGGAGGAGATCGGGATAATGCACCGCCATCCATAAAATACAGCCAAGCATCGAGAGAATGGAATAGTAAATGGGCTTTCCCTAGAATTATAGTTTCCACGAACTCAATGTTCTTTGAACACTTAGAGAAACAATCCGGCAATTTACCAGAGCTCAGAGGTGAACTGCCCAACACAGACTACACTATTGGAGCAACCTCAACAGCGCGAGAGACAGGAATAAATAGAATGATCCATGACCTTCTACTCTCAGCTGAGAAATTCAGTACGATAGCCGCAGCATTCACAGATTACGTCTACCCACATAAAAGGCTAACAAAAGCATATGACCATATGCTGCTTTTCGACGAGCACACTTGGGGAATGGCTCATCCATTAGGACCAGCTCAGGATGCGACTTGGAGTGAAAAAGCCCTCAATGCTTACAAAGCCGCAGCATTGGCCCATGATGCTCTTATGAAAAGCCTAAACAAAATTGTGGACCAGATAGACTTGCCGGAAGAAGGCTATCACTTGGTTGTGTTCAATCCTATGTCTTGGGAAAGAACGGATGTAGTTTATGCCTTTTTAAGAGAACCAGATCCTTGTGGTCGGCTAATGCATCTTCTCGTAAAGGTACCGTACGAATCCCACCTAGAATCTGATAGAAAAATTCCAATCCTTGTTTCAGGCACAGCCATTGGTAGAAACATAATACAGCTGCCAGCCCGGCTGATTGAAGAACCCTTTGATCTAATTGACCAGACAACTGGCCAAAAGATACCTTATCAGATAGTTGAAGTGACTAGCCCTCAAGATGCGATTCCGTTAGCTGCCCCCAGATATGCACTAGGTGAGTTGGACAGACGACACAGAAAGGCAATTGTCTTTGTGGCCGAGGATCTGCTCCCGATGGGTTACAAAACCTACAGAATAGTTCCATCTAAGCAAGAAACGACTTTCCCAACTAGCATAAAAGTCACTGAGACAACTCTAGAGAGCCGTTTCTACAAGATCGCAATCAATTCGAAAACAGGTGTCGTAAAGAGCATATACGACAAGGAACTGAAAAAAGAACTGGTGGATATAAAGGCGCCTCATGGATTTAACCAGTACATTGCTCGTTCATCAACCACGGGCGTCGAATACCCAGCTACCGAATCTCTCGTACGAAAGGGAAAGGATGGCCCTGTAATGGGAAGCATCATCATAACGGGAGAAGGAGAAGGATGCCCACAGAGGATTCAAGAGATAACTGTCTACGACAAGATTAAAAGGATAGATATAGCCAACAGGCTTCTGAAAGATTCAACGCCTTTCCAAGAGATATACTTCGCTTTCCCCTTCAATACTGAAAAACCTAGATTCAAATTTGAGGCAACCGACTCAGTTATTACGCCAATGCAAGACCAGCTTCCGGGCTCCTGCACAGATTACTATGCAGCACAGCATTGGGTGAACGTTTCTAACGAAGAATTCGCAATAACTTTTTCCAGTGCTGACGCTCACATGGTTGAGCTCGGAGGCTTATGGCCGGGATACGTTTCCTATGCGCACCATTGTGTAACGCCCCCTGGGTTTGGACACAAATTCTTGAAACTTGGAGACTTAAAGAAGAGTCACATCTACTCTTATGTTATGAACAGCAACTTTCGTACGAACTTTTCACCTACGCAGACTGGTGACTTGCTGTTTCGATATTCAATAACCAGCCATAAAGGCGACTGGAAGAGTGGGAAATCCCGAAACTTCGGATGGGGAATGAGTAATCCTCCGATTAGTGTGTTTGTAGAGGGAAATAAGAGAGGTCCCTTGAATACCTCGCAGAGCTTCTGCAATGTTGATAAATCTAATGTAATGCTTCTCAACATGAAGATGGCAGAAGACAACGACGGTATCATAATCAGACTGATCGAGACTGAAGGAAAAGAGACTTCCGCAACTGTAACATTTCCATCAATGAAGATCACAGAGGCTCAACTCGTAAACCTAGTGGAAGAAAATGGAAAAATACTAGATCATAAACCCCACGCAGTAACCCTGCCCATCAAAGCCTTCGGCATAACTACAGCAAGAATTAAAGTTGCTGAACGACAACTCTGAACACGAAAAAGCAAGTAAGCGCATGCTCCAGCCAGCAGAGCGCCACTAACTAATTCCATGATTCCTATTTTTTACTTCTGAAGACTTCAATCTTATGGGACAGCCTGTCAGATGCCAAAAGGGCGACCATAGTTATTAAGAGCGGCGATACGAAAATGACTTCATAGATGGCCAGAAGAAGATAAGTCTGGACTTCCCTTTTTCGGGTTGTGTCATTGAAGCTTTCAATTCTACCTCAGCGCGATTTTGACACGCGATCAAGGCTATGAAAGAAGAGGAGGTTCAATCTCTCAATTCTACCCTGGTACGATCTCAAGATGAGTCTAACGAGTTTCTTGAGATTGCTGACTACATGAATTTCAAGAATAACTCCATAAGATGAGGCTTGTTCTCAACCAAGGACGAGGTCAACCCTCGCTTTCATTATCACTTAAGAACTCAAGGACATCTTTTCGAACTGTTTTCCCATGGCCAAGTGACCAACACCTTCATAAAGGATTAATTTGGCGTTTGGGATTCCCGCCGCTGTCTCGCGGTACAACTCCACAGGGAAATAGAAGTCACTGTCCCCAGCAATCACGAGGGTTGGAACATTGATCTCGGCAAGTCGATTCTTGGAATCATGTTCACACTCTGCTTTAGCCTCTACTAATGAATCCCTAGGGTTAGTAGGTTTGCTCAATATAAGAGAGCCGAAAAGCCAAATGAAAAACTTGAATAAGTGTTTCTTGATTCCCCCGGGATATAGGATGGAAATCATCGTAGTAAAAGCTTCCCTCGTTTTGCCTTGACTCATTAATTCGGCGAATCTTATGTCCAACTGTTTTCCTTCATCTCCTACTCGATAAGCAGCCATAGTGATGACCAGCCTGCGGATTAGGTCAGGATGGTCAGCAGCTAGATGCTGCGCTATCAATCCTCCATATGACACGCCTACGACATCGACAGGTCCACCGTCAAACTCGTCCCTAATCATGGCTGCATAGTCTTCAGACATGTCCCGTGTAGTGTAACCTTCGGGAAGACCAAACTTACGTGTTACGACGTAAATCACGTGGTTCTAAGCTAGACGCTTGAAGCCACTCGTAAACATCCGAAGCATCAAACCTGAAGGAAGATCGTTTCCCGGTCCACCGCTGAAAACTAGTAGGGTATTCTCTCCTTTCCCGAAACGAACATAAGGAATACCGTAACCAAAGAATCCTTTTTCAGTCATTAAATCAAAACCTCCCGCATAAATATTGATATCCAAGCAAACATAAATTCTCATCCCCACCCAAACGTTTGCGAACTTAGAACACAACTTAAATACAAAAAAGAGATAATTAGAATTGATGAGCAAATAGGGAGGTGATATTTTGGGTAGGATAGAAAAGTCGATTGTAATCAAGGCTCCACCTGAGAAAGTCTGGGAAATGCTTGCTTTCGACAAGGCTGTAGAATGGATGGAAGGATGGAAAAGCGTGAAATACACTTCAGAGGTAAACACCCCTGAAGACAAGTTTAGAGTCGGTGCATCTGCTCGCATAACTGAGCATGTGAAATATGATTTTGAGATTACGGAGAGTCTTGAAAACGAGAAGATTGTGTGGCATTCAGCGGGCACGCGTGGCAAACCTGATATGACGAGGTCATATACCCTAAAACCCACAGAGATGGGAACTGTGGTGACGAGTGTGTTTGACTACACTTCGCCTTTCTCAGTTCTTGGCAAAATCGTTGACAAAACGGGTGGTCAGAGAATAGCTGAAAAGGATGTCGAGATATCGTTGGGGAAGTTGAAAAGCATTCTGGAGAAATAGACGCTTACACGAAGACAACAACTGCTAAGTGTTAAAAAAGAGAATAATCATTGATAATAAAGG
>Ga0315307_1000163_pt1 | contig 26673 bp, 23 predicted proteins | sample TDP2_MG_FD_203079 | JGI IMG/M metagenome (GOLD analysis project Ga0315307, IMG submission 203079) | Freshwater sediment microbial communities from Lake Towuti, South Sulawesi, Indonesia - TDP2 | ecosystem: Environmental > Aquatic > Freshwater > Lake > Sediment | place: Indonesia: South Sulawesi...
GAATCATGGTGAGAGACCATGATTCAAGAGACTCGCTAGGAGAGCGTCTGGCGTCCTTCTCGGAGATTCTCTTGCATCAGGGGTCTTACCCTGATGCAAGAGAATCTGTAGAGGCTGTTTCCTAGCCTCCTCTGGAGGCTAGGAAACAGCCCAGCAGGAGCGGCAAGGTGCCGCAGGCGCATTTCATGCGAGCATAGGTCCCGGCCACCCAGGCGGTTCTAGGGTCATGAAATGCGCTCTACAGAGTCTCTTGAATCATGGTGAGAGACCATGATTCAAGAGACTGCCTGGAGGAGGTGCTGCTGCTGTGGCTGAGACCATGCAGGCTGTCTATCTGCACGCCGCCCGGGACTTGCGGGTGCACCAGGACCCCATCCCGGAGATTACCCAGCCCGATGAAGTGCTCGTCCAAATCGGCGCGGTCGGGGTGTGCGGCTCTGATTGCCACTTCTACGAGCGGGGCCGCATCGGTCCCTTTGTCGTGCAGGCGCCGATCATCCTGGGGCACGAGTGCGCCGGCCGGATCGCCGCGGTGGGTCGCGAGGTCACCGGCCTCGTACCGGGCGATATGGTGTGCATCGAGCCCGGAGTCCCGTGCCGACGCTGCCGGCGCTGCCGCGAGGGGCGCTACAACCTGTGCGAGGTGCGGGTGCTCTTCATGGGCACCCCGCCGGCCGACCAGGGCGCCTTTCGCGAGTACCTGACCTGGCCCGCCGACTTCGTCTTCAAGCTCCCCCAGGGCGTGAGTGTGGAGGACGGCGCCATGGTCGAGCCCCTGGCCGTCGGGGTCCACGCCTGCCGACGCGGGGGGATCTCGCCCGGCCAGAGTGCGGCTGTGCTCGGCGCCGGCCCCATCGGCCTGCTCGCCCTCCAAGCGGCCGCGGCCTACGGGGCCCGCCCGGTCATCGCCACTGATGTGATCCCCTTCCGCCTGGAGCTGGCCCGCAAGCTGGGCGGGCTCAGCATTGACGCCTCGAGGGAGGATGTTGCGGGGGCCATTCGCGATCTCACCGATGGCCGGGGCGCGGATGTGGTGATCGAGACGGCAGGGAGCATCACCACCATCCGCCAGGCGATGGCCGCGGTGAAGACCGGCGGGGTGGTCGTCCTGGTGGGCATGCCACCTGAAGACGAGGCCATGCTGGTGGTGATGGACATGATGGTGCGGGAGTACGACCTGCGCACCGTGTTCCGCTATGCGAACTGCTACCCGCCGACGCTCTCGCTCATCGCCTCAGGGCGCGTCAACCTGGCCGCCCTGCGCACCCACGAGTTCCCCCTGGAGCAGACCGAGCAGGCCATCCACACCACCCTCACCCGCAAGACCGAGGCCGTCAAGGTTCTCGTCAAGCCCTAGCGGGCGGGCATACCTATGCCCGCCAGAGGGTCCTGAGGAACAGGCTTCTCGCCGCCGGCCACGGGAATGGAGCCCACACCCGGGATCGAACCGGGGACCTTATCCTTACCAAGGACACGCTCTGCCGACTGAGCTATGTGGGCTCGCAGGGATCGTGGGCCAGGAGCTTGCTCCTGGCCTTGCTCTCTTTCACATCTGGTGGGCGGGGAAGGATTCGAACCTCCGTAGGCTTCGCCGGCAGATTTACAGTCTGCTCCCTTTGGCCAGCTCGGGCACCCGCCCACCGGCTCGCGCGAGTGGCGCAAGCCGATGGTATCACGCCCCTCCCCCCGCGTCAACGCCGCTGCCGGCTCGGGTGTGACTGAGTTCATGCTGGTCCAACCGCCGCTCTCCTGGAGCAATGCAGGCTGAAGCCTGCGCTACCCGGCCAGCTCGGGTGTGACCGAGTTCGTGCTGGTCCAAGCGCCGCTCTCCTGGAGCAATGCAGGCTGAAGCCTGCGCTACCCGGCCGGCCCGGGTGTGACTGAGTTCGTGCTGGTCCAAGCGCCGCTCTCCAGTCGCGCCGTGGACGGGGCTCCCGCAGGGCGGTGGCGCAGCGCTTGTGGGAGGGGCTAAGCCCTTCGGGCCACCGTCCCGACCTAGCCACCCGGTCCTCCGCGCTACGGCTGCCTCATCGCCGGCCTGCCAGCGCCCTGACCACATCGGCGCGGGAGACGATGCCGACCAGCCTGCCCTCCCTCACCACTGGCACGCGCTTGATCCTCTCCCTGGTGAGCAGGGCGGCGATCTCCTCCAGGGGGGTCTCCTCGGAGACGACGAAGGCCGGCGAGGACATGATGTCTTGCACCAGCCTTTGCCCTCGCTGGCGGGCCAGCACATCCGCCTCGGTCACCATGCCGATCACCCGCTTCTGGTCATCTATCACAGGCAGGCCGCTGATCCCGTGGACATAGAGGACGCGGGTGACCTCCTCGATCCTGGCCGCGGGCCGGGCGCTCACCACCTCTTTGGTCATGATCTCTCTGGCTATGGTCACCGGATCGAGCCTATCTGAGGAACTCCTCCGGAGGTTGGCCCACCATGGTCTCGGTGGTGACCAGTCCAGTCGCAGCCAAGGCCTTCACGGTGCGGTTGGCAGTGGCCAGGTCCGGAGCCTCCCAGATGCAGACCGCGTCGTAGCGTCCGTAAGTGACATAGCAGCTGAGCATCTTCGCCCCGCCGGCCAGGGACGACAGGCTCTTCATCGCCTCGCTGGCCTTTCCTGGGGCCGCCTTCACCAAGGTCACAAAGACCATCTCTCTCGCCTCCTTTCGGCCTGTTGCCAAAAAACGAAGGCGCGCGGCCGTCTGTCACGACGGCGCACGCGCCGCTTCCAGGGACTTGCCGATGCTACCCGTGTTGTCCAGCGCCCAGACCCCCCTGGTCATCACGGCAGGCACCCCCGGCCTGGTCCCAGCCAGAGATGGCGCCGAAGCGCGCCTATCTCAGCACCGCCCTGATTATCCCAGGTCCGCCGCGCCAGTCAAGAGGGGGCGATGAGTTCGTGCCCGGCATGGGAGACACCGGCCCTCGCAGAGGGCTTCGCTCGTCAGCCCCGAACCGGACAGGGCGGGGGGCCCTCCTCGCCTCCGGGGGGAGAGCAACGTCGCACTCCGGTCGCCAGAGGTGGGCCCGCGAGGCGCGGCGTTCCGCAAGCAGGCAGTGCCAGAGGTTCGGGGGCTGCCTGGTTGGCGGCCGGGTGTGCATCCCATCAACCCTGTGGGGCTGGGGTATACGCACGGCCGATGGGCACGGAGGCAGGGATGGCGGTGAGCAAGGAGGAGCTCGGCCTGGTCTTGCCTGAAGTGAACGCGAGGGAAAGCGAGGGACGCCCAACCCCCGGCCGCCCTTCCCGGCCACCTCGGGCCTGCGGGGCAAGCGGCGACACGGCGGCAGGTGGAGGGACCTAGGCTAGGGAGGAGGAGTTGGGTAATGTCAACGAGTGGTTTTCCCACACCAGTGGAGACGTCGAAGGCCTTCGTGGAGGTAGGTGAGGCGAAAGCGAAGCTTCCCATCGGACGGATGCTCCTGCTAGCGCTGCTGGCGGGGGCCTACATCGGATTCGGTGCGCATCTTGCGATCACCGTGGGGACGGGCGAATGGGCATGCTATGAGGTGCGACAGCTTGCTATGGGCGCCGCGTTCAGCGTGGGCCTGATGCTGGTGGTGATCGCGGGGTCAGAACTGTTCACCGGCAACAACCTGATGAGCGTAGCCCTCTGCTCGGGGCGCATCGGAATGGGGGACTGCTGCGGAACTGGCTGGTGGTGTATGCCGGGAACCTGGCCGGGTCGCTGTTGCTGGCGATGATAGTGGCCCAGTACTCCGGCCTGCTCGCCGGGCCCACCGGGGGGAACCACGGTGAAGATCGCGGCGCTGAAGACAAGCGCGGCCAATCTGGGCGGGCTGAACCACAATGTCGCCTTCTTTTTCCGGGGGATAGGGTGCAACTGGCTGGTGTGCCTGGTGATAGTGCTCGCCATGTCGGCGCGGGACGTCGGCGCGAAGATCCTCGGCATCTTCTTCCCGATCACGGCCTTTGTGGCCTCCGGGTTCGAGCACTCCGTGGCGAACATGTACTTCATCCCGGCCGGCATCTTCGCCAAGGGATTCGAGGCGGCGCGGACGGCCTCGCAGCTGACTGGCGAGCAGCTCGCGGCACTCAACTGGGGCGCAATGTGGACCCAGAACCTGGTCGCGGTGACTCTGGGGAACATCGTGGGAGGGGCAATCTTCGTCGGCGTCATCTACTTCCTGGCGCACGTGTGCGGGACCGAAGTGTGTGGGAGGCCGGAGCCGCAGCCGAGACCGGAGCCGGGGAGCTAGCTCACGTCCCCATAGAGCCTCCTGCATTACGGTGATGGCGTAGCCGCTCACAAGGGGGTCTGCGGGGCGCCGGAGCGCCATCTCTTGCACTGCCGCATCGCGGTAATGCAAGAGATGCTGTAGCTGATAGGTCTGTGTCCTCGCCTCGAGCGGCGCTTCGACGAGATGCTGCGCGAGAGGCTCGAGCAGCACTGGGGATGCTCGCTCCAGCCGCCCGCAAGGACGATCCCGGTGATGGCTCTCATTCCCGGTAGGCCGGGTAGATCACCGTCACCTGGTCGCCCGCGCCCAGTCGCTCGCAGGTCTCGGGGATTACCACCAAGGAGTTGGAACCTATCGTTGACGTGAGCATGGCCGACCCGCGCTTCTCCACCGGGTCAACGACATACTCTCCGTCCACATGCCCTGTCACCGCCTGCCGGTACTCCCGCCTGGGTGGCTCGTGGGTGAGGTCCCGCAGCAGCCGGGCCTGCACGGTCGGCGGCAGGCAGTTCCCCCAGCCCCGCATCTTCCGGAGCGCCGGCGCCACCAGCAGCTCGAAGGTGACCAGCGCGGACACCGGGTTGCCGGGCAGACCGAACAGAGGGCGACGCAGGGCCATCCCGAAGGCCACCGGCTTGCCCGGCTTCATCAGGACTCGCCAGAACTTGATCTCGCCCAGTCGCTCCAGCGCGGTCTTCACGAAGTCGTACTCGCCCACCGATACGCCCCCAGTGGTGAGGATCAGGTCAGCTCCCTCGCAGGAGGAGAGCGCGTGCTCGACCGCCTTCGCATCATCCTCAACGTGCAGGCAGTCCGCGACCTCGGCCCCCGCGGTCAGCACGCGCGCGGCCAGCGCGGTCTGGTTGCTGTTGTAGATGGAGCCTGGGGGCAGCTCTCCTCCCGGCGCGACCAGCTCGTGTCCGGTGGTGACGATCATCACTCGCGGTCGGCGGACCGCCTTGACCTCAGTGCAGCCGAGCGCGGCCGCGAGCCCCAGCTCACCCGGGCCCAGCACCTGCCCGGAAGCCAGCGCCACGTCACCCGCACGGATGTCCTCTCCCGCCGGCCGGAGGTTATCGCCCGGCTTCGCCTCCTCCAATATCTCGACGAAGCCGCCGGGGACTGGACGAGTGTGCTCAACCATGACCACCGCGTCCGCACCTTGCGGCACCCGAGCGCCGGTCATGATCTGCGCGGCTGTCCCGCGCACGACCTCACACTGGGGCACGGCCCCGGCGGGAAGGACCTCGACCACCTTCAGCCGGCGCGGCGAGTCAGGCCCAGCCCCACGGGTGTCTTCCGCGACGACCGCGTAGCCGTCCATGGCCGAGTTGTCGAAGGGCGGCAGTGAGATCGCCGCGACCAGGGGCTCTGCCAGGGTGCGGCCGAGTGCCTGGCGGAGCGGCGCTCGCTCCGCAGGCAGCCGAGACACCGAGTCGAGAACAATCTCCTGGGCCTGGTCAACGGTCAGCATCGCAGCATCTGGAGACGGGGGCCTTCGATACGCCCCTCGACGATGCCGGTCATCTCTCGCCGGAAACTTCCCGTGTCTGGCGCTCTTCTGCCTGCCGCGAGCGGTGTCCTGCACTGCGTGGCCGGGCCTCCGCCAGCCGCGAGCTGCGCATCCAGCCGCACGACTCCGAGAAGGAGCCAACCTCCCAGGGCGGAGAAGCCTGGCAAGCAGAGAGAAGCGGCGCGCCCGCAGGGCTGCACTCGGTGGCTGCGTGCCCGAGGGAGCGGCGTTGCTGCTTGCCAGGAGGGTGTCCGCGATTCCCGGGTTGGCGTGAGGGGACGAGCGATGGCGCAGGTGCTGTTGGGCATAGATGGAGGCTGGAGCAAGACCGCCGGGGTGGTGGTGGACCCCGATGGGCGGGTGTTAGCGCGGGCGCGGATGGCGGGCTCGGCCGTGATAGGGGAACCGAAGGCCGAGTCGTGCCAGGTGCTGAGAGGCATGGTTGATCGGCTATGCGCCGAGGCGGCAGTGGGCCGCGACTCTGTGGTGCGCTGCGGGCTGGGCCTGAATGGGGTGGACTTCTCAGATGAGTTCGCCATGCAGCACGCCGTGATCGGCGAGGCGATGGGCCTCCCCGGGGAGCGGCTGAGCCTCGTGAACGATGGGATCGCCGCGCTGTGGGGTGCGACTCCGGCGTCGGCGGCGGTGATGGTCCAGCTCGGGTCGGGGAACACGACCGCGTACCGAAGCCGGTATGGCGGGGAGACCCTGTTTGACCACCTCAATGTGACGCAGCTCTTCGACATGCGCTCCGGCCTGATCGTGATGGTGGCGCGGATGATCAAAGGCCAGACCGCGGCGACCCCTCTGAAGGAGAAGGCCCTGGCGTTCTATGGAGTCAGGGAGGAGGAGTATGCTGAAGCGGTCTACCGTGATCACATCCCCCGGGAGCGCCGCATGTACACGCCGCCCCTGATCTTCCGTTCATGGTTGGAGGGCGATCCCGCGGCCGAGCAACTGGTGGGAGAGGCAGTGGGTGACTATGCGCTGGCCGCGAAGGCGATGATCGCCAGGACGGGCAGCCCATGCCCGGACGTGGCCTTCGGCGGAGGAGTGCTCGCATCCGCGCCCCCGCAGTTCTGGCAGCTTCTTACAGAGCGCATCAGGGTCTACTACCCGCAGGTCGCGCCCAGGCCTCCCCAGCTTCCGCCAGAGGGAGGGGCGGCCATCATGGCGGGATTCGAGATAGGGCTCGACCCGCAGGTTCTGTTCCGGAGGGTGCGGGAGAACTGGCCGCGGCAGCGCGAACCGGGGGGAGCGCGGTGATGGCGGTGCAGCGGGCCGGGGACAAGGAGGAGAGTGTGTCGGCAGGCTTGTCGGTCTGCGTGGTGGGAGCTGGGAGCTCCTATACTCCCGAGCTGATAGAGGGAGTACTGGCGCGGGACCCGGGCGAGTTGCCCATCACCGACATCCGCCTCACTGACATTGATGGCGGCAGGCTCCAGGTCATGGCCGGGTTCGCCGAGCGAGCGGTTCGTCGGGCCGGACGCGGCATCGCCGTCTCGAGTGAGGTGCGCCCTGAGCCGATGCTGGAGGGGGCCGACTTCGTCATCACCCAGATCCGCGTAGGCGGGATGGCGGCGCGACACCTGGACGAGAGCATCCCGCTGAAGTACGGGATCATCGGTCAGGAGACCACCGGGCCGGGCGGCATGTGCAAGGCGCTCCGCACCATCCCGCCGATGCTGGAGATAGCCCGCAAGGTCGCCCAGGTCTGCCCCGAGGCCTTCATCCTGAACTACGCCAACCCCAGCGGGATCGTGACCGAGGCCGTCTCAAAGCACACGAAGGCGAAGATCATCGGCCTCTGCTCCGGGATTCCGGGCATCCAGCGGCGACTGGCGGAACGCTTCTCCCCGCGGTATCCGGAGTTCAGGACCTACACGGTTGGGCTGAACCACTTCGGCTTTGTCCACCGCATGGTCTCTGGTGATCAGGAGGTGACTGCAGAGGTGATCCAGCAGCTTGACGAAGAGGATCAGCGCGCCCAGGGAGAGGGCCGCTCAGAGGGCATGAGCTTGCTCCGGCTGCTCGGCGCGGTGCCGATCAGCTACGTGAACTACTTCTTCCATCATGGCCGGCAGGTGGCCGCTGCCAAAGCTCGCGGCGAGACCCGCGCCCAGCAGATCAAGGGCATTGAGCGGGCGATCCTCGCGGAGGCCGCGCGGGAGGATGCCACGGGAAAGCCGGAGGCTCTCCGGCTGCGCGGCGGGGGCGGGTACTCGGACATCACCTTTGCGGTCATGAAGGCTATCGTCCAAGATACCGGAGAAGAGCTGACGGCGAATGTGCCGAACCGCGGCAGCGTCGTGGGGATAGAAGACGATGCAGTGGTAGAGCTGGTGTGTGGCGTCGACAAGGGCGGCGCGCACCCGCTGCCGGTTGGCCAGATCCCGCTGGCCTTCCGCGGTCTGGTGCAGGCCCTCAAGGCCTATGAGACACTCACCGTGGAGGCGGCCGTGCATCGCAGCAAGAGGCTCGCGATGCTGGCCCTGCTGAACCATCCCCTGGGGGGCGATCTCGACGTGATCGAGCCGCTGCTGACGGAGATGCTGGAGGCCCACGGGCTGGAGTTCTCCTGAGCAGGCAGAGAGGTGTCGGGCCTGCACGACGCCTTCGGCACCTTACTTCTACGGAGTCTCGTGCATCATGGTGAGACCATGATGCACGAGACTCTCAGCAGGAAGGCGTATCGCCCGTCTGGCAGGATTCCCCTGCATTACGGGCATAACCGTAATGCAAGAGAATCTGTATCTGCGACGCGCATCAGGAAGTCGGGTGACAGCTCGCGCCATCCTGATCGCACTGCTGCTCCTCGTCCTGATGACGCCGGCGGCCTACCTCGTCGGCACCCTCTGGCGCCCTGAGATCTACACCGCGGGCGCGCCCGCGGTCTGGCCGACTGCGCTGCTGGTGGCTCTCGCCGGCGCCATGAGCTTGCCGATCCTCAGGCGGCTGGCCCTGACGCGTCGGGAACTCCTCGCCACCTACTGCCTGGTCGCGGTGGCTGCGCCTCTCAGCTCGTACACGGTGATCTTCTACGTCATCCCCAAGGTGATCCTCTACTACCACATGGCGCGCGCCAACCCGGCCTGGGAGCCAACCTTCATCCGGCACATCCCTGCGTGGTTTGGCCCCATGGACGAGCCTGCGCGCGACGGGTTCTTCTCAGGCCAGGCCCGCGTGCCGTGGGAGCGGTGGGCCCTTCCCATGGCCGCCTGGTCCTCCTTCATGATCGCGCTCTTCGCGGCGACGCTGTGCGCCCTGGTCCTGCTCCAGAGGCAGTGGATCAACCATGAGCGGATCGCCTTCCCGCTTGCCCAGGTGCCCCTGGAGACGGTGCGCGAGCCCGAGCCGGAGCGCCGCTCCCGCGCCGGCCATCTCACCCCGAACAGGGCCTTCTGGATCGGAGTGGCCGCTTCGGGCCTGATCGGCTTCATCAACTCTCTCTCCGCGAGGGCCCCCTCCGTTCCAGCCATCCCGGTGGCCTGGGTGCCCATCATCCGCTGGCAGAAGGTGGGGCCCCTGGCCGGCGTGGGGGAGATTGACCTGAACCTGTGGCCGTGGTTTCTGGGCCTGATCTACATCATCCCGAAGGAGGTCTCGTTCTCCTGCTGGTTCTTCTTCTTGCTGCGGATCACGCTCCACGTGCTTGCGATCGCACTGGGAGCCACGCCCCAGCAGCCAGATGACTGGTACAGCAGCGGTTTCCCCGCCCCCTACCATCAGGCGACGGGGGCCACCATCGCACTCGGGGCCTGGGCCCTCTGGATCGCCCGGCCCCGGCTGGCGCGCGCCCTGCGCCTCGCCCTGTCCCGAAGAGCACACGGCGAGGAGGCGCTGGAGCCCCTGCCCCATCGCTGGGCGGTCGCTGGCCTGGCCCTCTCCCTCGCCTGGATGGTGGCCTTCTGCTGGCTGGCCGGGTGTCGCCTGATCTTTGCGGCGGCGTTTGCGGCGGTGCTCGTGGGCTCCTATCTGGTCTTCGCCAGAATCCGCGCCGAGACCAGCCTGGTTCCATCTGTGCTTGACCAAAGCTCGCTGATGACCATGGTCGGCGGCAGCGCCATGCTCAAGCCCAAGGAGATCGTCACTCTCTTCACCATGCGGTGGGCCACGTTCCAGTCACCCAGTGATACCTTCGCGACCTGCGCGCTGAACGCGCTCGACTCCTACAAGATCGCCGACGCCGCCGGCATCCACAAGCGCCGCCTCACGGGCGGCCTCGGCATCGTCTTTGTGATCTCCCTGCTGGTGGGCATCGTGGTCTTTCTCACCGGCATCTACCGGGCCGGCTACTTCGGCACCGCCGCGGGCGCGGCCCCCTGGTGGCCTTCTCTCCAGAGCCGGGTCTCCGATCCGGGCAGCATCTACACCTGGATCACCACCCCCACGACCACGGACCTGAAGGGCGCGCTGGGGCTGCTCGCAGGCGGGCTGGTGTGCATCTTGCTGGGGCTGTTCCGACTGCGCTTCTGGTGGTGGCCCTTCCACCCGGTGGGCTACGTGGTGGCGAATGGCTGGGGGGTGACCTGGTACACGGTTCCCTTCTTCGTCGGCTGGGCCATCAAGTCTCTGGTGGTCCGCTACGGCGGGCTGCGCCTCTATCGCAGCACCGTGCCTCTTGCCATCGGGCTCATCGTCGGCGACATGCTCAACCAGGGGCTGTGGTCACTGGTCGGGCTGCTCACCCGCGGCCGGGTGTGATGGCGCGATGCCATCTCGGCGGCAGGTCGTCGAGCGGCACGCGCTCGTCTGAGAGCAGGCGTGTCCTTCACTGTTGCTTCTTTCGGCGAAACTCAGCAGGTCCGGCGCCCAGGCATCCAGCGCTCCGGCTCCCAAAGTGTCCCAGGACGGCGGCGGGCCGCTGTCGAACACGCGTCCCAGGTTGGCTGCGAGGGCCCAAGCACTATGCCCGCAAGTGTCGGTCTGCTGATCCTGCTGGTGCTGTCAGGGGGCGCGTCCCTCGAGGGGGAGAGCGGCGGCCAGCAGCGCGTGGGGCCAGGCAGCCGGCGTGGCAGTGGACCCGAGCAGCAGGCATTGTCCGCGCAGGGGAAGGAGTCAGCAGCGATGGGGCAGAGAGCGGAGTACCACCCCCAGTTCTGGATCTTCGGCGCCGTCCGGCCTGAGTTCATGCCCACGGCCAGAGAACTTGGCTTCGCGGGAGTGGGGTACTGGGCGGCCGACCGGGAGGGCGAGCGCATCAGGTACTACTTCAACTCCCCCACGCTGCAGCAGGTGGACTGGGCCTCACAGGTCCCGGGCAGCGAGAGCGAGACCACTTACGAGTACGGCGGGCTAGCCAAACAGGGCAAGGGCCTGGCGGAATACGCGGCGCGGGCCCACGCGGCCGGGCTGAAGGTGATGGCGAACATGGAGGGGGTCAACCCCTACCATTGGAAGGCGGGGAGAGAGAAGTGGACGCCCGAGATCATCTCCGGTGTGGCGAGGGATCTCCACAAGGAGGGCGCCGACCGCTGGTTCACCGAGTGCGTAGCAGGATGGCCGCCTCTCTTCGAGGCCCTGGCGAAGACCTGCCGCGAGATCGGCATGGAGTACCAGGAGGGCAGTGATCCCAGCTACCTGCATAGCTGGGACTCGGAGACCGGGGGCAGCTACCCCGACCTCCAGCCCCAGGCTGGCTTGGTCAGCATGTACCACTACCACTACAAGCGGGATGAGATGGGGAAGCTGGCCAGCCTCGCAGAGGAAGCCTCCCTGGCCTACGGCTTCGCCCGGGCCTGGGGACATCCCACCGCGCTGGTGTATGTCGTGGGCAGCGACTGGGGGGAGTCGCCCGAGCACTGGGAAGGAATCCTGAAGGCGAGCATTCTGATCCGGGCGCTCCAGTTCCGCGTGCGCGACATCATGATTATCAGGGAGAGTGAGGAGCAGGCGAGGAAGCTCGATATCGCGGGCACGACGCGCTGGGTCGGCGAGCTGGTGGCGAGGAACGCGGAGGAGGAGCGGCCCGTGCTCAACGTGGTCGCGCACCTGGGCCGCGGCAGGGGCTCTCACTGGCGGGACTTCGCCTCCTCCGGTGATGCCATCTGCTCGGGCGCGTTCCACGCGGGCTATGATGTGGTCGCCACCACAGCTCCGCTCTCTGACGCCGATGCCTACTACGTCTACACTACAGGCAGCGACGCGCAGGGGACGTTGGACCTGACGCCGGAGATCGTGGGGCTGTTCGAGGGAGAGAGACCGGTCTTTCTCCAGATCGGGTGGGACCTTCCGGCCGGCGATCTGCTGACTGCAGCCTGGCGACGCGTGCTGTCGGCCTGCGGCGTCAACCCGGATGGCGGAAGCGAGAGCGGCGCTCTTCCCGCCGCCGGGCTCTATGGCGGCCTCACATTCAAGTACACAGGTGTTCACACTGCGTACGAGCTTACCGAGCGGCGGCATGGGCCGCGGCTCTCCCGGGACGCAGTAACCGGCGAGGTGCTCGCCGAGGGGGATGGCGTCCCGCTCATCGTCGGCAGGCGCGGCAAGTACCTGATTCCCGCTAACTGCATCAGTTGGCAGATGATGTACCCGATCGGCCGCCTCCTCTCGGGGTGGGGAGTGCTGCCGACCTCGGACGTATGGGGCATCGCCGGCAAGAACGTCACCGCGTTGCTGGCGATCCATGACAGCGTCCTCGACATCGCCATCCCGGGGCTCGCGGCGGGCGCGCGGATCAGGGTCACCCAGTGGGACAAGTATCACACCAAGATCCACGAGGAGACCTGCACCTACGAAGGCGCCTACCGGCGGCCGATGAGCCAGTTCGACCTGATCGTGATCGAGTCGCGGTGAAGCCGAGGGCCCCGCGTAGACTGGGGAGTCATCTCGGGGGTGTACTCAGCATCCCTGTGAGCATACGGTCGCGCACACTGGCGTACGGGAGGGGCAGATGATGACAGAGAAGCAACGCAAGGAAGCGCTGAAGCGGAAGCGACCCTCGATGCCCTGGCCGGGGGAGCCGCTGCTGGGGAGCTGGTACGGCGAGGAGGAGATCGAGGCGGTGGTGAAGACGATCCGCGCCTCCCTCGACCCCACCGTCGGCTTCGGGTTCATTTGCGAGGAGATCGAGCAGTTCGAGACGGCCTTCGCAGGCTATGTGGGCACCGACCACTGTGTGTCCATAAACGGCGCCGGCGGCGGGCTCGACATGGCGGTCACCTGCCTGGATCTGGAGCCGGGGGACGAGGTGATCGCGCCCTCCGTCAACTTCCGCGCCTCGCTGATGTCTATCATCGGCGCGGGTGGCAAGCTGGTGCTCTGCGAGGTAGACCCCAAGACACTCAACGTTGACCCCGATGATGTCGAGAGGCGCATCACACCTCGCACCCGCGCCATTCTGCCCACCCACATGAACGGCCTCTCCGCGCCCATGGACGACTTGCTGGAGCTGGCGAACCGCTACCCTCATCCGAAGCACGGACCACTCAAGGTGATCGGCGATGCCGCCAGGGCCTGCGGGGCCGGCTATCACGGCACCAAGGTGGGCAAGAAGGGCTGGATGAACGTGTTCAGCTTCCATACTCAGAAGAACATGACCACCCTGGGCGAAGGCGGCGCCATCACTACGGACGACCCGGATCTGCGCACTCGCCTGCAAGGCATCCGCCAGTTCGGCAACCCCACCCACCACGCCGACCCGAACCTGCGCGGGGCTGGCTGGGGCTCGAACTACAAGCTGACCAAGGTGCAGGCCGCGGTGGGACTGGTGCAGTTGGGCCGACTCGACGGGCTGATTGCCAACCGCCGCAGGCTGGCCCAGGCGCGCGCCAAGATGCTGGAGGGCTGTCCCGGATTGCAGCTCCCCCATGAGCCATCGGGCTATGAGCACTGCTACTACCTCTACTCCCTCCTGGTCCCCAGGGAGTGGGCCGGGGAGAAGCGCGATCAGCTCATGGGCCTGCTGGCCGATGACTACGGGGTGGACACCGTAACGGCCAACCCGCCGTGCCACACCACGGTGACCTTCATCCAGGCGCACACCCGGGGGCAGCGCTTGCCGGTCTCAGAGGAAGTGGGCGCGCGGCTGTTCTGCCCGCCCATCCATCCCATGATGTCAGACGAGGACAACGAGTTCATCTGCGCGGCCATCTGGGAGGCGGTGGAGCGGATGCGCAGCCAGGGCTGAGGAGGGCGCGCTTGCGCCGCGTCTGCGTCAGCCGGTGACGCGGCACCATGGGCTCCTGGCAGGATGGGCCAGGTGCCCCGCGCGGCTATCCTCTCTCCCTCATGCCCTCCACGAGGTCGGTGACCACGCTGACCACTGTCTGGATGACCTCTGAGAGGATAGCGCTTCCCTTATCAGGGGAACTCCGCTCCGGGTAGCCCATCACGCCGACCTTGATCCCTGGGTCCTGGCAGTCGTGGGGCGCCTCGAACCGGTTCCGACTTACCGTCCTCCTCTCTTTGTATGCGTCGGGGTCCTGCCGCATGCGGGCGACCAGCTCCGGCTCGTCCAACACCACCTCCGGCCGAACCGCGTCGGGCGCGATCTGCTGGATGAGCGAAGTCTCGACCCAGCCGGCGTGAAAGTCGCCCTCTCTGAGCGCCTCCCTCCATATCGCGCTGGCCTCGAATATCGGGATGGAGGCGATCCCGACATGGGGCAGCGCTCTGGCGAGGGATTCGCAGGCGCCGCGGAGGGCGGCCATGTGCTCACTGCCGCAGTGCCCGGTGAGGAAGACGATCTGGCGGAAGCCCATCGCGGCCAAACCCAGGCCGATCTCCCGCAGGTAGAGGCCGGTCACCTCCGGGCTGACATTCACAGTGCCCGGGAGCGATCCGCCGGAGAACGAGTAGTAGACCGGAGGCGCGAGGCACGCGCCGGTGCGTCCCGCGGCCTCGCGCGCGGCCGCCTGCGCGGTCAGCACATCGGTATTGAGGGGCAGGTGGTAGCCGTGCTGCTCGACGCAGCCAATGGGAACGATCACAGCCTGGCTCTCCGCCAGGGCCTGTCGGACCTCACTGACCGTCATCCGCTCCATCTCGCGCACCTCCGCCATCGCGAACCTCCTCTTTCAGCCAGAGCCTGGCCCCCCCTGATCGGCTCGCCGCCCGCAGGTCCTGCACCACTGACAGCCTATCCTGCGGAGTCTCTTGCATCATGGTTAGACCATGATGCAAGAGACTCTTCGCCAGAGGGCGTGGCGCCTGTCTAGCGGGATTCTCTTGCATTGCGGTTCTAACCGTAATGCAAGAGAATCCGTAAGACCTTCTTGCTGTCATGGTGAGCGCAGGGAAGCATCCCGATTTCCGTAGTTGGCAATGACATTCCGTTGGGTTCGTGATTTCGGGACAGGCTCTTGGTCTGGGAGCAAGCGCCAGAGTGCTCGGCCAGCAAGTCGCAGCCAGCCTGAAGTCGAAAGAGGTAGCAAGATGCCTGAGCCGACCTCCGGGCTGCGCGGTGGCCGCCAACCTCGCCGCCCTCAGCACAGGCTAAGGGCCCCGCTTGGCTCGGCCCACAGGGGCTCACAGGAACGGGCCCTAGGCGGCCTCGGCCGGGGGGCCGGGGAAGGCGGGCTGGGACACCTCGAGAGCGCGGGCGGCGAGATGACGCACGGTCTCGTCTGGGTCCTCGGCCTGGGCGCGGAGCAGAGCGGCCTGCGCGGGATCACCCGGTGCCAGGCCCAGGGCCGCGGCGGCCTGGGCGCGCACTTCAGGCAGCGGGTCGCGCGCAAGCACCTCCACGAGTGCTTCGACCGCCTCAGGGGTGGCGAGCATGCCCGCGATCTCCACGGCCACCAGCCGGACCTCCGAGTCAACGGCCCTCAGCTCAGCCAGGTAGCCATTGGCCGCTCCTGCTTGGCGTAGCGCCTGGGAGAACGCGCTCATCGCCCGCGCCTGGTCGCGCTCGCTCGCCTCCCGGAGCGAGGAGAGCAAAGCGCCCAGCCGCCCGCGGCCCGCGCCCAGCAGAAAGGCGGCCAGGGATTGGGCCGACTGCGCGTGCTCGAGCGCCCAGACCAGGGGCTCGAGGTTCCCTTCCCCGGCCGCGTCCAGGAGCGCGCTCGCGGCCGCGGGGGTGAGCGGCCCCTCGCGGTAGGCCTCGGCCGCCCCGGAGGCCTCTGCCCAGGCGGTAGAGAGCGCGGCCAGAGCGGCGACCGCGGCCCCCCTTACCCGCGCGCTGGGGTCGTTGAGCCGGGCCGCGAGTTCGCCCCGGTGTCTGCGCACGGCCCTCCCCAGGCCGGCGAGCGCATCCAGAGCCGCGACACGCACCTCCTCCTCGGGATCGGAGAGGGCCTGGACGAGGGCCTCGGCGCCGGCCCCGGCCCGCGCCCTGCCGAGCTGCCTAGCGACCGCGGTCCTGATCCTCGGGTCGGCGTTCTTCAGCTCAGGAACCAAGCGCTCGGCGAGGCCGCCCAGGTCGAGCGCGGAGAGTGAGGAAAGCGCGGCCTCCCTGACTTGCGGGGCCGGGTCGCGCAGCGCCTCGACCAGAGAGCGGCCCGCCTCCGGCCCGCCGAGGGCCCCGAGGAGCGCCATCGCGCGCGCCCTCTGGTCCTCGTCGTTGCCTTCGAGCGCGCCGATGAGCAAGCGGCGAGTGTGCGGGAACCCGGAACGGGCAAGCGCCTCTGTGCTCGCCCCCTGCACCTCGCTGTCGGGGTCGCTCAGGCTCATGGTCACCAGCGCCTCGGCGGCCTCGGCGGTATCGCAGAGGGCGAGCGCGCTCGCCGCGGCGCGGCGCACCGCCGCCTCCTCATCGGCCCCGGCAGACAGCAGGGCGCGCTCGGCCTCGGTGAGTGCGGCCGGCAGGTCGAAGTCGCTGGGAAGCAGCTCGGCCTTCCACGCCGGTCGTTGGGAGAGCACCTCAGCCAGGCCGGCGATGGCGACCAGGCGCACTGCCTGATCTGGATCGGCGGCAGCGCGCGCCAGCGGCTCCAAAGCGCGCGCTTCGGCCGACCGCGCCACCGCACGCACGGCCTCCCCGCGCACCGCCGCCTCGGGATCGCCCAGCAGGGAGGCCAGCGCGGGGAGCGCGCCAGGGTCGTGGCTGTACCCGAGCGCGGCCGCGGCGCGCAGCCGCACCTGCTCCTCCGTAGAGTCGAGTGCCTCCAGGAAGGGCTGGGAGACTCCCAACTCCGCCGCGCTGGCAAGCAGGCCGCTCACCAGCTCGGCGCGTTCCGGGGACTGTGGCTCAGTGAGCCAGCGCCCTATCATCCCCTGCCCCTGCAAGGCCGTTGCCAGCCGCGCGGCCACGGGCCGCATCAGGCTGGTGAGGGCACGAGAGAGCTGAGGCAGACCGCCCTCCGCCAGGCGAGCCACTGCCTCCAGCATCGCGGCGCGGGCGGGCTCGGAAGCATCCTCCCGGCGGCACTCCTCGGCGAGCGCCTCCAGGATCGCCGGACACGCGCTCTCCAGCCCGATCTGGGCCAGGCCAGCGGCCGCCGCGGCGCGCACCGCGCCGATCGGATCCTTCAGTAGCTTGAGAAGATGGGAGGCGCTTGCGAGGGCCTTGAGACTGCCCAGCGCCTGCGCCGCCCGGGCGCGCAGGTCCGGGGTGGGGTCCTGAAGCAGGGTGATGAGCAGTTCGGTGGCTCGCTCGCCTCCCATCGCGGCGAGCACTTCGCAGAGGCTGCGCCGGACGCGCGGGTTGCGATCCCGCAGCGCCGAGGTCAGGGGCTCGAGCGCTTCGTCGCCCACCCCTTCGAGGGCGCGATCGGCCATCAGCAGGGGCCGGAGCCCGGCCTCGATGATCTCGGCGAAGGCGAGCACGCGGCTCTCCTGACGAGCCGCCCTGCTGCCAGCGAAGGCGCGCCCCCCGGCGAGCTCCACCGCAGCGGTCACCGGGGGCGCAAAGGGCCGCGCCTCCTCCCTCTCTCCGTGAGTGACCTGGTCGCCGAGCGCGGCCCGCAGCGCCCGCGCCGCGTCCATGCGCACCTCCACCCGCGTGTCGTTCAGTAAGGCCAACACCTGGCGGATGAACCAGACCATCATGGTGCGCGCCCGCGAGCTGGCGGGACCACCTCGCGAGGTGAGCTCCCGGCGGAGCAGCTTGGCCAGCAGCGAGCGATCCCTGGGAGAGAGGGCGTGGGCTTTGTCAAGGGTCTCAACGCGGACCCGTGGGTCGGCCGCGCCCAAGAGGGTGGCGAGCGCTCCCAGGCGGCGCTTTCGCTGGCGCTGTCGCGGCACCCAGATCATGGAGAGAACGCCAGCGGCCAGCAGAACCAGAACTGCGATCACCCACAGGCTCTGAAGAAGCGCAGTCATGGGAGGTTCCCTCTCGCTCCTGGCGACGGGTCGAGGCCTGCCCGTGCGACCCCATGCACAGCAGGCTGGTTCGCCCCAGCAGGGCGTTCCTCCTGCCCAACCTCAGCGGGGACTACTGGGTTTGGCCGAAGGAAGTGATGGCGGAACTCAGACAGACCGAGTCTCGAAGCCGCACGATGGCTTGGCCATGTTGCTTCTTTCTGCGAAACTCATTAGACCAAGCGGCGCAGCAAGGGGCGGATCTGGAGGCGCGCCTTCTCCAGGTTCTGCTCCCACCGGGCGGCGTCGCCAGCGATCCATCCTTCGCATGCGTAGGCGATGCAGAGCAGGGCGTCCTGGAACAGGTCGTGCGGCTCGGCCCAGGCCGCCGGCGGCACGATCTCGTCGAACTTCACGAACAGGTTGCGCGACCGCTTCGCCAGCAGCTCAACCCGAAGGCCGTCGCTCGCAGCCGGGACACCGTTGGGCGGGGCCAGCGCCTCGACTCTGCTCCATATACCCTGAAAGCGCTCCAGCACAGGGGCCATCTGCTCGCGGTACCTGTGCCGCTCGCGCAGCTCCTCCAGCACCTGGTCCAGCGACCGCCGGATCCCCTCCGCCAGGGCCCGCGCGAGCTCGTCCATGCACTGCCGCGGATCAACGCCCGGCCTGAGCAGGCCCAGCTTGGCCAACACCTCCGGGGCGGACACCACGGCCGAGGGCTTGATCCCGTTCTCCCGCAGGTCCTCCGAAGCCTGACAGGCGCGGGAAGCATCTACCGCCACGATGAAGGCCCTGGTGCCGCGTTCGCAGTCTTCCGGAGAGGCCACCACCACTTCCGGCGTCTCAGATGCCACAATTCCCACCGCCCGCCGCACGATCTCACACCCGACGCGGTCAGTCTCCGCGCAGGGCACGAGAATCGCAGCAGAAGCTTGGCCCGTCTCGTCTCTGCTCACTGCCAACTGCTCTCTCCCGTCCGGCACGTCGCTGCAAAGACACGCCCTCCCGCTACTTCGACACCGGGATGACGTAGTCCGCCTTCAGCACGTAGTTGGTCTGCGCGCCGGCCGCTGAAGGGAACAAAGCCCATCCCTCGACCAGGAAATCCTTAGTCACCGGGCTGATGAAGCCGACACTCCACATGGACTCGTTACCGTCATTGGTTTGGATCCAGTCGCTGCGCAACGTCAGGTTCCTGCCGGCGTTCGCGTCTGCCCCCAAGAACAGCGCGTGATTATCGGACTGGAAGCTGTATCCCAGGTGTCCGTTCGCCTGGCCGCCGAGCGGCAAAGAGGCCACCAGATAGGGAAAGGCATCACCGTGCCGATCCCGATCGCCCGAGATGTTGGCGGCCCCCAGCGCCAGCCGCGCCCCATTCCCCAGCGGTACCTTCCGTTTCGCCTGAAAGGTGGGCCCGCCTCCAGAGCCTGGCCCGCCAAGCTGACCATCCAGTCCGACTTCCCAGTTCTCGGTGGGACCGAGCTTGAAGCCGGCGAACCAGCTCGTCTCACCGTCGAAGTTGGCGAAGCCCTGGAGCACGAGGATTTTCTGCGGCACCACATCAGCGGTCGGTATGTTGTTCAGTCCGGTGGGAGTGCCTGAGGCCGGCCTCGGGGCCAGCGCGATCGCAACCGCAGCCGCCAGCACAGCCGCCGCGCAGCTACGCATTCCCCGCTACCTCCTCCATCCCGATCTCCAGAGCCGCCCCCTCGGACGGCAGATGGCGCTTCACCATCAGCTCGTATACTCCGGCTCCGAGCAGCGCGCCGACGATCGGCGCCAGGATATAGACATCGAAGAAACCGCCCCGGGGACCGGGAATGGCGATCTCTCCCCAACCCAGCAAGTAGGCCACCAGCCGGGGGCCGAAATCCCGGGCCGGGTTGAGGCCGGCCTGGGTGATCGGCGCCACGATGGAGATGATGATCGCCACCGTCAACCCGATGAAGAGCGGGACCATGAACCTCGGCCTCTCCGGATTGCGCCTCTCTGTCAGCGCGAACACAAAGCAGGCCAAGAACGCTGTGCCCACCAGCTCTCCGAAAAAGGCGGTCACCCGCGATACCTGCGCGTAGGCCTCCGGGCTGGTCCCGATCATCGCGGGATTCGGGAAGTACTCGCCGAACACCATCGCCGATAGTTCGCTTCCCGGCCCGCCGCGGACGAGGTGATGGGCGGCCTCGAAGTGAGTGATGAGCCCGTGGTACAACCCGAACAGGATCAGCGAACCCGCGCACGCTCCCGCCACCTGGGACACTACGTATGGCGCGATCTTGGCCTTCGAGAAGCCGCGCAATGCCGCCATCGCCACCGTGATCGCGGGGTTGATGTGCGTTCCGCTTACCGCGCCCGTGGCGTAGATCGCGAGCGCGATCCCTACCGCCCACACCACCGCCACCTGCCACAGCCCCTGCTGCGCCCCGGCCAGCACCGCCGCGTTCACCGCGCCCACGCCGAAGAACACCAGGATCATGGTCCCGATGAACTCCGCCGTGCATTCGCCAAGCAGAGATGGCCTCCTCATCGCGAAGCTCCTCCTCCGGTCGCCGTCCGGCTACTTCAACATCTCGTCTACGACGGCGGCCAGGCGCCTTGCCATCGCCTGCACCGCCGGGTGACCGGTATCTATGTGGTGCTCCGGCAAGGATGAGATGTCTATGCCCAACTCCTTCGCCACCTCCACCACCCGCAGCGTCTTCGCCGCCTCCTGACCTTTCTTCGCCACAAGCTTGGTGGCGCAGTCCTTCTCGCAGGCTTCGGCCGCCAGCACCGGGTACATGTTGATGAAGTCAAGGTCTTCCTGCACGTTCGCGTTCAAGGCCGGCCCACAGCCCAGCACCGTCGTCTCTGGTCGCATCTCCTCATGCACTACGTAGAACGCTTGGCGGCACAGAACGGACTCCTTACGAAGTCCCAAACACGGCTGCAAGCACACTTTCTCGGCCATGGTGTTGCCTATCCCTTTCTCGCGGCTACAGCGTGCTCATCATCTCGTCGGCGATGATGCGGTCAATCTCCTCGACCGCCTTGCTCGCCACCGCCTCCACCAGCTTCATGCCCTTGGCCGTCAACCCTCGGCGCTTCTCCCCCGAGATCGAGATCTTGCCCGCGGCCGCCACGTCAGCAACGTACACGCGCGCCGCCGGCGTCTTGCCCAACTCGTCGCACATGAAGCTGGCACAATGGGGCCGGCACCCGTCAATCACCAGCACCGGGTACTTCCGGAGGGCGGCCACGTTCTCCGACTCTCCCGCGGTTAGCGCGCCTGAACTCAGCAGCACCACCTCCTGGGGTCTCATCTCCTTGATCTTGTAGCCGGCCATCCGCGTCACCGTCGAAACCAGCCTGCCGATGCCGTTGCAGGGCAGGACCGCCACCTTGAACTCCTCCGCCTGCGCCATGGCTGCTCCTCCGTGCAGACAGCCCGTGGGGGCTGCGATGCTGGCCAAAGGTTAGCCCGCCCGCGGCTCAGAGGCGTGTGTGATAGATGAAATTTGTGTGAAGGGCCTTGACAGGAATTCCTTCCATATGCGATCCTGAGGGCGCGGCTGGTCCGTCGGCCGCCGAGCCTGGAGATGGAGGGCTGAACCATGGAGGAACAGGGGCGGGCGGTGTACACCATCGCTCTGGCGGCGCAGCAGGTCGGCCTGAGCGCCCGGACGCTGCGCATCTACGAGCAAGAGGGGCTGATCCGCCCGGCCCGGAAGGCGGGCCGGGAGCAACGGCTCTACAGCGAGCAAGACCTGACCTGGATTCGCTGCATCTCCGAGCTGATCCACGGACACAGCCTGACAACGGCGGGCATCAGGCGGCTGCTGGACCTCATCCCCTGCTGGCAGGTGAAGCGCTGCCCCCCGGAGGTGGCTGCCCGCTGCGCGCCCCACCTGAACATCCCGGACATGGCGGTGCGCGCGCCGGCCCCCGGGGCCTCTCCTGAGCCCCAGGAGCAGAGGGAGGCCAGGGAGGCGACGCCGGATGTGGTGGAGGTGAGGATCTTCTACGGCATCAAGGAGTTCGGGGTGATCTTCCCCTGCCTGAAGTGCATTCAGGCGGAGCGGATCGCGCGGCGCATCGCGGAGCGCTACCCGGGGCGGGTGATGGTGCGCAAGTACGATGTCCTGTCCCCGGAGGCTGATCGCCACGGAGTGATGATGACGCCGACAGTGGTGGTGGACGGGGAGGTGGTGGCGAGCGGCAAGGGCCTCTCCGCAAACCGCCTGGAGCAACTGCTCGAGAGCCACCTGGAGAAGAGGGGCCGATAGAGGCGGCACCTCTCCCCTCGACGGGGCCCGGCCTGGCCTCTTCGGCGGCCTCTCTCGCATTGACCGGGCTGCCTGTAGGGCTGGTCTGGGCCGGCTCCGGCGCGATTCTCGGGTGGACATGGGCACTACAGAGCCCCTTGGGTCACGGTAATGCCGCAGCCGCTCACAAGGGCGTCTGCGGCACGCCTGAGCGCCATCTCTTGCATTGCCGTGTTGCGGTGATGCAAGAGATGCTGTAGTCCTGCCACCGAGAGCAGTTAGGTCCGGCGGTCCTATGGTATAAACCAGTGGGCCGCTCAGCCTGGCCCATCGGCCTGGCCGGGTGGGGCTGCCGGCGGTGCGGGAGGCGAGCGGGCGGGGGCTGGGCTGCACCTCGCCCCGACGGCTTCGAGGGGGAACAGCGAGGAAAGATGGCTGGCTACTGGCGGTTGCCAGAGGGTTGGCACGTCATCTCCCGGAGGCGCTTGGCCTTCGGGCTGGTGCTCTCTGCCGCCTCCGGGATGATCCTGGGGCAGGCCTGGACCTCCCAGGAGGGAAGCTGGTGGTGGCTCGGGGTGCTCACCCTTCTCTCTGCTGCCCTGATGGCCCTTTCCGCGATCTACGCAGGGGTGAATGTGCGGTCCGAGCCGGTCCGCCGCCGGATCGCAGAGGCCGAGACGCCTGAGGTTCAGCGCATCGAGGATCGCTGGCAGATCGAGCCGATGCTGGGGGAGATCCTGGTGGACAACAAAGTCATCACCCCAGGGGAGCTGGAACTGGCGCTGAAGCGGCAGCAGGGCAGCGGCCTGCTGCTGGGAGAGATACTGGTCGAGATGAGGCTGGTCAGCCTCGACAGACTGGACGAAGCGTTGAGAGAGCAGTCGGCGTGGAGGGATGCTCGGCGCCTCACGCTGGGCTGAGAGGGGAAGTGCATCGCAGTCGCCGAGCGGGATGAGGCCAGCAGCGGACTATCCGCGTGAGTCGCCCTGGAGCTGATGCGGGGCGGGACCGAGCCCGGGCAGTCCTGCTGGCCGAACCTCAGGAGTTTGTGATAAGAGCAGCGAACGCTGGCGGGAGGCGACAGATGCGGTTGGCCCAGCTTAGCTTCGGGTTGGCGCTGGGAGTAGGGGCAGGGGTGGTCTTCGGCAAGGGGTGGACGGCCCACCAGGAACTCTGGTGGTGGGTGGGGACACTGGCCCTGTTCACCGGGGGTCTGCTCATGCTCTTTGCCGTCCGCAGCCCACGCCATATCGAGGTCATCTCGCGCCCTGGCGACGATGCCGAGTGGGGTCGGTCGCGCTCTGCTCCCCTGCTGGGAGAGATACTGGTCAACTGCTCGCTGATCTCGTGCGACGACCTGAATCGAGCGCTGGCGCGCCAGCGGGGCAGCAACAAGCGGCTCGGCCAGATCCTCGTGGACATGAAGGTGCTCACCCACCAGCAGCTCGCGGAGGTGCTGGAGGAGCAGATTTCCCGGCGAGCGGGGCGAACCTCATGGCCCCAAGGGAGCGGGTAGGCAGGGCCCAACTCCATCAGGGCCGCGCCCCTCGCCTTGCTTCGCCTCCCGGGGCGCAGTGCGCGCCCGGCACTATCGCTGGCACCGAGCCCGGTTAGGCCTGGCGGTCTGCGGGTAAAGGCACAATACCAGATGCAAAAGGGGGCACGGGAGATGGAAACGCGGTGGTTGGCTCTTACCTTGGCTGTTGCGATGGCAGTCGGAGCACTCGCGGGGTGTGCCGCGGCGGACAAGTACGTGGTGGTGAACACCTACGGCTATAGCCCGTTCGTCTACTCCGGGTTCTCCTACATCCCGCTGCGGAGCGCGACGGACTTCCTGGGCGCTGCCTTGCTCTGGGATTCCCTGAAAGGGCGAGCAGTCATCACCTACAACGGGCGACGCCTCGCCCTGGTGGTGGGTGACCGCTACGGGCACTTCGACGATCGGCGGGTGCTGCTGCCCGCGCCTGTGGTGATGGTGCGGGGCCGGCCGTTCGTGCCCGCGGTGGTAGTGCGAGAGCATTTCGGCGTGCCGGTGCGCTGGGAGGCGCCCTCGCGCCGTCTCCTGATCCTGGGGCCATCGGGCTGGGGCGCGGTGGTGGTCTCGCCCCATCCCGAGCATCCCGTCCGGGTCAAGTATGGGCCTCCCTCCTGGTCAGCAGCGGGGGGTCGGAAGGCGCTTCCGCCGGGCCAGGCGAAGAAGCTGCATCGTCCCCGCGTCGTGATCAGCGAGAAGCCCGGCAAGGGTCACGGGCAGGGCGGCCAGAAGGGCCGGGGCCGGCAGCACGACTAGGCGAGCACGCGTCGCCCGGAGGACCGCGTGGCTAGGTCGGCATGGCGACCGCCACGGCGGCCCGAAGGGCCTAGCCGCTCCCACAGGCTCACGAGCCGGCCCCTGTGGGAGCCCGGTCCGCGGGGCCATCAGAGATAGGCCGGAGGTCACGCACCTATCCGCTCGGCCAGCCGCCGGGAGCGCTCCAGCTCCGGATCGCTGGGGTCGGAGGATTCGATCAGCGCGTATCCCCTGAACTCGCGCAGGCTCTGGCCGTCCGTTCGGTAGTGGGTGGGCGTACACCCGTAGACCCTGGCGAACGCGTGATGGAGGTGGCTGGCATCGGCGAAGCCGGTGGCTTCCGCGATGGATTCCACCGAGTAGTCGCTGGTCAGCAGAAGCTGAGCCACATAGGCCAGGCGCGCCCGCATCCGGAACTTGCCGAAGCTCAGGCCCATCGCGTGTCGGAAGGTGTGCCCGAACTGGGAGACGCTCAGCCCGCAGGCCGCGGCCGCCTCCGTTACGCTCAGCCGGCAGGTCGGGTTGCTGTGGACCAGCCGCACCGACGGCATCACCTTCGCCAGGCCATCAGGACGGACGACATGGCGCTTGCTTGGGTCCTCCGGCTCCCACTCCCGGCTCACCGCGTGGAGCAGCCGGAGAATGTCCAGCCGCACAGTCGTCAGCCAACCAGTTCGTTGCTCGTGCATCTCGCGGCGCACCTCTTCCGCGATGCCCAGAGCCTGGTCTCGCACTCTCGGGACGCTCGCCCGGGGACGCTGGTCAGGAGGCACAGTGAAGAGGCTGAGCCAGGAGAACCGACCCAGCATCTCTTCACCCAGGAAGTCGGGGATGAACTGAAGCACCACCTCTCGAGTGCTGGGCGCGGTGGCCCGCCAGCCGTGGGGCTCCCAGGCAGAGCACAGCCACACCTCCCCCGGGTCCAGGGCGACGATGGTGCCCTCGAACTGGCGTTCCTCCTGCCCGCTCAATACCACACCAAGCTCGAAGGCCTGGTGCATGTCGGTGTCGAAGCCGCTGGGGTAAGGGTGAGCGACCACGCCCCCGCGGAATGGTTGTGCCCGCGTCAGGCCGAGCTCTTTCAATCTGGCCAGCATCTTGCTCCGCCCGGCTTGAGGGAAGCGCCGGGCCTCAGGTGAGAAGCTACAGGAAATCGCCCAATCTGTCCAGGTGCTCTCTGCCGCCCCATACCTGCCCCGGGAGAGCAGGGGAGTGAGGAAACATTTCCGCAATGATCGCGATGCTGGAGACGACGCGGAGAGCCGCGGTAGAGGCCCTCTGCGAACCACTCCGCCATTGCGATGATGCCAGGGAGCCTACAGGTGATGGCGCCAACGCTGCGGATTCTGGGAGCGATGCTGCTGGCCGCGCTGGCCTATGTGGGCTTCACCCGGCAGCCCGGCGGGGCGAGCCACGACGGCCGGGTGCACATCACCTACTGGGAGAAGTGGACTGGCTTCGAGGGGGAAGCGATGCGGCGGGTGGTGGACGAGTTCAACCGCAGCCAGCGGCGCATCTTCGTGGATATGCTCACCGTGAGCGAAGTGGACCGGAAGCTGCTGCTGGCCACCGCCGGCGCCGTGCCTCCAGAGGTGGTCGGCCTCTGGTCGAGCAACCTCAGCGCCTTCGCCGACCGTCAGGTGCTGCTCCCGCTGGATGACTACCTGCGGCGCGCCGGGATCACGCGAGAGGACTACATCCCCGCCTATTGGGACCTGTCCGAGTACCGCGGGTACATGTACGCGCTGCCGACCACGCCTGGGTCGCTCGCCCTCCACTGGAACAAGCGGCTGTTCCGGGAAGCCGGCCTGGATCCGGAGCGGCCGCCGCGCACCATCCAGGAACTGGACCGCTACGCGGCGCGGCTGACCAGGCGGGACGCGGGGGGCCGGCTGGTGCAGATGGGCTTCATGCCCAATGAGCCGGGCTGGTGGAACTGGTCCTGGGGCTGCTACTTCGGCGGCGGCCTGTGGGATGGCGAGGGCCGGCTGACCACCGACTGCCCGGAGAACATCCGCGCCTACGAGTGGGTCCGCACCTATTCCCGGGAGTACGGCGTGGGCAATGTGGAGCTGTTCCGGAGCGGGTTCGGCAACTTCTCCTCCCCCCAGAACGCCTTCCTCTCGGGCAAGGTGGCGATGGAGATCCAGGGCGTGTGGATGGGGAACTTCATAGACAAGTACGCGCCCGGCATGGAGTGGGGGGCGGCCCCTTTCCCGTACCCGGAGGGGCGAGAGGATCT
>Ga0315307_1000165_pt1 | contig 26413 bp, 28 predicted proteins | sample TDP2_MG_FD_203079 | JGI IMG/M metagenome (GOLD analysis project Ga0315307, IMG submission 203079) | Freshwater sediment microbial communities from Lake Towuti, South Sulawesi, Indonesia - TDP2 | ecosystem: Environmental > Aquatic > Freshwater > Lake > Sediment | place: Indonesia: South Sulawesi...
TACGAAGAAACGCATGTCGAGGATGAAAGTTATGGCGGCAGGGCCTCCGCCTCCGGTGATCTCTGCCTGGCCGAAGCTCATGGGCCGCCCTAGGGTTATGACGAAGAGCAGCAGGTAGAACCAGACCAGCTGCGATACGATAGATACAGCGAGGCTTACCGGGGATCGGGCTGAGGCGAAGCCTCCTGCCAAGGCCAGAGCCGCTAACAGCACGCCGGGAAAGGTGAGGCTTAGGACCAGGCCCTCTAGGTCGAAGCCGGTCATGCCGAGCATCATGGAGAACTCAGCGGGCAGCATCGATAGCGCAACCCTCGGCAGGGCAACGAAGAAGATGATGAAGAAAGCGGCGGCCAGAATCCCCCTCGTCCTTCTATGCATGGCCTCTATCCTCCACTTTGGATACGCAGCTTGATCGAGAACCCCGTGAGGTCCATCAGGGTTCTGATGTGGATCTCGATCTCCATAGCCCCACGGCCCTGCTCCACCAGCTCTCTTGGAAGCCTAAGCGTGATCGTGAACGCGCCGCTTCCGCCCGCGGGCACGACCGTCGAATCCTCGCCTTCGGCCACCGTCTCATTCGCCAGGGTCAGGGCTCTCGCCCGGGCTCCGAAGGTGACGGGAAGGAACCCCGTGTTCCTCGGCTGGCCCTTGAAGGTCAGCAGCACGTCGCCGGTCTCAGGGTCGACGCCCTGCTCCATGCCGAAGATTCCCTCTGCGCCGCTTTGGATCGAGGCGCTGAAGGCCTGGTATAGCGTGTACGCGCTGAGGATGGAGAGCAGCACCAGGGCGAGCTCTAGGCCTAGGATCGTGAAACGCAGGGCTCTCGCAGCTCTCCTGTGCGGCGGCTGGATAACCGGTTTCAAGCCTTCAGCCCCAGGGAAGAGCCTGCAAGCGACCTGTCCCTCAGCCCTGTCTCTTCCTCCGGAGCCTAACGCTTGCTCGGAAGGAGCTTATAAATGCGAGCTGACAAGAAGGTGACAGCTCAGTCAAGGTTCCTTACGAGCGGAGGTGACGCTGACCGCGTCGTAGCCTGAGGTACAGCCTGACACCCAGGTATCGAGCGGGAATCCCATGTATCGGGGCTCGGTCTGCGCCGATCTCGCCTATAGGAGCTTCTTGACCTTGGCCTCGAGGTAGGCCTTGGGCACGACTCCGACCGCGGTGTCGATCAGCTTCTCCTTTTTGAAGAAGAGCAGCGTGGGAATGCTCATGATGCCGAAGCGGTCCGCCGTCGCCGGGTTATCGTCCGTGTTCAGCTTTCCAAAAGTGACCTTCCCCGCGTAGGCCTGGGCCAGCTCCTCCACGATGGGCGCGAGCATGCGACAGGGGGCGCACCAGGGCGCCCAGCAATCGACGACCACGGCCTCCGAGCTCTGGATCACCTTGTCGAAGGTCGCGTCCGTAACCGTGACGGTGACATCCGCCATCCATCCTTCGCCTCCTCTGTGCCTATGTCCGCGTGGAATCCGCGTCCAGCCGCGGTTTAAAAGGTCTTTTATAGCTGCTCAACAGCTTCGAGCAAGCGGAGCGTGAGGACGCCTTGTCACTTAAGGAGATGCCTTCTCTCCTCGCCAAGGCGAAGCTTACGGCCGCGGATGTCATGCGGTGCGCCTTGGGGCTTAGGGCCGCTGAGCTGGAGGCCTATCTTCTTCTCGCGAAGCAGCAGAGCGTCACGGCTAAGGAGATGGCCGGGCTCCTCCACAGGAGCAGGCCAACCGCCCAACGGCTGCTGCAGGACCTTGTCAGCAAGGGCCTCGCCACGAGGCAGGAGAGCCTCATCGGACGCGGAGGCTACATCTACCGTTACCAGGCGGTCCCGCCTGAGACGGTTAAGGCGCTCGTCCGAGAGATGCTGGAGAAATGGCACCGCCGCCTCCTCGCGTACCTCGACAGGCTCCCGGAGGAGCTTCTCTCAAACGAACGCTAAGGGGTCCCGGAAGGAAACCAGCCGTCTTGTCGCGCAGGCGCCTACGCGTTAAGAGGCCCCTGAAGAGCATCTTGCACGGGAACGCAAATCCGCACGCGCATTGGTGTCCTCGCTGCCATACTCCTAGGCCTCAAGGAGCCCGGGTTCTTCAATAACTGCGGGGAAGGAGAGGAAGGGGTGGAGGCTAGGTCCTTCGCTGAGCCTCGTCGGTTTCCCGGCGATGCATGGCCTTGTTCAGGGCGTTGATGAGGGCGTTCACGGACGCTATGACGATGTCCCCGTGAACAGCGCCGGCCTCGAATGTGTTCCTCTGGGCGTCCTCCACGGTCATCGTGACCGAGGCTAGTGAGTTTGTGCCGCCTGTGAGCGCCCGGAGGTTGAACTCCCTAAGCTTCAGGTTCGCGATCGGCCCTACGACCTCCTCGATGGCGTTCGCGGCCGCGTCCACGGGGCCCACGCCTATGCCCTGGCCTATTCGTTCGGAGCCGTCGATCCTCAGCTTGATCGTCGCCGAAGGCGTCACGTTCACTCCCGTCGTGACGACGAGCTCCTCCAGCTTCACGCGGGGCTCGTAGAGCCTGGCGCCCACTATGTCCTCCGCGATCGCGATCAGGTCCACGTCGCTGACGAGCTTGTTCCTTGACGCTAAGCCCTTGACTCGTTCCGTGATCTTGATCACTTCCTCCTCAGCGACATCTTTGACGCCTAGCTCCTCTAGCGCTGCCCGAACGGAGTGCTTCCCCGTCTTTTTGCCGATCACGAGACGCCTCTTCTGGCCTACGTCCTCCGGGATCAGGGGCTCGAAGGTGGACGCGTTCCTCAGCACCGGGTGCACGTGGATGCCGCTTTCATGCGCGAAGGCATGTCTCCCAATGATGGGCGTGCAGGGCGACGGTGAGACGCCCGTGTACCGCTCCACGAGAAGCGAGGTCTCTGTCAGGTACCGGGGCTCGACGCCCACGTCTACGCCGTAGATCGTTAGGAGCCCCGCGACCGTAGGCTCTAGGGCGGCGTTGCCCGCCCGTTCGCCTATGCCGTTAACTGTGACCTGGACGCCGTCCGCCCCGGCTTCGACGCCTGCCAGCGTGTTCGCGACCGCGAGGCCGTAGTCGTTATGGCAGTGCACGTCTAGGCCGACGTGGATCTCTGGCCTGACGCGTTGGATCAAGCCCCGCATGGAGCTCGGGATCATCACGCCCACGGTGTCGGGGACGTTCACGACATCCGCGCCCGCCTCCTCTGCGGCCTTCAAGACCCGGATCAGGTAGCTGCGCTCGGTCCGCGTGGCGTCCATGGTGGAGAAGAGGCATTCCAGGCCGTGAGCTTTCACGTACTCCACGGCGTCCACGGCCATGCGGAGTATCTCGTCCTGCGTCTTCTCCATCTGGTACCGTAGGTGAAGCTCCGAGGTGGAGACGAACGTATGAACCATGTCCACGTCGCAGTCGATGCAGGCGTCTATGTCCCTCCTCAGCACCCTTGCGAGCGCCGAGACCTTCGTCTCCTCGGTTGCCTTCGCAACGGCCTTTACTGCCTCCATCTCGTCCGCGGAGTTCACTGGGGTTCCGGCTTCGATGATGTCCACGCCGAGCTTGCTCAGCTGCGCGGCGATGTTCAGCTTCTCCTTCAGGCTTAGAGCGACGCCCGGGGTCTGCTCGCCGTCACGCAGCGTGCAATCGTAGACCCTCACCCGAGCGGGCAGACTCATGCCCTCCTTCGAGATGTTCAGCACGTTGCTCTCATGGCTAAGCCGCATCTTCAACGGTTGTCACCTCCTGCAACGCTTATCCGGAACGTTTCTCGTTCTCTGGGGCTCGTCTGCGCAGCGACAGCTCTTCTCAAGGCGTGTTTCCAGAAGCTCATGGAAGAATAGCTGAGGCTGCTCGAAGCGAGGAAAGGCCTAGGGTTGAAGAACAGATTCACCCATGCGCAAGCCTCTTCGCGAGCCCGAGAAGCCCCAGCGATACGATATAAGCCTTACCCCAGGTGGTTCTGGTGAGTATGTGGGCGGTGTGGGGTGTTGACTGGCAGGCGGTGACCGGCGGGTGTTTCTCGCGTCCCGAAGTTAGTCAGAGAGAAACCTAGGGATTGCTCATGGAGGTGAACGATTCCTCCCTGTGGCGATCGAACCTACTGTACGGTGGTGGAGAAAAAAGAAAGGAGGCCTCGCTATCCGAGTTGTAACTACGCATTTCCCGGCTTTGACCTATTGGTAAGGCTGCCGGACGATGTCGCTTACTATCCCGCTCCCGCTCCAGAGCTGTGTATCGTCCGGTATGGTTACGCCGGTGTACTGCCAACCAACCTGATCATTCTGCGTATAATACGTGTTCACGCCAGCATATGTCTCATTACCAACACGGTACACGTCAATGCCTATCCACGTAATCTCTCCGCCAAGGGTTACATGCCCGGGAAGATAGCGCCAGTTAGCTCCATCATAGTAGGAGGGGTTAATGTTCCTTACCCTCCAGTTAGTCTCCGTTATCGCTATGTTGCTCTCGATCCCGAATTGGAAATGCTTGACCCACACACCAGTCTGTTGCTGCCTTCCGACTATGAAGTTGTTATCGCTCGCCGTATGATTCCACGTCCCAAATGCATCCGGCCTATCGTTCTGAAGGCTCGAGCTAGTCGCGTATACCCACACTTTATAGACAATCAACCAGTTTTGCCACTCTATCCTTTCGTAGAAACGGGCGTAGCTGCCTAGACCTGCGAATCCCCAGGCCGCGAATCGCTGGCTGGCGCCGTACCATGCCTGAGGCGCCCAATAGACGCTGCTATCGTTGAAAAGAATAAGACCGTTTTGATAGATCCATCCAGAGGGTGAGGTTCCGTAGCCGCCAGCTACACTGAGGACGCTTGCTAACCATTTGTTGCCTGGAATCTGGCTAGGAGTCGTCTCGCCAAAATAGACGGCACATTATGCTCTACTTGTAGTGAGCGGGCTGCTGCGAAGATAGCCACCCGTATATGGGTTCGCTATGACCATTCGCGGTGCAAAGACGAGTGTTGCGGCGAACACGACTATTATGAGAAGGGCTTCATCCTTATGCCTGTACATACACCGTCACCCCGAGTTGATCGATCAGTGCAACATCTCCGACATCTGGTCGGGGCAGTATTCCTAGTGCATCCAATCGGAACGATGGAATCTCCAGGTCTGGAAAATCTGCAGGGATGCGGACCGTCACGGTAACTGGTAGACTCTGACCAGCTCTAATTGTGACAACCCCGCTTGGGTTATAGCTTACAAGGTCGTTGATGTTGACTATTCCTGTTCCAATGATATTCCCTCTCTCATCCTTGACACTGTAGTATCGCCCAGACCCCAGGCCTAGGCCGCCCTTAGGGTCCGCCTTGACTTGTACCTCAGTAAGGTTAGCAGTGTACGAGACGAAATGAAGCAAGATCGTTATGGTCGCCTCCCCTCCTCTCGTGACAGCCAACGACTTGGAAGAACCCGGTGCCAGACCGACCTCAAGATACCCGTTAATACCGTATTTCAGAGCAATATCGGGGTTACGCATCTCGTCACCCGTCAGAAGATTTCCTGTACTACGAATCTCAGGTTGCTGAGAGCCGGACTCAGGTTGGGCAAAAGCGACCCATGAAGCGACCATCAGAACTAGGACCGCCAAGGTTACCCACATCAGTTTCCTAGCCCCCAGAAGCCATCGCCGCCTTTTTCCTCCTCTTTTCATGTTGATTCCCTCCCCCGAGAATACCCGGGGGCTACTCTGGTATGAATTTAGCGCAATCTATAAGTCTTTCGCATGAACCTTACATGGGCCTCCTCGAACTCATCAGGCAACCCCCGGATATTGGGGGGCGTAGAGGGCTCTGCGCCTGCCCGCTGGGAGATGGCCTGCTGAGCGCCTGAGCCTGCCTGCGGCTGATCGGGGTGGTTCTTGGGCAACGCGCGGCTTCTGTGGCTTATCTCTGCTCTTGTTCTTTCTTCCTAAAGCGGGCCCACATCTCAGGCATCTTCTCCATGCTCTCCCTGGCCAGGTCCATCAGGACCTCGTTCACCTCTATCTCCATGGTGATCCGGACGCGGCCCTTCTTCTCCTCAGCCAACGCTCTCACCTCCCTTTGCTGGTTTTCAGGAAAAGCTCCACCTCGAACCTGTAGTGAAACCTGTCGATTCTCTCAGCCTTCACCTTGTAGTCAACGATCACCCCCCTCTCCTTGTACTCCCTGAGCCTCCGCGTCAGGAGGAACCTGATGAACCGTGGAAAGAACCTCTCCAGCCTGAAGAAGAGCCTGATGAGGCCAGGGGCGAGGCGCTCTACGATCCCCACCAGTGCTGCCCGGGCTGATAGGGAAGCCCTCCCGCCCTTAAACCTTCCGTCCATCAAGCATGCCTCAACCTAGTGGGCTCACAAGCCTGACGGGCTGCCGAAGACCACAGCCCCATGCATGCCCGTCGCCATGCCGACCTGCAAGGTCTAGAGTGACGCTTCCCCGCAGGCTTATTAGGCCTAGAGGGCGGCTTCGCACCTCCTTCGTCACGTTCTGAGGCGGCTTCACGTCGCCAGAGAGGCCGCGATCCCAAGAAGCCTATCGCCGGGAGGCTCGGTTTGACAGGGTTTCCTCTGCCTATAGATGGGCTTAGAGAAAGGCTGGCCGAGGGCTTCTGTGCCCTGGGCCTTGAGGAATGCTGGACGGATCTGGCTTCTGGGCTTGTCCGTTTCTACGCAGGTTGGGGTCTGCTTAGGACGATCTGCATCGTCGAGACGTTGTTAGTGCGGCCGTCTTGGCTGGTGAGCTGCTCGGTGCCTATGTTGATGGCCTTTATGGTGAGGTCCTTGATGAAGCTGCGGCGGATCACCTCGACAGTATCCACGGCCTTCGTTATGGCCATGCCTCGCGCCATCACTTGGATCTCAGGCATGCCGGCGTTGAAGAGCGACATGCAGGCGACGACGTAGTTCATCACCGGTTTCATCCCGACGTAGATCGCGTTCGCAGGTCTTTCCGTCATGGTGCTTCTAACCTCCCTTTCCGACTCCTAGTGCTTCTTGTCTCTCAAGACGTCTCAGGAGACGCGCTCCTCTTAGCAACTAGTCGCCTATATGGGTTTCCTTCCCCGCGTGCGTTCCATCAGAGCCTACGCGAGGAGCCTTTCCGCCATACGCGCTGAGCCTTCGCCCGTCGGAGTGGCGCTCAGCCCCGGGCTTCCCTGAGGATCGTCGCCACATGCCTAAGCACGATCCTGCCCTTTGCCTCAAGCTCTTCCCGCGAGACGCTCCCGCGTTCCGGGCAGAGCCCGTCCACGACGATGCCCTCCTCCGTCGAGAAGATGACGGGATACGTGGAGCAGCCCACGGGCCTATGCTCGTAGACCCGGCATCTCGCGGCCTCGCGGTCGTAGAAGACGCACCAGCCAGCTTGGTTCCTCAGCCTCACCAGGCCGTCGGGGCCCCTGACCGCGAACCGCTCCCGCGGGTAGCCCAGCCTCCTAAGCCTCTCAACATCGGCGTTAGAGAGCAGCATCTCCGTCTCCCTACAGCACTCGCCGCAACCCGTGCATCGCATATTCAAGCCCCCCGCTGAGAGCCTAGAGCCTACGGCCCCGTCGAGAACCAGGCCTGATCCCATACCTGCCTAGAGGCATCTTCCAGCAGGAATCCCTGCGAGGAGGCTTAAAGGGCTTCCAGCCAGTGGACGCCATGTGGGGCAAGTGCTATTAGCCGGCATAACGCTGGAAGCCCGACGAGGGGGGCTGATGAGGTTCGGTTACACGGGGGTCCGCGTCAAGGACATGGATGAGTCCGTCAGGTTCTACACCGAGGTAATGGGCATGAGGCTGGTTGCCAGGAGCAGGATTCCGACGACGAAGGGCGAGGTCGCGGCGCTCCAAAGCCCCGGCTCGGAGCAGATGCTGGAGCTGAACCACTACGAGCCGGACAGCCCCTACGCCACGCCCTACACGCCCGGAGAGGGCCTAGACCACCTGGCCTTCAAGGTGGACGACGCGAAGAAGGCGTTCGAAGAGCTCCGCGCTAAGGGCGTTGAGGTGGCGCTCGAGCCGCCTCAACGCCACCTGGCCTTCCTCAAAGACCCCAACGGCATATGGATCGAACTCTACCAATGAGCGGAAAGCGCAGCCGTCCGCACTAGGCCCCAGCCGCCCTTCTGTGCTTGACGAGGGGCATGCTCAAGCGGCGTTAAGCGGCCTTCTCGGCGTTTTTCAGCAGCATTCTGGCCTCTTCCTCCGTGACGCAGCTTGTTCGGATCAGTAGCCCTCGGGGCGAGAGTTCCTTGAGGAGGAAGGGGACGCTCTTCCGTTCGGCGCCGAGCAGCACCAGGCGTTTGCCCTTCGCGTGTATCCGCCTGTAGAGCGGGAACCACTTCGAGGACTCCACGCCCGGCTGGCCGGCTCCCGGCGTCCACTGGATGCCCGTCAGCTCATCGATGCTTAGGAGATGGTCGAGATGCGCTATCTGCCCCGGCCCATCCCAGTGATAGACCGTCTGGTCCAGTCTTCGGCATTGCTCGCGGAGGAAGGGCACCGCATACTTCTCGAACTGGCGGGGCGAGATCATCGCGGAGAAGTCGCATTGGATCGGGTACCAGCGCCGGGGGCTCCAGATGCCCATCCAGGCCGAGGAGCCCTCCATCCTCGCTGCGAAGAGGGCGCTAAGCTCGTCATAGTACCTATGCCACAGCTCCAGGATCTGCCAGCAGAGGTCCTCGACCCTGCGGCCGTTACGGAACAGGTCGAGGATGAGGTTCTGGGCCCCGCGGAGCGAGGAGGCTACGTCGAGTATGCCGCCTAGGTCCGTCATGCCCACGATCACGTCGCTGCCAGCCGCCTTGAGGGCCGCCGCCGTAAGCTGCCGCGTGTAGTTCCACCAGTGGTTCTTCGCGTCGTACTCCAGGCGTGGAAGCCTCTCCCAGGGCGTGGGGGTCTCGAACCAGACGGTTTCGCTGTTGAACTTGGGCTCGGCGCCCACGTAGGTGGCCATGACGCCCGGGCCTAGGTTCACGTGCAGGTTCGGGTAGGCCTCGCCTCCGTAGAAGGTCTCCTCGCAGCTGCGGAGGAAGCCCCTGATCCCGATGGAGGGATCGTCGGGGTAACGCATGAAGCTCCAGCCGTCCCAGCCCGCGGGGCTCGTCAAGCCCCTGACGGGCGCCGTAACCTGAAGCACAGGGCGGTCCATCGCCTCATCGTTCCACCAGGCCTTCAGCCGCTCCTTGGCCTCCTCCCAGTCTTCCTTGAAACGCATCCTCTTCGCACCTCTTCCATGCTTGAGCCGAGGCGATGAGGGGGCATTACTCATAGGGGACGGGCTCGGTCCTGCCGCTCAGGTGGGACTTCTCCGCGGCCTCCATGACGGCTACGACGCGCCTCGCCTCCTCAGGCTTGACCTCCAGCTCGGCGCCCCTGAGTAGATGGGCGGCGATGTTCCTGTAGTACGCGGGCCAGTCTGATTCCTTATACCTGACCTCCAGCTTCGCCTCGTAGCCCTTCAGCCCCGTGGTGACTTGGAGCTTGCCGCCCCAGTCATCCAGGATCGCGCCCTCCGTGCCTAGGATGCGCCAACGGGGCTTCCCAGCCCGGGCGATGCTTGAGACCTGTACGTCCGCCACGGCGCCGGACTCAAACCTGAGCGTAGCCTCGACCTCATCCTCGTTCGTGACGTCCTTCCAGACGCGTTTATGGAAGTAGCCGTTCACGCCGAGGATGCGTCCGGGCACGAGCTGGAGGAGCCAGTCGAGCAGGTGGGCGCCCCAGTCGTAGAAGGCTCCGCCGGAGACCTTCTTGTCAGAACGCCACCAGTAGCCGGGATGCCCGTAGCCGCCGAGGAAGGCCTCCACGTGGAAGACCTCGCCTATCACGCCCTTCGCGAGAAGTTCCTTGAGCGCCAGGAAGTCGCCGTCATGCCGCCTTTGATGGAAGACCGTGAGGGTGACGCCCGCCCTCCGCGCCGCGACTATCATCGCCGTCGCCTCCGCCGCGGTGAGGCACATGGGTTTCTCCACGATCGCGTGCTTCCGGGCCTCTAGGCATTGGAGCGCTAAGGCCGCATGGGTGTTGTGGGGCGTCACGATCGTTGTGAGGTCGACTACGTCGGCGCGAAGCATCCTGCCCAGCTCGTTGAAGACCTTCACGCCGGGGAAGTCCCGCTGCGCCAGCTCGACCCGCTTCGGGTCTGAGTCGCATATGGCCGTGAGCTCCAGGCCGTCCGTGGACTTGATCCATTCCGCGTGGGTCTTTCCCCATCCTAACGCGGGGCCGTAGCCCACAACCCCACATCGAACGCGTCCCTCAACCATCGCCTTGGACACCAGCCGTACGCTCCGCCGTTCCGCTTCCGTGGACTCTTAAGCATTTGCCAGAGGAGAACGTTTATGTTCCAAGCCAAGCACGGGCGGTCCGGGGCTATGGTATGGATTATCGTGTCTTGGGCCGAACGGGTTTGGTCGTCTCTGAGCTGGGCTTTGGGGGGCATGAGTATAGGCGTTGGCTGAACGTGCAGCAGTTTCCCGAGCGCTGGGATAGGGAAGCGTTCCTCAGGACGCAGCCGGAGAGGACGAGGCTCATAGGGGCGGCGATAGACGCGGGAGTGAACTACTTTGATACGACGCTCGTGGAGGAGGCGGAATCCCTAGGCTTGGCCCTAGCCGCCCTAGGGGAGACCAGGGAGGTCAACCTGGCGGCTATGGTGGTCTTCCTCTTCCGGAGACTCAAGCCGGATGAGAAGACGAAGTGGAGAGACATCATCATCGACGGCGTGCAGGAACGACTCAGGCTGCTTCAGACCGACCACATCGATGCCCTCAACATCCACATGCCCGAGGACAGCTATTCACGGGATAAGCTACAGGTCACCTTGGAGACCCTCAAGGAGCTGCATCGCGAGGCCAAGATAGGCTCGATAGGAGCCTCAAGCCATCAGCTGGGCTTCCTGGCCGAGCTAATGCGGAAACGTGACTGCTTCGACTCCGTGATGATACCGTACAACTACCAGCAGCAAGAAGCCCGGGACGTGATCTTCCCACTCGCGAAGGCGCTGGAGGTAGGCGTGGTCGTCATGAAGCCCCTCAGCTGGCCCTACTACGGGATACCCTTCACCCGCTTCGGCCCCGTGCAGGGCGAAGAAGCCGAGTGCACGCCCGCCCAGACGAGCCTAAGATGGATTCTGCGCTCTCGGGAGGTCGCCACCGTGGTGCTGAGCATGAACACCCGGGCCGAGCTGGAGGAGAACCTCGCGGCGGTGACCAAGAAGGGCGGCGTAGATGAACGAGTGCTAGGGCGCTACCTGAAGGCGGCTCAGGGCCCGGGGGCAAAGGAGAAGCTCACGCGGATGCTCGAAGACCCAGCCATAGACATCAGCAACTACGCGAAAAGAGCCCTAGCAGAGCTAAGCCGAGACGCCGCGGCCTCCCGCTGAAACATTGGAGAAGGCTGCTCTGGAAGGTGCGCCGAAGCTGCCTTCCGGGGGATAGAAAGGTTTAACTGGGCTTGTATATACAAGTATTTACGATAGGCTGTGGGCCTGATAACGATCAGGGTGCCCGATGAGTTGAGGAAGAGGATGGAGGCGCTCTCCGACCTGAACTGGTCGGAGGTCGTGAGGCAGGCGATAGAGGCAAGGATCGCCGTTGAGGCAGCGAGGCGCCAGGCTAAGGATAGGGCTAGGATGATCAAGGCTGCTGAGAAGCAGGACGAGATAGCCGCCCGGCTAACGTCGAGGTACAAGGGCCCGTGGAGTGGCGTTGAGGTGATCCGTTACTGGAGAGAGCACCGGTATTCGTCCTCGACGCGTCAGTAGCCCTCAAATGGTACGTCTACGAGCCCGACCGCGAGACAGCCCTAAGGGTTCGGAGAGACTACCTAGAGGGCAGCATAGACCTTACCGCACCGAAGTTCATGCTCTACGAGATCGCCAACGCCCTTCGGTTTCATCCCGGCGCTACGGCGGTGGATGTTAAGGAGGCCGTGAGCGAGCTGATGGCTATGCAGGTCGCAACGCAGGATCTAACCGACGCCATGGCCGGCTCGACGGCCGAGCTGGCGTACAGGGAGAACGTGACCTTCTACGATGCCGTCTACCTTACCCTGGCTCAGACGCTGGGCACAAAGGCGATCACAGCGGACAAGAGGCTACACCGCAGAACAGGAGAAGCGAAGGGCCTTCTCCTGCTTCTGGAAAACTACAAGTAGGCAAACATCTTCCAGATCATCTAGGGAAGTGGCCGAACGCTGATGACAAAAGCCTTTGGTATACCACATCCATCTACAAGCGAATACTCGGCAGGCATCATTCTGAACGAGAGGCCGAGTGTTGTCTGCGTTGAGTTACACCAAAGCGTTCGAGAAGGTCCAAGAAGGGCAGGTTCTCCTCCATATGTTAGCAAGAGAGTCAGAGGAACGCTGGCGTGTTCCTACGGGCAAGATATGTGACATATGGATTAATCCGGCTAACCGCGAGACGAACCTTGAGAGGACGCTGATCGGAGCGTTCACCGATCGGGTGAAGGACGAGGGATGCCGAGAAGTCTGGGCATACGAGATAAGCTCGGTTAGAAGGGATCTCCTGAAGGCTCTGAGGGAGGAGGGTTTCAGAAAGACCGATACATACTACGTGCTCCGCAAGGGAATAGGGTAGAGCGTCATCGGAGCCCTTGACCCTTCGCTAGCTTTCGCAGGTTCAGTGCTTTGGCGGCCTCGTCCTCGGTCATCCAGCCCTTCTCCACGATGATCTCGCGGATGGACTTACCGCTCTGGGCGGTCTCCTTCGCTATCTCCGCGGCGCGGTCGTAGCCTATCTTCGGCGCTATGGCCGTGATCAGGGCGAGGCTTCGCTCCGCGAGGCTTAGGCATCGTTCCGCGTCGGCCTCTATGCCCTGGACGCACTTCTCCGCTAGGGCTTTGGCGGCGTTCGCTTCCAGCTCGATCGACTGGAGCAGGTCGTAGGCGACCAGGGGCATCATCACGTTCAGGTCCAGTAATCCGCTTTGACCCGCCAGCGTTATCGCCGCATCGTTGCCGATCACCTGCGCCGCGACCATGCAGACCGCCTCCGGTATAACCGGGTTCACCTTCCCAGGCATGATGCTGGAGCCCGGCTGCAAGGCGGGAAGCCTGATCTCCGCCAGGCCGGTCCTAGGCCCGGAGCTCATAAGCCTCAGGTCATTCGCGATCTTCATCAGGCTCACGGCGACGCCCCGCAGGGCGCCGCTCGCCTCCACCGCCGCGTCCCTCCCCTGCAAGGCCTCGAACGGGTTCTCCGCTCTACGAAAGCCCAGGCCTGTCAGGGCGTTGATCTCCTCAACGGCGAGTTCCGCAAACCGCGGGTCCGCGTTCAGCCCGGTTCCCACGGCCGTCCCGCCTATCGCCAGCTCGCGGAGACCGGCTTCGGCGTTCTCTACGCGGCGGATGCCGTGCTCTATCATGCTCGCGTAGCCGCTGAACTCCTGGCCGAGCGTTATGGGCACGGCGTCTTGGAGATGCGTTCTGCCGGGCTTGACGACCTCGCGGAACTCCTCAGTCTTCAGGCTGAGCGCATCGGCCAAACGCCTCAGCGCCGGGAGAAGCTCCTGCTCCAGGGCCTCGACCGCGGCGACGTGGATGGCCGTAGGAAAGACATCGTTCGTTGACTGCGCCATGTTCACGTGATCGTTAGGATGCACAAGCCCCCTTTCGCCGCGTCCTCCGCCTAGCAGTTCCGCGGCGCGGTTGGCGATCACCTCGTTCACGTTCATGTTCGTCGAGGTGCCCGAGCCCGTCTGGAACACGTCCAGGGGGAACTGGTCGTCGAATCGGCCGTTGATAAGCTCCTGAGCCGCCTTCGTGATCGCTTCTCCCAGCCTCTCGTCTAGGAGGCCTAGCCTCACGTTCGCCCTAGCAGCCGCAAGCTTCACGACGCCGAACGCCCTGATGAAACGCTTCGAGAACCTAAGCGTGGAGATCTGGAAGTTCTCGAGCGCCCTCTGCGTCTGAGCCCCATAATAGGCGTCGGCTGGAACCCTAATCTCGCCCAAGGAGTCGCGTTCCACCCTGAAAGCCAACGCTCCGCCCCTCAGCCAACCCATAAGCTCGCAGGTAGCGTTTAAGCGAAAACCGTGAAAGGGCAAGCTTATCCGCTTCCCTGAAAGCCCAGGCGTTAGTGAAACGAGCCCGGCGGGCAGTAGGATTCTCTTGAGAAACCATTGAGGTTTTCCCTCGACGTTAATAGCGACAGATTCAAGTTAAAAGGTTGCGATAGGCCCTCGAGTTGATCCTAAGACCTCAGAGAGTTCAACATCGACAATTGTCAAGGATACAGTGTAGGCATGAACCACGGCAGAAAGACGAATTCTTGCTCGAATCGGAACGTAGGGGTGAAGTGGATCGGCATCAGATAGGGCGCCTTTCTACCGAGCCTATGTTGGGTTTCGGGGAGAAACTTCAGAAAGAGGCCATGGGAAGTCTGGAGGTAAACCTGGTTTGAGTCTTTCAGCCCTGTACATTCCCCATCCCGAAGGGTTGAGTTCTATGTCCCACACAACCTCCCCTTCACGTGTAACCTCTATGAGTCTGCTGGTGTCGGGGTGTTGTCTTGTGCCGAACGTGATCAACGTGTTGCCGTTTTCCAGACTGTCTGCGTCTCCCCATTCGGGTGTGTAAAGGCCTAGCTTCTTTCCCCAAGACCACACGGCCTTCGCTTGCATCTTGTCTTCATCTACCTCCAATTCGATCGCTCTGCTGTACGCGCCGCCATATTCCTCCGGTCGCCCAGTCCCGTTATCGTATATCAGTAAGTTACCGTTTGGCTGGAATTCAGGCGCATGTTGGTGATAGAACATGTCTTCTCCACTTATTCTGAAGTCCCCATCTTCACCTAGCCTCCAGATGATGTCCCCGTATCTCTTTCGATCTTGAATACCGAATTCAGGTTTCGTGCGGACAGGTAGAGAAACCTACCTTCCGGTTCTTCCTCTACCGTGTTGCAGTGAGACCAGTCGCAGAGGGGTTCTTTCGTCTCCTCTGGAACGATATGGTCTAGAAGTCTCCACATCCAGACTATCGCGTTTCTTTTCGGGTCGAATTCCAGTATGATGTCGTCTCCAACCAATCCTTTCACTTCTCTATCTCCCTCAGCGCAAAAGACAGAAAGATGAAGTTGCCGTTTTTCCTCCTGTGAATGTGGTGATGATTAACGAATTTTCCCTTCCAAAGTATGTTCTGGTCCCAGCTGACCAAGACTGGAAGGACGGCATCCTCCCGCTCAACTATGTTTGTGCCGCTAATCAGTATGCATTCGGGGTCGCTTCTAACATGGACGTCGCCTCTTGCGTCAGGCACGTGCCCATGTTGATGAAACCATCGCATACGTCCTTGAGGATCAATTACTGAGGCAGTTATAGGGACCTTCAATTCCCAGTTGTAGAAATTGGTTAGAGTAAATCCCGGTTGCATGCGATCAGGTACTGCCTTGTTAATCTTGATGTTGGGAAGGATATTGTAACATACGTTAACCAAGTCTCATCCTTGGAAAGGACGAAATCACATCGGCCTTAATAAAGCTTAAATCTCGCAGAGAGCCCTCCGCAGAACGGGGATGGCTTCACGCTATGGGCCGAGGTGCTACAAGCCATCATAGATGCTCTGCTTTCACGTCAGTCATGGCGTTGTTAATTCTAGCCTCGCTCTTCGTCCTATCGTTTAATGGTCTCATGAGGGTCAGCGCTCAGGAGGAGCACGTGTACTATGGGTTTGTGCCCCGTGAGGTCTGGGGGCTCGCGATTGTATATCCCCCGGGCGGGGGCGGCTGGGTGCACCATCCTTATTACCAGATCGCGGCTGGCACGGAGATGACTCGAGCCTCCTTGCTGATCATAGGAGACCATGACGGTACCAGCGTCTCAGTCTACGCTCTCCCAAGCAAACAGCTTCTAGGCCAGTTCACGGTCGATAGGCTTGAGGGGAAGACCATACGCGTCTCGAACGGGACCCTCTTCAAGGTTGTCTCCGATAAGCCTACCACCGTTATCTTCATGGGAGGCAACGCGTACGAGCAGAAGCAGGCCTTCATTAGTGCCTTTTTTCCAAGCGTGGATGGCGGCTACGTGGGCCGGGAATTCGTCTTCCTCGCCATAGAAACGCAGTACTTCCCGGGAGGGTGGACGAACCAACCTTACCGGGTCTACGCCTTAGAGGACAGCCAGTTAGCGTTGTGGGATGCGAACGGCTCGAAGATAAAGGAGTTCAAGCTCTCAGCTAACCAGGTTGAGGAGCTGACCCTCAGCCATTGGGCCATTTACAGGCTTGAGTCCACGGGCCGCGTGATGCTCGGCTCTATGGGAAGCCCCTACTATCCCGCGATGAATGGGGGCTTCGTCGGCAGGCGCTTCTACGTCGTCGCCGGGGTCGGTCCGTATCCGTGGAGCTTCTATGCGACCGGGCTTCAAGACGCTAAGATCGACGTGTGGGACTTGGAGTTCAAGCGGAAGATCTACGACGCGAAGCTTGCAGCTATGATGAATGTGTCGGTGGAGGGCATAAAAAGCGGCGCGGACGCGTTGATCGAGAGCGATACCCCGATCGTCTTGGGGGAAGGCGGCGGTCTCTCGTATTTCGGTCTCGCTGCAGGCCAGACCGCTTACGTTCACGTATCCGCCCAGGGGCCTACCACAGACGGCGAAGCCTGCCTCTTCGCGTATAAGGAGACGACGGTGACGGTGGACGACGTGGCCGTTAAGCTCTCGCCGGACGAGATCCTGACAGTACCGGGAGGCCTCCATAAGCTATCGGCCACAGAGAACGTGCTCCTAGAGTCGGTGAGCTGGGACTCGACGCCAATACTTACCGTCGATGGGCTACAGAAGATCGGGCGGATGAGCGCGTTCGCTACGGTCATCCCGTCGGCGCAGTCCCTCAGCATCACCTACCAGGACCTACAGCTGAAACCGGTCGTGCAGGAGGGGCTGCCCTGGATGCTGATCGCCGGGGCCGTCGCGGTCTTAGCGGTCGGCGTCGGAGCGGCCGTCTACTTCCTGAAGATGCGGAGACGCTCTTAACCTCGGAAAGAGGATCTCTGGGACGCACGTTAGGAGCGTACAGCGAGAAGTTACTTAAATGTTGAACTGTTGAGGACTACATGAGTGCCGGAGGGGCCTAGGCGGGATGATTTGACGGAGGATGGGCTCTCAAGGCGCTGATATCGGAGACCTTGTGAGGCTGAGGCGATGGTTGTAGGCGCGGCCTGCATGGATGGAACGTATGAGATGGCTCAATCGCCCCGCATGTATGCCGTTGTGGGGGGCACGGGCGGGGAATGATGGCGCAGGGCATTGAGAACTAGGGCGGGGCGGACGCAAAGGCTAAAAGTAGCACACGAGGGACCACAAGTTTGCGGTATCAATGCAAAGGTTCGCCCCGGCGTGGCCGAACGGCCACCTGAAGGCCTTGACAGTCTCATGCCTACTTGTACTCATCGTCTTCCCCTCCTATGCTCGTTTCACGCCTTCGTTGACCTCGGCTCAGGCAGAGGCTGAGTATGCGTACTACGGCCGCGTGCCCACGTTGCTCTACCCCAACATGACGTTCGGCAGTCTTCACCTGATCGGCAACCACGATGATACGAAGGTCAGAGTGTACAGTCTTCCCGATAGGACTCTGCTAGCGGGGTTTACCGTTAACCCCATGGAGAGACAGGTCGTTCAGCTTCCTAACGGCTCGTTCTTCAAGGTGGTCAACGATAAGCCAGTCACGGCGATGCTGATAGGCGGAAGTTGGGAGAACACTACAATTGACATGCCAGGGGCGAGCACCTTCCATCCGAGCGTTGACGGTGGCTACGTAGGTAAGGACTTCATCTTCACAACCGTGGAGGTATTCACCGAGGAGTTAAACGTGCCTGAGAGGGTCTACGCCTTAGAGGACGCGGACGTAAAGGTGTTAGATGCGAATGGGTCGACGGTGAAGGGCTTCAAACTGGAGGCGAACCAGGCTGAGTCCTTCCTTCTCCGGAGCTTCGACGTCTACAGGGTTACCTCCACGGGCTACATCATGGTTCAAACCTTCAACGCAGGGAACGGGTTTGGTAGCATCCTTTACTACCCTGCAGTCGAAGGCGGCTTCATTGGAACCAAGTTCTATGGGGCAACCCACCTTGGCAAACACACGCGTCACGAACGCTTCTACACTTTCATGGCTGCGGAGGACTCGAAGGTTGCAGTCTTCGACCTCGATGACGCACGGAAAGCCGGGGATGTAACAGTCTCGGCTCGGAACGTCACTTACATAGCGACCAAGGAGTTCGAGTACTCAAACCTTGGCTTCGAAAGCGATAAGCCGATGACGATGATGTTCCAGTCTCGTGACGGGAAGCTTTCCATTCTCGCCGCGGGAGATCCCACCGTGGAGGGCGGCGTCGCTTACGCGGGGCTCAAGGCGGGGCAGACAGGCTACTTCCGTGTGCCCGATCTCCGGGCAGAGGGCTACATCTTCGCCTACCAGGAGACGGTTTTAGACGTGGACGATGTGAGGCTTAGGGTGCCAGCGGACGGCTACGTGACGCTCACAAGCGGGCTGCACAAGATCACCGCGGACCAGAACGTCTTGATAGAGGTGATCCAGTTGACCACCCAATCCAATGGCCAACTGAACTTCGCGGCCAGCATCCCATCGGTGCAGTCGATGAGCCTCACATACCCGGACCTGAGACTGAAGCCTCTCACAGCAGAAGAGCTGCCCTTAACCTACATAGCCGCAGGAGTAGCCGTCGCGGTCATCCTCGTCGTTTCAGCCGTAGCCCTCAGGCGCAGAGCAAGGCCGGGCTAGGGTTTCGCGGCCGCGACGTAGTTCAGAAGCCCGCCCGCCGCGAGGACCTCACGGAACCTGGCGGAGAGCGCCAGCTTGAGGAGCAATGTGTCTCCATCCACTTGAGCTGGCAAAGTGTCAGCGCCCTCCTTGACGAACGCGACAGCGTTCTCTATCCTGACGTTGCTGCCCAGTCGTATCTTCTCGTAATCGTCTGGGTCAGTGAACTCGAGTGGCAGGATGCCGAAGTTGACGAGGTTGGCCTTATGTATGCGGGCGAAGGACTTCGCCATCACGGCCTTGACGCCCAGGTACATGGGCGCCAGGGCGGCGTGCTCTCGACTGGAGCCCTGACCGTAGTTTGAGCCCGCGGTCACGAAGCCTCCATGTTTCTCCCTCGCCCGCTTGACGAAGCCCGGGTCTAGGGGCTCGAAGACATGCTCGCTTATCGCCGGGATGTTGCTCCGCAGCGGCAGCACCCTTGCGCCCGCGGGCATGATGACATCCGTGCTCACGTTGTCCCCGAGCTTTATCAGGACCTCGCCCTCCAGCGTGGATTCGAGGGGGCCGCGCCTAGGCAGCGGCCTGATGTTCGGCCCGCGGATCACCTCGACCTTCGCTGGGTCCTCTGACGGCGGCAGGACCATCGAGTCGTCGACGATGAACCTCCTCGGCCAAGCCACGGCGGGGTACGCGCCCAGCCTCCGCGGGTCGGCTATCCGGCCGTAGATCGCGGCGGCGACGCAGACCTCCGGGCTGGCGAGGTAGACGCGGTCATCCCGGGTTCCGCTTCGGCGAGGCCAGTTCCTGTTAAACGACCTGACGGAGTTGGAGCTCGAAGCCGGCGCGGAGCCGAGGCCGACGCAGCCATCGCAGGCGCTCTCGGTAACGCGTGCGCCCGCCGAGACCAAACGCGCCAGGCCACTGTGCTTGATCAGCGTCTGCAGAACCTGCCTTGAGCCCGGGTTAACGTGAAGGCTCACGTTTGCGTGGGCTCTTCTCCCCTCAAGGGCCAGGGCTACGGTCATCAGCTCCTTAAAGCTGGAGTTCGTGCATGAGCCGATCAGGACCTGTTGAACCTCCACGCCCTCGGCTTCGAGTTCAGAGACCCTCCGCACGTTATCCGGGGAACCCGGACAGGCGATGAGGGGCTCCAAGGCCGCGAGGTCCAGCTCGATCTCCTCATCGTACTCGGCGCCGGGGTCCGCGGCGAGGGATCTCCAGTCCTGAGCCCTCCCCTGTCTGCGGAGGTAGTCCCTCGTGGCCTCATCGGAGGGGAAGATCGACGAGGTAGCGCCCAGCTCGGCGCCCATGTTGGCGATCGTCGCCCGCTCGGGCACGGAAAGCGTCTTCACGCCCTTGCCGTGGTACTCAAGCATCTTGCCCACGCCGCCCCTGACCGTGAGCTTTCGCAGAAGCTCCAGTATGACGTCCTTCGCGGTCACCCAGGGTTTCAGTCGGCCGCGGAGATGGACGCCTACTATCCGGGGCATCTCAAGGTAGAAGGGCGCGCCGCCCATGGCCGCGGCCACGTCAAGCCCCCCGGCGCCCATGCCCAGCATCCCTAAGCCTCCCGCGGTGGGCGTGTGGCTGTCGGAGCCCAGCAGCGTCTTACCGGGCGCCGAGAAGCGTTCTAGGTTTACTTGGTGACATATGCCGTTCCCGGGCTTGGAGAAGCGTATGCCGTACTTGGCCGCGAAGCTATGGAGGAACCTGTGGTCGTCCGCGTTCTCATACCCCGCCTGGAGCAGGTTATGGTCCACGTAGACGACCGCGTGCTCGCATCGGACCCGGGGGAGGCCCATCGCCTCGAACTGGAGGCAGGCCATCGTCCCCGTCGCATCCTGCATCAAGACGCGGTCCACGGCTAGGCCTATCTCGGCGCCCGGCTCCATCCTGCCGTCGACCAGATGCGAGGCGATGACCTTCTCCGCAACCGTCATTGCAGTCATGGCCTGACGCAACCTCCCCGGGCGAGTGACCTCGGAGAGGCCGTGACCGCGCCAGATAAGGGCATCGCTTCTAGCCCGCGGCGTCACGAGCTCCCGCGGCTCCTAGGCCGGAAGGTAGCTCGCGGGAGGGCTTAATCGCCGGGCGAAATATCGGCTAAATAGTGTCCCGCAGTTCTCGGTCTGGGCGTGGAGACTTGGAGAAGGCTCGGGTACCGACCGGCATCGCGGGGCTAGATGAGATCATCGAAGGCGGCCTCCCGGCAGGCTACTGCTACGCTGTTGTCGGGGGGCCGGGAGCTGGGAAGACGATCTTCGGCGCCCAGTTTGTTCACAAGGGGATCACCGTTTTCCAGGAGAACGGCGTCTATGTGACCTTTGAGGAGCCGCCGGGCTCCATCATCGCGGCGATGAGGCGGTTCGGCTGGAACCTGCTTGAGGAGCAGAGCCAAGGGCGGCTTGCGCTTATCGATGCGTCGCCTATCAGTCCGCGGGAGAGATTCCTGATAGACCTCACCGTCTCTAGGGGAGGCTTCAGCAAGTACCTCGTCAAGGCCGGAGCCCTAGGCACAGAAACCTTCGATGTCAACGGCGTCCTGAACGTGATCAAGGACGCTGCGAGAGAGATCGACGCGAAGCGCTGCGTCATCGATTCACTCTCCGCCCTGATGCTGCAGTACAGAGACGCCTTCGAGCTGAGGCAGTCTATCCTCACCTTGGTCAAGGCGATCACGGAGATGGGCTTGACTACGCTGTTGTTGTCGGAGAACATGGAGGAGCCAGGGGACGCCTACAGGTTCGGCGTCGAATCCTTCCTCTGTCAAGGCGTGATCGTTCTGAGGATGCCTCATAGGGCGGAGAAGATCCTCAGGACGCTTCAGGTCCAGAAGATGAGGGGAGTTAAACACCTTGAGAAGCCGTGCCTCTTCAAGATCACGGACAAGGGCATTGAGGTCTACCCTGAGGCGCCCATTCTCACCGAGAAAGCGGCAAGGTAGACCCGAGAGCGTGAACCACGCAAGCAAATCCTCGATCGCTCAGCTTGCTTCCCGGTCGAATTGGGCGGCTGAGGCAGAGCGGAGGCCGAGAGAGCCCTGAGCTGAGGATACTTGCCTTGGGGAGAGCGGAGCTGGCCTTGTTGGCAACTTCGGCGTTGTTGGTCTTAGTCTACGTTTTCGGCCAGGCGGATCACGCCTTCATGCTGGCCTTCAGTAACGTCGTGGCTCCCGCCGCCGCCTTCGCCGCTTTCCTAGCTGCGCATCTGGCGGCGCGCAGGTTTCCCAAGAGCAGCCTTGGAGCGATCTTCAACACCCTCACCTTGGGCTTGCTACTCTGGTTCCTCGGCGAGTTCACTTGGGCCTTCTACACGTTGGCGTTGAATGTGGAGACCCCTTATCCCTCCTTCGCAGATGCCTTCTGGCTGGTAGGGTATGCCCCACTGGGCGCGGGGCTCTACATGGTCTTCAGGGCCTCCGCTCCTGCGCACAGGAGGCCGGTCAAGGCCTTGGGCATACTGGCCGCCGTGGCGGTCAGCCTTCTAGTCGCGTATTCCCTGATCCTGCCGTCGATGGGCTTGCCCTTTGAGGACCCGGGCGCCTTCTTCCTAGACTTGGCCTACCCGTCTCTGGACGTGATCCTCTTCCTCTTCTCCTTCGATCTTCTCGCAGCGCTCTCAGGAACCAGGCTTGGCTGGACCTGGTTTCCCATCCCGCTGGGCATCTTCATGAATATACTAGCGGACATGGCGTTCAGTTGGCTTACGTCCTTCGGCGGATACCAGGGCAGCAACCCCGTGGATGTCGTCTGGATCCTCGGCGACGCCCTCTTCATCTACGGCTTTCATAGGATAAGCGTCGATACCCTGGCGTTCCGACGGTGCTTCGACCAGCTGATGGCGTCGGACGCAAAAGCCGAGTTGCTGACGCTCTTTCACGAAGAGCCCACCCGACGGTTCAAGCTGCCGGAGGTCGCCCTTGCCCTGGGCAAGCAGGGTGACGAGGTGGAGAAGGAGCTAGGTGGGCTGGTGCAGATGGGACTTGTGGCCGAAGGCCGAGAGGCAGAGGGCTTGGTCTATTCCTTGAGAGGCGACAAGAACGCCGAGCTGGAGGAGTTCAGCGTATCCAAGCTAGGGGGAGGTGAGGTATCCAAGGAGGTGCGCCCTAGAAGCCTAGAGCCGCCCGGGCCTACGGGCGTCGCGGCGCTAGATATGGTCTGGCCGTCGGGGTTTCGGCGGCCGTGCTCCATCCTGGTTCTGGGAGACCCGGGCGCCGGCAAGCCCGTGCTCTGTCGCCAGCTGGCTGCGAAGGCCCTTGACGCGAAGCAGCCCGTCGTCTACCTGGCCACAGACGATTACCCGGACCGGATCCGCGAGGGCGTGGAGGCGCTGGCTCCTCAGCTCCGGGGCGAGATCGTCTTTGTGGACTGCTACTCGTCCTACGGCGCGGTAAGCCATGGGATGTACTCTGAGGACCTGAGTGACCTGTCAGGCGTGAGCGTTGCGCTCCTCAGGGCGATCGGCGAACACGCGGACGACCGGCCGGGCGTCGTGATAATCGACTCCATGTCCACGGTCATCCACAAATGCGGGACCAAGTCTTCGAGGGAGTTCCTGCGAGCCGTCATCGCCAAGACCCGTGAGTTAAGGTTCAACCTCTTCGCGACCCTGGGCAGGACGACGTTTCATCCAGCCATCGTGGCCTCCTTCCAGGAGATGGTCGATGGAGTGATCGAGATGAAGCTGGAGGAGGACCCTACGGGCCTCAGCAGGTACATCCGAGTGCTGATGAGGGAGGACACCCGGTATGGAGCGAAGTGGGTCCGATACGAGGTGGAGCCCGCTAAGGGACTGTTCATAGCCGCCAGCTAAAGCCCCGGAGCCCTCGCGGCGTCGCTTGTGCAGCCAGCCGGGCTTTGCTCAGATGAGCTTGATGCCTCTGGCCACGAACTCCTGCTTTATCCGCGTGTTAACCTCGTCGAGTAGCCGCGGTCTGTCGCGGTGGTCTATGTGCATGATCAGCTCCAGCCTCTGCGCGCTCGCCGTTAGCGCGGTCAGGTATGCCTCGGGCGGGGGCTCGGGGCTCACGTAACGCGCCTCCGCGGCGATCTGCTTCAGGAGCGCCTTCACGCTCTCGGTGTCCTGTTCGAGCGGCACGGAGACGGGCACGGTGACCCTCATCTGGCTGTCCGGGAGCTCGTAGTTCGTTATCTTCCAGCGTGAAAGGTCGAGGTTGGGCACGATGATGTAGTTATGCGTGTTCAGGTCGTACAGCTTGCTTCGGCGGACGCCGATCTGCGCGACTTCACAGAGTTCCCCGGAGGGCAGCTGGATCGTGTCTCCTTCGCGGAAGGGCCGGTCGAGCATGATGAAGAACCCGGCGAGGAAGTTCGAGATCAGGTCCTGAGCTGCAAGGGCGACTGCGAGGCTGGCTATGCCCACTCCGGCGAGGGGCGCGGTGATGTCGACCTTGAACGTGCTAAGGATGAAGAGTATGACGAGCAGGACGATGAGCGTCTTGCCGATCTTATTGATGATCGGTATTACGATGTCGTCTATCTTCGTCTCCGTTCTCTTCGAGACGACTCGGCCGTACCAGGTGGTGATGACGTGGAAGGCTTTGTACGCGATCAACCCTACGATGGCTATGCCCAAGACGTCAAGGTACTCGAGCACAAGTGTGTAGATGTTCTCTGGGAGATAGCTGGCGAAGTAGGGCATCGCGGCGAATAGCCCAGCGAAGAGCAGCGCGAAGTAGGCCGGAAATCGGGTCGCCTTTATGATCTCGTCGTCGAGCGTCGTCTTGGTCCTCTGAGCCCACGGCCTGAGGGAGCGCCTCGCGAGATGAAGCACTATCCAAGCCGCCAGAATGTAGAGAGCAACTATGGCGAGCCCGATCAGGAAGTCTGGGATCTCCAAGCTGTCGAAGAGTAACGCCATGCCCTTTCACCTGCATCTCTACGGTGAGATGGGATTTTGGGCCTAGACTACGGCAGGGGAACTTAAGGCCAACGGTTGCCTAGCTTGCCATTCACTCCTACGCTCAACGAGGGCCTTGAAGAGCAGGGGAAGACCGATCGTGGCGTCCACATAAACCGTGGCGTGGCGCGCCTCGCTCGTCAACTTGCCCCAAGACTGGCTCTCCTCCAGCGTGCAACCTGAGAGGCCTCCCCACTTCGGGTCATCGGTCGTTATCTGGACGGCGTAGGCGTGGCCCTCAAGCCTACGGCTGACGATATCAGCCATCGGCGTGACCTGCTGGATGTAGTTCTTCGGGACTCCACCGCCCACGTACAACGCCGCGGTCTTCGCTGCTCTTTGCTTGATTTCGAGTATCTCCAGGTTATCTAGGATGGGGTCTATGATGAGGGCCCTCTTTTCCGCCTTGAACCTCTTCAAACGATAGGCTGTGAGCGCGATCCCGATGGAACTGTCGCTTAGAGCCGGGCAGAAGACGGGGACATCCATCTCTGCAGCGGTCTTCAAGATCGATTCGTCGTCGCTCAACTGTTCGCCAAGGATATGTAGGAATTCCCTGCTCGAATAGAGTCGAGGCTCAAGTCTATCAGTGAACTCCACAAGCCACCTGTCGGTTTGAACGAACTCCTCATCCCACGCGTAGGTGTCGAAGATCCTGTCTACGTCCATCTTCTCAAGCATGATGTCATCGACTTGCGCAGAGCCTACGTAGTGGCGGAAGCCCAGAGCCTCGTGTAAGTCATGGAAGAGGTTTGCCCCCGTGGAGACGAGGACATCTACCACGCTGAACTTAATCATGTCCCTGACAACCTTTCTCATGCCGGCGGGGACCATCGCTCCGGCGAGGCCCATGAAGACCACCGGCCTAGCTGGGTCCGTCAACATCTCGATAAGAACGTCCAGACACTTTGCCAGGTTTCGGCTCTGAAACGAGGTGTACCTGAAAGACTCAACGACCTTGCTGACAGGCGTTTTCGAGACCGCGTCGAAATGCCTTACTGGGGCGCTATCTCGAGGACCCTGCTTAGTCTCAACTCTGAGAACGGGGGCGGAGCTGAAGGCCCCGCGCCCCCCGCCACGCTGTGCGACTCTGCGCCTCGGACAAATCTTCGATCTCATCCCTCAGAAACAGTATCGCCTGAAAGAACGACGATAGAGGGAATATAAACCTTTCGCAGCCCGCCTGCCTCGGAAAACCCAAGTATTGACAGATTCTCTGCATCTGTTCGGCTTAGACAACTCTTTTCCTGCTTTTACCTCCAAGTATGGCGGTGTTCTGTCTTTGCGTCCTGGGGATGACTTCTCTCCTTCGGTAGCGCCGTCTTCACGGGCACACGACGGAACGCGGCTAGATTTCCCTCAGTTCACCTGAGGCGAGGCGTTTGAAGGGCTCTCCGCCCTCGGCGTATCCGCTGGCGACGAGCAGATCCCCGGCGTGGATCACGGTTGACTCCCGAGGGTTATACGTCCATTTGAGGCCCCGCCGGATCGCGATTATCTTCATCCCGATCTTGTCCTCGAGAGCTAGTTCCTTGAGGGTTTTACCGTCTAGGATGGAGCCTTCGCGTACGTGGCTCATCTCGACGATGTCTTCAGCCTCGGTTACGGCCATCCGCAGGACGGGATGGGTGGGGATCTCGAGCAGGACGATCTTCGCGATCTCGGCGGCGGCGTCGCTGATGGTTTCAGCCGCGAACCCGAGCCTTATCAAGCCTAGGACGCCTTTCTCATCGATGCTGTTCCCCTTCCTGCCGATGACTGCCAGCTCGAACCTCGTATGCAGCCCATCGAAGTACTCCTCC
>Ga0315307_1000167_pt1 | contig 26394 bp, 18 predicted proteins | sample TDP2_MG_FD_203079 | JGI IMG/M metagenome (GOLD analysis project Ga0315307, IMG submission 203079) | Freshwater sediment microbial communities from Lake Towuti, South Sulawesi, Indonesia - TDP2 | ecosystem: Environmental > Aquatic > Freshwater > Lake > Sediment | place: Indonesia: South Sulawesi...
ACTCGGGTCCGCCCCTGATCCCGGGGTTCCCGGTGATGCTCGCCCTGTGCGCCACCCCGATGGCCACAGCAGGCGCCAGGAACCTGAAGCCCGCGCGAGGAAGAGCCAGGCGTCTCATCACCCACACTGCCTCGAGAGCGCCGGAGCGTCTCCATGGTTCATTGGCTCTGCTCGTTTCTGTTGTTCGCCGCTCTGTGGGCGACAGGGACCTCTGCGTCAGCGTCTCACGAGCCTGTGTTCGCCGCGACCTTCGATGACGGCGGTGCCTGGGAAGCGCTTCCTGGGATCACAACAGGGATAGCGACACTGCCGGATCGGGGCAAGTGCCTCCATGTGCGCGGGCAGCAAGAGGCGGCCTGGAACTACACCAGAAGCCCGGATTTCCCGCTGCAGCCGGGGCGCAAGTACCGGGTCAGCGGCTGGGTGAGGGTCACCAGCATTCGGCCGGCGATTCCTCCGTACTTCAAGGTGGAATGCACGGGCGATGTTCCGACTCGGTTCGCCACGGGCCGCTATGACCTCGCGGCCGGGGGCTGGCAGGAGTTGGCCGGGGAATTCGAGCTTCCGCAAGGAGATCACGGCGGCTGGATCGCCCTGGAGAAGGGCGGGGACAGCCGGATCGAGATCGCTGCATACCTGGACGAGGTATCCGTGATGGAGATTGACCGTTTCACGGCCGGTGATGCCTACCGCTTCCAGTCCCTGCCGGGGCCGCTGGCCCGATTGGAGGGCGCGCACCCACGGGTCTACCTGACGGCGGATCGGGTGGCGGCGCTGAAAGCGCAGCTCGTCCGGGAGCCGTACGCGACTCTTCTCAAACAGCTCAAGGAGGTGGCCGACCGGCTGGTGGAGGAGGGCCCGCCCGCGTATCGCGCTGACGACAGGTGGTCGGGCGAGGAGCAGCTCTACCAGCGCGAAGTGGGCAACGCGATTCCGAACCTCGCTCTCACCTATGTGCTCACGGGCGACAGGAAGTACCTGGAATCGGCGCGCGCCTGGATGCTCGCCTCCGCCAACTATCCCACTTGGGGACTGGGCGACATTGACGGCATGGACCTCGCGGCCGGGCATCAGCTCTACGGCCTGGCGCTGGGCTATGACTGGCTCTACCGTGATCTGGACAGCGGAACCCTGGCGACGGTGCGAGCCTGTCTGCTCCAGCGTGGCCAGCGGATGTACGAGCGCCTGCTGAACCGACAGGTCTGGTGGCACAATTCCTATCTGCAGAACCACCAGTGGGTGAACATGACGGGCCTGGCTGCCGCCGGTTTCACCCTGTATGGGGAAATCGAGGGGCTGGACGGATGGGTTCTGTTGCCCCTCGAGAAGGCCCGGATGACGATGATGTCACTTGGGCCGGACGGCGCCTCCCACGAAGGCGTTCCTTACTGGAGCTACGGGGTCGAGTACTTGCTGAAGTTCATGGATCTGGCGCGCAGCCTGCTAGGAGAGGATCTGTTCAAGGGCAACGCGTGGTTTGAGCACACTGCCTCGTTCCGCCTCTATGCGATGCTACCGCGAAGGCACTGGACCCGGGAGTCTGACCTGATGACCTTCGCTGACGGCCCCCGGTACGACTGGTACGGGCCAGATTACATGCTGCGCAAGCTGGCTGCCGAGTACCGCGACGGGCACGCCCAGTGGCTGGCCGACGAGCTGAGGAGGGCGGGGCTATGCAACAACGCGGCGACCTTCCTGAATCTGCTGTGGGAAGGCCCCTCGGTGGTGCCGCAGCCGCCGACCGACTTGCCGACATTCAAGCGCTTCGATGACCTCGACATCGTGGTGATGCGCTCGTCCTGGGATGGCGACGAATCACTCACGGCGTTCAAGTGCGGGCCCTTCATCGGCCACCACGCGCTGGCCAAGTACTCCTACGACCCAGGCGGCGGGCACGTGCACCCTGACGCGGGGTCGTTTCTCCTGTTCGCCCATGGCGACTGGCTGATCGCGGACGACGGGTACACGTGGAAGACGACATCGTTCCAGAACACCGCCCTGGTCAATGGCATCGGTCAGGAGGGCGAGGGCGAAGCCTGGTTCCAGGGAGAGCGCCTATGTGCCGAGAAGCGCGGGGCAAGGATACTCCGCGCCGACCACGGGCCGGAATCCGACTATGTCATCGGGGATGCGACCGAGGCCTACAAGCGCGGCGCGGGACTGAAGAGGTTCCTGCGCCATATCCTCTACCTGAGGCCGGACTGCTGGGTGATCGTGGACGAGTTCGAGGCAGCGGCGCCATCCACCTTTGAGATGTACTTCCATGCCGACTTCCCGTTCAAGCAGCAGGACGACCACACCTTCGACGTGCAGGGCAAGAACGGAGCGCTGCGGCTGACGACAGTCGCGCCTGGAGATATCGCAGCAGAGAGCTGGCGTCAGCCGCTGATCGGGACAAGCGGCAGGCCAGCAGGCGAGATCGAGGCACTCAAGCTGCGGAACAGGACTGCTCGCCGCCAGGTCGTCTTCGTGACCGTGCTGGAGGCCCACCCGGCCGCCGATGCCCCGCGGATCAAGGCGGCGCTAACCCGGCGAGGCAAGGAGACGATGGTAACCCTGAGCACGCCGGAGAAGACCCAGCGATTTGCGCTTCGGACAGGCCAGTCCGATCCCGCCTCCCCGGTGCTGACCGCGGCGGCCGCGGCCCGGCCGGGCGCCGCGCGCTGAGCGCTGGAGCGCCGGTTGCCTCAACCTGCCGGCCCCTAGCTCTCAACGGACCAAACAAGCCGTGAACGCACAAGTCGGGGCATAGTGCCCGCCGGGGCGCAGCGAACCCTGCTGCTCCTCCCCCCAAGGCCTGCCTCGCTGGTTCCCGTGGAGCTGCCCCATCGCCGATCAGTCGCCAACGGCATAGTTCCGCCGTTCACAGGGGAGAGCGCGGCTTCGTCGAACTCGGTGGCAGCTCAGGTATTCTGTGGGATGTCGGGTTTGACCAGTAACGAGCCAGCTTCCCTCAACCGGCCGCGGCCCCGGGCGCTTCTTCTGGGTGCAGCCACAGTAGTCGCGCTCGCGCTCTTGATCCCCTATCTCTATCTGTCACTGAACAAGTTCGACTGGGCCTTCCGTCCTCTGCCCACCGGGCCGGTTTTCCTTCTCCTGGTGCTGGCCCTACCTGTCAACACGGTGCTGCGTCGCCTCCGGCCAGCTTGGGCCTTCACGGGGCCGGAACTACTTCTCGTCTACGCGATGATGGCGATCTGCGCCGCGCTCGCCAGCGAGGGGCTATTCGGCTATGCCACCGTGAATTCCGTCCAGCCTCACTACTTCTCATCTGCCGAGAACCGCTGGGCTCGCCTCATCCTCCCCAACGCCCCGGTGTGGCTTCAGGTGAGTCAGCCCGAGGCGGTGAGGTGGTTCTTCGAGGGCAAGCCGGCCGGCGCGGCCACCCCTTGGGGCCAGTGGGTGGCGCCGATGCTGGCCTGGTCGGCCTTTGCGCTTGCCCTCTACGGTGCTTTCTTCGCCCTCGGCTGCCTGCTCCGCAAGGACTGGATCGAGGGCCAGCGCCTCGCCTTTCCCATCGCCGCCCTCCCCATCGAGATGGCCGGCGATCCAGTGCCCTCCGCCGCCAGCCCCTTCTATCGCAATCCTCTGCTGTGGGCCGGGCTCGCGCTCCCGGTTGCTCAGTCTCTGATACAGATGGCGCATTCGTTCGCGCCCTCAGTCCCCTACTCGCCCCTCTACTTCAACGTCGGCCGTTGGTTTGCCGGCAAGGGCCCATGGGACTCGATCAGCGATACCTACGCCTACGTTGGGTTCGAGACGATTGGCATTCTCGCCCTCATGCCCGTTGACATCTCCCTCAGCCTCTGGCTGTTCTTCCTCGTGGATCAGGTACAGCTCGTCACCTTCGCCGCCCTCGGGTACGGACAGGAGGGGGTCGGCGCCCGCCTGTTCAGCCCATCTGCCTTCATCACCTACCAGGAAGCGGGCGCGGCCATCATGCTGGCGCTCCTGCTCCTCTGGCAATCCCGCCGGTCAATCGCCCAGGCGGTTCGTGGGCTCCTCGGCCGGCCCGTCCCATATGACCCTTTGGATCCCCTGCCGCCAGGTGCGGCTGCCCTCCTGCTGCTGGTCAGTCTCGGCATCATGGGGTACTGGGTCCGCCGGGCCGGAATGGACCCTTGGGTGTTCGCCGCCCTGATGGGGATCTTCTTCACCTACTCCCTGGCGACCGCGCGGCTGGTGGCGGCCGGCGGCGTCTACGTTCCCGATGTCAGCATGGCTCCCCGCAGTCTGCTGGTCGGCCTGACTGGCGCGGCTGGCTATCGCCCCGCCTCCCTCACCATGGTCACCTACCTGCAAGCCACCTTCATGCTGGAATGGAAGGTGAACTTCATGCACTACAACATCAATGATCTCAAGGTCCTGCACTCGGCGCGGCTGCCCGGGAGACTGGCGGCAGGCGCCTTGGCGCTCGCGGTGGTGCTCATGCTCGCGATCGCGCCCTGGGCCAATCTCCGGGCAGCCTATACTCGGGGAGCCCAGCAGTTCGACGTCTGGCAGTTCCGAGACATGGGCAACTGGCAGTTCGGCCAGTTGGCGGCCAGCCTCCTCGCCCCGGAGGCGGCCACCCCCTTCCTGCCCCTGGGGCTGTTCTGCGGCGCGGCCGTGATGCTGGCGCTGAACTGGCTCCACATGAACTTCCTGTGGTGGGGCATCAGCCCCATCGGGTTCATCATGGGCGGCACCTGGGCGTTGAACACCCGCATGTGGACGAATGCCTTCATCGCCTGGATGCTGGTGACTCTCCTGGTCCGACTCGGCGGCCTCCGCCTCTACCGAAGATTCCGGCCGCTCTTCCTGGGCATGGCCCTGGGCCACGTTGCCATCATGGGCCTGCGGAGCATCTTGGACCCGGTGCTGGGCCTCCACATGCAACTCGCCGCATGGGCATAGGCAAGCCAGGCCGCCTCTGCGCGCGGCTGCCTGTTGCACTAGTGCAAGAGATCGTGTACGTTGACGGGACGCGCTAGCAGTCCACCTGCTGCCGGGCCGAAGGGAACAGATGGGCCCAGAACGGCGCATCCGACCCCAGACGGAGCAGCAGACGGTTCGGCCTGACCCGGACCCGGTGGTACCCACTGGGCCGATATGATGGCCGCCTAGGCGCGCGGGTCACAGAGGCCAGTAGTAGTGGGCACACCTAGCAGGGCCACCAGTGGGCACAGCCAGAGGATGCGAGTGGTGACACCGGGAATCAGTGCCCTGACATAGGGAAAGACCTGGTGAAGCATCTCGCGACATCTTGCACCCTGCTCGTGATCTTCCTTCGCACTCGCGAGTCATGCGCGAAACCTGCTCGGATTCGGCGGGTGCTGTGATATGAGGGCCTGGCTGGCAGCCAACCGGGACGAACTGCTGCGCCTTGTTCTTGCAGGAGTACTTGTCCTCATCCTATGGTCTGTAATGGTGTGGGCGGGGAAATCCGTGCGCGCCAGCCGTTGGCTCCGTGTTCTCCTGGCAACACTGGTGCTCGCCGCTGGGTATGTACTCTTGTGGGTCCGATACCCGCTCTTCCGGGTCTACGTGACACCAGCGCTGACGTTCGCGGCCGGATTGCTTGTGGGTCTGCTATGGTCGCGGCGTGGCCTGGCCGCGCCGCGCGGTCGGGCGCCCGTACGGCTCAGTGATCTCCAGCGACGCGGGTCCTCGTGGCAGGACTCGCTCTTGGGCGGCGCTGTTGATCTGGCCAAGTGGCAGATTGTCGATAGCGAGCCGGCAGGCATGGTGGAGCCAACGACAGAGGGCCTGGTCGTCACCTGGCGCGAGGACCCCTTGGGGTATGCCGGATCTGGGTTTCTGGTCGCACGACTGGAACTGGACGAGGCTGACTTCTACGTCCAGTTTGAGGCAATGGTGGAGCATTACGGCACAGGCTGGGACGCTGGGTTGCACCTCTTGGTCGAGGCCGAGCCACGCGGCACTGTGTGCGCCGCAATGCGGTATCTCCCAGCCCCATGGTCTGGAGCTGAGTACAACGCGTTCTGTTTCCTGGTCAGCAACGAGAGAAAGGGCAAGTTCCAGGTCCCGGCCGGCGAGTGGATGACGGCCAGGATCGAAGTCAGTGGCAATGCGGCCCGGGCCGTGGTGGTGGGCAGTGCCACAGCGTGGGAGCACATGCCGACTCGTCCGCGCCGACTGGTACTGGGCGCGACGCCGGTTGGCTGGCCTGCAAAGGGAAGCTACGCTCGGTATCTGTTCAGGAACCTGAAGGTGAAGCCGGGACATCCCTCGCAGTCTGGATGAGAGGGTCCATCCGCAACTGACGAGGCTCCGCGCGACGTCCACCGCACAGACGGGCCAATCAGGCGCTAGGCCTATGAGGCCAGAAGCAGCCTCTCGTCGCCCTAGACCCGTCCTCCCAGCGGAGCAAGGCCGGCCCTCCCCACCTCGGACAGTTGGCCTCGGGCCAAGCAGTCTGACAGGCACTGAACCGCCCGCCGCATCTCGTTGCTCCCGGGCCGGTGTTGCTGGCTCTCCTCCTACCCCTTCTCGCACAAGTCTCGGATAAGCTTGCGGTAGTGGAGGAAGTTCTGGTAGGGCACGTCAGGGGGAACGGCGTGGTCTATCCCGGGGATCCAGCCGCCCTGCTCGAGCAGGAAGGGAGCCTTCGAGTACACCTCCCGCTCGATGACCTGCTTGTCTTTCGTCAGCGCCCGCTTGTCAATTCCGCCCCACATCAGCAGATCGCGGCCGTACTGCTTGCGCAGCCCCACCACGTCCTCCCCGGCCGCCACCTCGAACGGGTAGACCCCGTTGATCCCGGCCTCCAGCCACAGCGGGATCAGGTCATCCACGTGCCCGTCGGAGTCCACCATGATCACATCCACCCCGTGCTTGCGCATCACCCCCGTGATACGCTGGTACTGGGGCACCATGAACTCCCCGAACTGCTTGGGTGAGATCATGCTGGCGGTCTTGAAGCACATGTCCTCCCAGAAGATGCCGTAGTCAATATCCCCGATCTCCTCCAGCGCGGGGGTGATGAGCTCGATCACGAAGTCGGCCAGGTACTCCATGATCTCGCGCATCAGCCCGGGATCATCGTACATCATCAGGTTGGCGGCCTCGAAGCCCATCCAGTTGCGCGGATACCCGAACAGGCTGCCCCCATGGATGCCGAGCGGATAGTCCCGCCCGCGCACGCTGCGCTTGTAGTCCTCCCAGTAGAGGGGACGGCGGGAAGGCGACTTCGCGTTCAGACGGCGCTTGAAATCCTGCCAGGAGGCGCGGTCACGCACCGGGAACTGGTAGCGCTGATCCATCGAAGGACGGGTGCCCCGCGCGGTTCCCTCCTTCAGGGACTTGCTCACCACTCCGTCGGCCCACCGGGCGATGATGTAGCGGTCCGTCTCCTCGATGGTCTCCTCGCGGAAGGCGGGGACGATGCCGTGGTTGATGGGGACCATCTCGCGGCGGTCGAAGCCGAAGAGCTGGGCGTGATGGACGTCCGGCGGCATCCCCTCATCCTCCCACCGGTCAACAGTCTGCCCCCAGAATCCCATCTCCCAGTAAGGGGGCCGATCAGGTGAGCCAAAGTGCATGGTCTCGTGGAACCGCCTCCGCGCGTCCATAGGGAAACCTCCATCTCAAGGCTTGGTGCTGAGCAGTCGGCTTCGACAGAGACCGAGCCAAGGCCTGCTGCGACAGTTGGGCGTCACCGACTTCCGCTGGCCGCATGACCCGGGTGTGATCGCCCGGCGAACCCACAGCGGAGGCCCCCGCATCCAGAGAGGGGAATGGCGAGTCGAGCCCGTGCTGGCGCAGCGCCAGTGGTGCGGCCTCGGTCATTCTACCGAGTTTCGCCAGAAAACTGACGGCGAAACTCGTGTACAACAGGCCTGAAAGCCGCAAGACGGCCCAGGCGCGTTACTTCTACAGAGTCTCTTGAATCATGGTGAGAGACCATGATTCAAGAGACTCCCTAGGAGAGCGTCTGGCGCCCTTCTGGGAGATTCTCTTGCATCAGGGGTCTTGCCCTGATGCAAGAGAATCTGTATCTGCGAAGCGCATTAGCCGAGGAGGAGGTGGTGGTTTTCGCCTGGAAGAACCCCGGCCGGGGCGGAGACTCCATGGAGAGCATCAGCCGGCGGCAGTTCCTGGGTGTGCTCGGCGCGGGGATGACCCTGGCCGCCGTCAGGCCGCTGCCGGCGTTTGCTGAGGAGGCTATGGCCGTGAAGCCCAGCGTCTCTATCTTCGATGTCAACTGCGGCTGCGGCGTCTGGCCGTTTCGGCCCACCTTCCCCGCGGACGCCCCCTCGCTGGAAAGCTTGCTGCGGGCCGAAGGGATCACCCGCGCCTGCGCCTATCCTCTGGAGGCCTACTTGTGGCCGGACCCGCAGGAGGCCAACGAGTTGCGTCTGCCCCAGCTTGCGCGCTCGTCCTTCTTCGTGCCCTCGGCTGTGCTGAACCCCACCCTGCCCGCGTGGAAGAAAGGGTATCTGCGCTGTCGGGAGCAGTGGAACGTGCCCCTAGTGCGGTTGATGCCCAACTACCACCTCTACGATCTCGCCCACACGGGCGTGGGTGCGCTGGCGGAGCAGGTGGCTTCTGACGGCGTGGTGCTGGGCGTTCACGTGCGCGCGGAAGACAAGCGGATGCAGAACCCGATTGCGAAGGTACCGCCTGTGCCTATTGACGAGGTGGTGGCCCTGGCGCGGCGGCATCCGGGCCTACAGGTCGTGGCCTTCGGGTTCGGGCGGCTGTGGGACAAGTGCGAGCTGGTGCCGCCGGCGATGGTGAACCAGTTGCAGTTGCGAGCCGAACTGGAAAAGCGGCCGGATTTGCCGGACAACTTGTGGATCGAGCTGAGCTTCTTCGAGCACGAGTCATCATTCGCGAATGCGTTGAAGCTGTTCCCGGCGGAACGTCTGCTGTTCGGCTCGCACGCGCCCCTCTTCTACCCGCGGGCGAACGTGGCGAAGATCCAGTACTCGGAGGCCCCCGAGGAGGCGAAGAGGGCCGCCTTCAAAGCGAACGCAGAGAAGCTGCTGGGGGTGAAGGCATGAACGCCATAGATATCCACGTGCACCATAGCTGGACCAAGCTCGCCGACCGGCCCGACTATGAGATAGAGCGCACCAGACAGCTCGCCCGCCAGAGCGGCGTGGACAAGGTGCTGCTTCTGACCGGCGGCATGGATGCGACACCCGAGGAGTTGCGGGAGCGCAATGACTGCACTCTCCGGCTCATGCAGTCCGATCCGGACTTCTTCCTCCCCGCCATGTACCTCTGCCACGAACACGGCGCCAGGATCATCAAGGAAGAGGCCCGGCGCTGTGCCGCGGCCGGCATGTTGGCCATCAAGCAAGGCCTGTATCGGGTGGCGGAGGTTGGCGCTTCCCAGCGCGACCTGGCGAGCGACGCGGGCATGGACCCAATCCTCGAGGTCGCTGCCGAGCTCGACATGCCCATCCTCTTCCATGCCTGGTACAAGACTGTCGAAGTCTTCCAGGGAGAGCTGAACGGGGCCGACGTGGCCGCGCTGGCCCGCCGCCATCCGCATACCCGCATCATCATGGCCCACCTGACCGGTGTCGGCCGGCGCGGGGTGCAGGATGTCGAGGACCTGCCCAACGTCTGGGTAGATACCTGCGGCGGCTGGTACGACAGCGAGATGGTCGAATACGCGGTGCGCCACATGGGAGCCGATCGGGTGATCTTCGGCTCAGATTACCCGGGGCGGGATTACGCGCCCCAGATAGGCCGCGTCGAGGGCACCGACCTGCCGGACGAAGTCAAAGAGAAGATCCTCTGGCGGAATGCCGCCGAAGTGCTCGGGTTGGGGAAGCGCGGCCGGTAGGGCGGAGGGCAAACCGGCGGTGCAGGTAGGCCGTCAGTACGGTTGGCCCCTTAGCCACCCCCTCGGCTGAGAGTCACTGGGCGGGGTCCCAAATCCGGCAGCAGACGCATCCGGGCTCAGGCAAGGCCAGGGCAGCCACCCGGGGCGCAGGAGTGGCCGAGGGGAGTCTTGACAGGTCCAGGGGCCGCCTGTACCCTACTCCCGAGATCGCGTAGGTGCTGCTGTCAGGCGGGGAACCTATGGTGTTCTCGGTCGAGATGGCTGCCCTCGGTAAGAGACTGGGTGCCATGAGGCGCGTCCTGGGCGCGCCTCTCTTCTTGGCCTGGGAGGAGGTGATGCCCGCGCGCAGTCGGCGGCCCGTGTGCCAGTCGTGAGTTGTACCCACATGCCTGTGAGGAGGCAGGACTCCCATGGTACTGCAAAGACAGCGAGGTTTCACACTGATCGAGCTGCTGGTGGTAATCGCGATCATTGCGATCCTAGCGGCGATGCTGTTCCCGGTCTTCGCGCGTGCGCGTGAATCAGCCCGGAAGATCCAGTGCCTTGCCAACGTCAAGAACATCGCTACCGCGGTCCAGATGTACCTGACGGACTATGAGAAGTTCCCGCCCAGAGAGCACCGCCCGGAGGCCGAGGAGTTCTTCTCCACCGCCCCGGGCGGCGGCCGGTCGGCGCCAGTGAGCGAGTGCAATCACAAGTACCACGCCAACCCATTGCTGCGCTGGCCGGTGATCTTCGAGGAGTACGTGAAGAACCGAGAGGTCTGGCGCTGCCCGAGCGCCAAGGTCACTAATGGCGCAAGCTGGATTGTCCCGGACTACCCGCCGGGCGGGTGGCTGGCCTACTTGATAGCGACTGAGGGCCAGTGGGGCCGCAACGACTCCCGCTGCCACGGGGGTCCGTGCTGTGTCGCCTATCCGCCTGGCTGGGGCGGCTCGGTGACTGACTCTGTGCTTCAGGGATCGCGAGGGAGCGCGGAGACGGGCTGGTTCGAGTGGACCATCGGCTTCAGCACTGACAGCATCGAGCGGAAGCTGTCCACCATTGCTGATCCCTCCTGGTGGGGGGTGTGCGCGGACTCAGGAGCTCAACCCGAACTCTGGTGGCCTACCGGGCTGGCGTTCCCGGATCAGTGCAAGACCGACTGCGGAAGCACGGACCCGGGGTGCTGCAACGGCGACTGGAGCAACTGCTCCTGGACCGTTGACTGCGGGCTCGACCACGAGCTGAAGCTGGCCATCTTCACGGATCCCACCGTGGGCAAGCCCTTCACCCGCCACCTAGGTGGCAGCAACATTGGCTTCGCCGATGGCCACGCCGCCTGGATGTCGGCCTACGCCATCATCTCCGACACCCCGAAGTCGTGGGACGTCAACCATGGGAAGCTGCGCGGCTTCGGCTGCACCTGCCTGGCGCCGTGACCGGCCGGCCGGGCGCTGGGCGACCCGGGGCATGATGGCGGGATGCCTGGTCGCGGGCGGAGCGCCACAAGGCGTTCCGCCCGCGCTGTCGAGAAGCTGATCTGGTTCCCAGAACGCGCCTACAGCCTCAGTCCTACAGATTCTCTTGCATCAGGGGTCTTACCCTGATGCAAGAGAACCTCTCAGAAGGGCGCCAGACGTTCTCCTGGGGAGTCTCTTGAATCATGGTCTCTCACCATGATCCAAGAGACTCTGTAGTATTCGCTGCACTTGCTGATCTCTCTGTTCTGGGAGACCATGAGGGATGAGCAAGGCTGGCGAGCCCGGCTCTGAGCCGCGGCTGCCCGTGGTCGCCGCCGTGATGCGATGTGGTACGGGGCCTCGCCCGGTGTGTTGCCGCCTTGGCGGGGCTCAGGAGAGGCCCAACAGCTTGCGCCCGTTCTCCCAACCGATCCGCTGCCGGCCGGCCTCATCCACCTCGGCCAACTCCAGCTTCAGCAAGGCTGGGGTGATGCACTTGAGAGGTGCGCCGCTGCCGAAGACCATACACTCGACCGCGATCTCGGCGGGGAGGCCGCACAAGCCATTGTGGGCGCGGGAGAGTTCAAGGTAAAGGTTGGGACACCGCAGAGGGCCGCCCTCCTTGCCCACCAGATCATCGGAGCCGAAGGCGCCCTCGGTCACAACCACCTTGGTCTCGGGAGCGGCCTCGCAGAAGGCGGCAATATCCTCAAAGCTTATGGTCTGTTCGGTGTCGAGCCAGTGCTTCCCGCGCACATCTATCACCCGGTGCGGCAGCAGCACCGGCAGGCCCGACTCTGCGGCCGCCTTGGCGATGGCGACTGATTCCGGGCAGCCGAGCCGATAGCCGTGGTACTGGGGTGCCAGGCGCAGAGCGCGCAGGCCCAACTTCTCTCGACAGGCCGGCAGGTCTCGCTCCCAAGCAGCGTACCTGGGGTTGAGGGTGGCGACACCGACGAAGTAATCGGCGTGGCCGGAGATAGCCTCGGCTAGCTCGAGGTTGGCATCGTGGCAGTTGAGGTAGAAGAGGCCGTGGGTGTGGGCGACGGCCGCGCCGGCTATGCCCTTCGCCGTCAGCAGAGCGCGTAGCTGGGAGGGGCTCTCACACGGCACCTGGCGGAAGGGCCAGTGGCCAATAGCGGTGTTGATGTCGAAGAGCATCACGTCCTCCTCCGCGCCAGGATGTCCTTCAGGTTGCCGGCGAAGATACGGTCCCGCTGCTCGTCTGTGAGGTCGGCGTCGAGCACCTTCCCCACCCCTTCTTCCATGCTCATGTCGGTGGCGAAGAGCACGTGGTCGAGGCCGACAGCGGCGACAGTCTTGTCCACGATCCCGGAGTCAACCACACTGCCACTGCTGTCTATATACAGGTTCGGGGGGCGACTCTCCAGGTGCCGGAGACACCATTCCCAGTCTCCCCCGCCGCCGATATGGGCCTGGATGAGTATGGTGTCGGGGAACATGGCGGCCGCCCTTACCATATGCGCCGAATCGCTCAGGCGGGGCTGCTGGGTTCGCGTCTCCGTGTCCATGCCCCTACCAGCGTGCATGAGCACCGGCACTTGCAGGTCGGCCGCTCGTCCCATCACAGGGGTCAAGGCAGGATCGCAGATGCGGTACTGATGGTAGAGCTTGATGCCGACCATGCCTCCGTCCACTATGCAGCGCTTGATCTCCTCCAGCGACTCACAAGCGTAGCCCGGGTTCAGGAAGCAGAACCCAAGGTATCGCTCAGACAACTTCATCGCCTCAAAGATCAGGTCATTCGCTGAGCGCACCTCCTCTGGGGTCGGCGATTCGCTCGTCAACGGGAAGGAGGTGCAGAGGAAGCCGATCCCGAGCTTCTCCGCGTGCTGCAAGGATTGCTCGGCTCGCCGCCGATCCAGCTTGCCGGTGGACCGCGAGAAACCAGCGGCTGGATCGGCGTCATGGACGTGGAAGTGCGCGTCAATGCGCCTGGCCCCTCCCCAGGCAGGCCCAGTCACCGCCATGGCTGATCCTCCTGTCCGCGCCTCCTTGGCGCTGGCCGGTGCTCCCGCCAGGGATGCAGGGGCCTGGTCCGCAGTCACCATGTGAGCAAGACCAGCGCCGAGAGCGAGGCCGGCCGTGTTTCTCAGAAAGCCCCGACGCGTCATCCGGGTGTCAGATGCCATCACTTCCTCCTGCGGGAGTGTCGCCCGGCCCGTTCCGAGACCGATCCGAAGCTGTCTTCAGCAGGTGCAGAGCCGGTCCTGCCCTCTTGCGTGGCCGGCAGCGGCCTTGCCCCCAAGAACGTATCCAGGGTGAATGTTACAGATTCCCTTGCCCTACGGTTATCCCCGTAAGGCAAGAGAATCCCCTGCGGAGGCGTCACGCCCGGTCGGGTAGAGTGCCTTGCGTCATGGTCTAACCGTAACGCAAGAGACTCTGTAGGGTCTAGCTTGTGCGGCCGTGATCTGCTGGTCGTGCTCCACCCGCCCCTGGTATCAGGCCTGGACCGTTTCTGGCGCCGGGGGCCGGTAGCCCAGCGAGCTGTGAGGTCGCACCTGGTTGGAGTGCCTTCGCCAGCGCGCCACGAGGACCTTCGCTTCCAGCAGGGCGTCAAGCACCTGCCGGCCCAGCAGCTCGTCTCTGAGCTTGCCGCCGAACCACTCCACGTATCCGTTCTGCCAGGGGCTGCCCGGCTCGATGTAGAGCGTGTCCCCGCCCATGTTGCGCAGCCACCCCCGCACCGTCTCGGCCACGAACTACGGCCCGCTCTCCGAACGGAGATAGCCCGGAGTCCCTCACTCCACGAGCAACCGCGCTAGCCGCTCCGCCCGCTTGTGGTTCACCCCGAGGCCTTGTGCCCGTAGCATCGCCACGCGCCGGTAGCCATAGCGGTAGTACTGACTCCCCAGGTCCACCATCCAGCTCACCAATCTCGGCTCGCCGCTAGCAGGCCGGCGCGCGGCAGCAGGCCTTTGGGACTGAAGTATCGAAGTAAGGGAATGCTGTCCGTCGGAGGCGTCACCCACGAGGGTCTCTATAAGGCCGGTCCTCGACTGCGGCCTGTGCGAGGACCTGTGGCGTCGGTTCAGCAGAACGGCAAGTCGTCCCTCCGTGTGGCATCCGTACTTCAGCCTGTCGGACTACGAACACTGGAAGCATTATCTGGAGCGGGGCGTCGGCACGTTCTGGGCCTCCCAGGGAGAGAGACTATGCTTGCTGGCCGCTTACCGGGAGGAGGAAGCACGGGGCCTGGTGCGAGTCCTCCTCGTTCCCATCTTCGCCTGGGACGAAGGAGACTGGGGCCCTGGCAGTTCTCGAGGAGAAATTCAAGACCTGCTCTACGAGCACGACGACGAGGAAGCCGCTACAGAGCTGGTGAAGGGCGCGATAGAGGTACTCAAGGCCAAAGGAGTCGAGAAGATCGGGGGCTCCGCCTGGAGATCGAGCCAGTGCGAGACCTTTCGTCACGCTGGCTTCAGGCCCTTTCGGCGTTCGATCTTGCTGGGCTGGAGAACGGACCATGATATCCAAGTCAAGAAAGACACCGGCATTGCCTTGCGCTACATACAGCCAGGCGGAGAAGCGCTGGTTCAAGAAGTCCTTTCTTCAACCTGGGGAATTCCCGTAACCGCACTTCCGCACATGGACGTTCAGCAGCCAATAGTCGCGATGGCTCGCGAACGGCCAGTAGGTGTGGTATTGCCGAATAACCATACTGGGAGCTTAGACCTGGGAGTGCATGTTATTGCTGAGTACAGGCGCAGATACATAGGGACCGCGCTTGTCAAAGAGAGCGCGAGCTATTACCGCCGCAAGCATCTCCGCCACATGTACGTGGTCAGGAATCTCCCCCTCAACGGCCTGACCGAGGAGGATGAGACCGCCCTCAGATTCTATGCTGCTACCGGCGCCAGGCCACTCCGCGAGTACACAGGATTTCAACTGCTATAGACTCTCTACGGATTCTCTTGCATCAGGGCAAGACCCCTGATGCAAGAGAATCTGTCAGAAGGGCGCCAGACGCTCTCCTGGGGAGTCTCTTGAATCATGGTCTCTCACCATGATTCACGAGACTCTGTAGGTAGAAGTCCAGCTCAGCCGATGCCTCACATTTGCTGACTACATGGGCCGCCGTCACCCGTCACACCCGTTGGGCAGTGATAGTGAAGACGAGTTCGCGCAGCAGAGCCGCGGTCGCGTCGCCGGCGAGGAGGCCCAGGAAGAGGGGTAGCGCGGTCCGATGGGCGTGCAGGCCGCCGTAGCGCAGCAGGAGCGACTTGACCAGCCAGGTGAGGAAGAGCGCGGGCGTGATGCTGGCGATAGTGTTCGAGGTGGAGATGGGATAGGCCACGGGATGGAGTGGCCACCACGCGAACTGCAGCTTGAGGTAGTAGAGCAGTGAAGTGATAACCAGTGAGATGAGGATCGCCAGCGATCCCCCCAACTCAGGGCCGGAGGGGTGCTCCGCGTCGGAGCGGAGGCCGTCGGCGGCCCAGCCGCCGATGCGGGTGAACCACCCACTGGTGTGCCCCGAGGCCATGCCCAGATGGTAACCGGTCTGGAGCGTGGCCCAGAAGAAGGAGAGCAGCGCCAGCGCCGGAACCACGGCCATGAGGAGCGTGAGTCGCCGCCGCTCCATGCGGCCGCCCTCGGCCATCTTCAGCCCCTCCAGTTGGTTGGGCATGGGGTGATTGCGCTGCTCCAGCAGCAGCGGCCGCAGCATGTGGAACATGCCCAGGGTGCGGGGCCCGAGGGCGCTCGTGCCGGCCACAGTGGGCAGCACCCAGCCGGGCATGGCGCCGTAGAACTGGTGGCTTGGGGCGCCGAGTTGGGCGCGCACGCGGCCCATCACGATCATCATCAGGAAATAGTGCGCGAGGAAGAGCCCGATCACCCATCCGGCCATGCCGCCGCGCTGGAAGAGCCGCCAGAGCACGGCCAGCCCGGCCAGCGCACCGAGGGTCGCCGTGCGGTAGCTGAGGCCCTCCTCCCTCTCATTCGGTAGCGGCGGCCGAAGCCCGACCGTTCTGAGCAGCACCCGCATCAGGAAGCGCCGGTCGAGCCAGAGGGCGACCACCGCCAGTGCGATGAACCCGCCCGCGGTCTGCTGCTCACCGTAGGGGAACCCCGACCACTGACTCACGCACCAGCCGAGCTGGGCGAACACGACGTACTGCATCGCCCAGATCACGCCGAAGACGAAGATGGAGAATGCCAGGTCGAGAGGGATCAGGTAGGTCAGCCCGATCGAGAACGGATCCCAAGAGATGCCGCTGAACCGCAGGAAGTTCCAGGGCCGGTTGTTCGCGATGAGCGTGGAGAAGTCCCAGCCCGTCGGGACGCGAGGAAGCGCCGGCAGGAGCGCGACCAGCGTGTTCCAGGTGCTGATGCCGGCCGCCGCGCCCGCGCCGATCCAGAAGAGCCTGCTCCCAAGGAGCGAGTAGCGCGCATCGGCGAGTTGCACAGGCAGCACGGTCATGGGGAAGGCGAGCTTCTCTTCATCGGCCCAGCGGCGGCGAAGGATGGAGTTCAGGCAGAGCCCCACCCACATGATGGTGGTGACTAGGAGGGTCCACCAGAGGGCCGGCGCCGCCCATGCCCGGAGCACCTGCGCGGTGTACGGGGTGGACTGCCCATAGTAGAAGCCCTCCAGCACCTCGCGGACCCGCACGGTCAACCAGGTTGGCAGGTTGGGCCACACCACATCTTGCCAGCGGTTCCCGGGGGTGGCAAACCAGAAGGCGTGGGTCATGTAGATAGGCACCGAGCCGCCCACATCCCAGATGCTGCAGCTCAGGCCGGTGCCCAGGGCGAGAGCCAGGTAGATGGTGAGCAGTTCACCCGCGGAGAAAGCCCAGCGAGGACGGCGACGCTGCAGCCAGCGATTGGCCAGCGCGCCCAAGAAGAGTGCTCCCACGGCGTTCATGAAAAGCGACATATCCCCCGTGACCCCGCCCCACAGCCACGTCCCGCGGACAACGAAGAGGACATTCAGTGGGGTGAGGACCAGGACGAGGAGAATCGCCCGCGCGGTCACGCCTCCCCGCAGGCGCGGCGGCGCGCCCGGAGCCGCCTTCTTGGCGACAGCACCCATGGTAGAGGAGATTCTCCGGGCGCGAGCCGTGACCCCTGCGGCGGGCCCGCTCCCCGCGCGCTCGGCGGCCTCACAGCTTCCCCTGCTGGTAGGCCTCCAGCCATCGGTGGAGGGTAGAGCGCGCCACCCCGAAGGTCGCTTTGGCGCGCCGCCCTGGGATAGAGAGAATGCGGCCCTGGAAGGCGCCGCTCATCGGCTGCAAATGATCTCCGAAGGAGCCATCCCGGGCAAGCGAGAAAGCCCGTTTTCGCGGCCCTACAGGCCCTCGGTATCCGCACGCGCTCTCGTCTGCCACTGGCCGAGGGGATCCCTGAACGGCGCGCACGTGGATACCGGCTTCTGATCGGTGATCAGGTGGCGAGGAGGGCCATGCCGGACGAAGGCCTGCTCCAGCGCATCAATGATCCAGCCGTTGGGGCCTTCCAGGTGAGACTAGGGGCAAGAGCTCGACCCCTTTCCACCGACAGGCCGCAGCGGCTACTCTTCCGGCTCCGGCCACCATCCGGCCGGCGGGCAGTCCACCTCTTCGGGCCGGCGTGGCAGGACAGGCGTCTTCTCCCCGAACTGCAGCGCCCCTACATCGGGCGCATCTCCTGTGAAGTAGCCGGCCTCACACCCGGGCAGCGGCTTGCCGAAGAGCTTCGAGAGATCCGCGCCCTGGCACCGCGCCGGGCTATCAGCAGTGAGCCGTACATCGTGGTTCACAACGTCGGTGAAGCAGGGCGAGCCGCCTTCCACCCAGCGGCTGTGCGCGTCCATCCCGAACCCCCGGAGTTGTTGCTTGCGTTCCTGCCAGTTTTCGTCCTCGTCCCGGCGAACGTAGACATTGTAGTCGGCGGCCCAGTTGGGAGGGACGGACCGCCCCGAGACCCAGAGCGGCACTCTGCACCAGAAGAGGTTGTTGTGGAAGTGGTAGCCAGGAGTGCCGATGCCAGTGACCTCCATATGGCTGATCGCCGGATCAGCCGTGCAGGTGTTCTGGTAGACATACACCTCCGCCGGCCGCATGATGTCCCCGCCGCCGAAGTTGCGGAAGTCCTCTCCGTTGTCGAAGAAGATGTTGCGGTAGGCATAGAGGGGGCCGACTCGCGGGGCCTTGATGCGGAACCCGCAGATGCAGCGCTCGACGATATTGTCGTGCCACTGGCAGTTGGCGTCCTCGCCATTGGGCTCGAGGCCGTCGTCGGAGCAGTTGAAGATGCGATTGTGATGGATGTTCAGGTCGTGATCCCGGCCGGTCTCGTCATGGTAGATGAGATCCTCGATGCCGTCCCAGTGGTCGTGGATGTAGTTGTCGTGGATCTGGTGGCCGCCGGCAGAGCCGTTGATGGAGATGCCGGTGCGGTCATAGAACCCGCCCTCCTTGTGCGCCAGCCAGTTGTCCCACGCACCCTTCAGGTTCGGGTCTGCCCCGGCGTAAGGGTTCATGAAGATCTCGCTGAAGCGCACCGTGCAGCGGTCTGCTCCCTCCCGCAACACTACCCCAAAGTCCGTGGGTCCGATGACGCAGTTCTCTACCACCGATCCGAGTGAGTGCTCGATCAGCACTCCGTAGGCCGCGTTCCGCAGTGCCAGTCCGCGCACGACACATCGGTTAGCGCCAGAGATGCGCACCACTGGCTCCTGAGGAGCGACGGTGATCGCCACCGTCTGGGGATTGCGGCTATCTTGGAACCGGAGGAGCAGTTCCTGTTGCTCGCGTCGGTACATCACCAGCGCCTTCACCCCCTCCCAGGCCGATGGCAAGATGCCCTGTCTGAAGATAGTGGGCCAGTGCCAGTTCGGGTCCTTGGTGGCGGCCGGGTCCACCCGCCGCTCATCGAGCGCGGTGACGATCTTGCCGTCCGCAGTGACGGTGAACGGGAAGAACGAGAGGTGCGCGCGAAACACGCCGGGCGCGATGTCATCCGCGGGTGTCCAGTGCAGCTCGACCGGCTCGCTGCCGTCAATGACCGCGCCGGGCTCGCCCTCCAGCGTTACCGGCTTGCCGTAGCCTCCGCCGTGCTGGAAGCTCACGCGTTCCCGGTAGACTCCTGGCCGCAGATGCACGGTATCGCCGGCGCGGGCGCGGCCCAGAGCTTCCTGCACACTGCCCAGCGGCGCCTCGGGGGTGCCCGGCGCGCCCGGCTTTCCGGAGGGGGCGACATAGATGACGGTCCCCTGCGGCGCAGTTGGCTGGCCCGCACTAGCCGCACAACTCAGCGACAGGATGAATGACAGCGCTGGGAAGACAGCGAGCGGGCTGAGGACATCCACTGCGCTGCTCCTTCCCTACCCGCCAGACGCTTCCTCGGGGCCGTCCAGGCCCCTGCCGGATGGCGCGCCGGCCAACCGGAGGAAGCACTCGTGTAGGAGCGAAACGGGCGGAGCGCCTCGCGGCGCTCCGCCTTGAGCTCGCACCCACCTCTGCCCCGCAAAGTGAGGGGAAAGCGGCCGCCTACTCGGCCGGACCGAATCCGCACACATACACCCCGAGCAGAAGGACCTCGGTCGGTTGCACGTATGGCGACGAGGGCTCCCCGCTGAACAGGATCTTCTCCGCCGGCATCCAGCTCGCATGGCCGTCGGCAAAGCCCAGGTTGCTTCCCCCCAAGTGCCGCGGCCAGGAATTCCGCTTGCGGAACTCAGTGTCGGTCTGGAACCGCGGGTCGTCGGAGCCGCAGTCCACCGTCCATGGGCAGTTCACCCAGTCCCACTCTTCGGCAGCCCTGCACAGGGCCTTCTCGACACCATATCTGTCCGGATAGGCGAAGCGCGAGGTACGATAGGGCTCTGTGTTATAGCCGGAGTCCCCGCAGACCAAGTACTTCGCGGGGTCGCTTATCTGCGACGTCTTCAGATCACGCACAGTCCGGGATACCCCGATCGACTGGGCAAAGCCGCCGTTGGCCTCACCCCCGCAGTCACCTTGGACGAAGCTATCGGTGACCCTGCCACCCCAGCCCGCAGGAAAGGTGGTGCTGCACATCCGGCAGTAGTAGTCTGGGAACTGCTGCAGGTACGTGACCCAGTCTCCGTATCCGGGGTTGATCCAGAAGGCCTCGTTGTAGCGGGCGTTGGGACACCGCCAGACATCGCGGTTCCTGGTGTACTCCTCCAGGATCACCGGCCACTGCAGATAGGGATTGGCAAAGGTCTGATAGCAGCAGCACGTGGAGCCCGTGCCGCCATAGTCGTTGAAGTACTGCACCACCTCTGCTCGGTGCTCTTTGGGCGCCATCCTGTCGTAGTCCACGAGGTACATCTGGAAAGCAGTGGCGATGTTCTTGACGTTGGACAGGCACTGGATCTTGCGGGCCGACTCCCGTGCCCGCGCGAACACCGGGAAGAGCATCGCCGCCAGGATCGCGATGATCGCGATCACTACCAGCAACTCGATCAGGGTGAAACCGCGTCGTCGTGACATCGCAGTCGCAGCCTCCTATGAACTACAGATAACATTCACGGCACGACAGCCTCGTCACAGACCCTAGCGCTTTCCGCTCACCTCCTTTCCGCCTCGCCCCCTCAGGCGGCTCATGAGCCCTCGGCCGGGCCAGTTCCAGCCCGCTGCTGACGGCCAGCAGAAAGGCGCGCCACGTGGCGCGCCTCTATGCTGGACCTGAGCTGGCACGGAGCCAAAGCCAGATTCAGCCAACCAGGTGCTCACCCTCAGGCTCCCAGTCGCCTTGCTTCCAGCAGTGCCAGCATAGCCTCCGACCTCCGCCCTGTCAAGGCTGGGCATGAGGAGGCCGTAACCTCAGGCTCCAGGCTGCGCCACGGTGTCGTGCTGAGAGAGCGCACAGCGCGAACCGAAGCCTGCCCTGCGCGTAGGCGAAGGGAATCCCGTCGTCACGCCTTCTGACAGCGGCTGATGCTTGCCCCGGCCTAGGATGACACCTGCTCTCCCTGTTAGGGGTCTGTGGAGCCGGCCTGACATGAGGCCGCCAAGCGCAATGCTGTGGCCCGCGTGTCCGGGAAGAGCCGTCGCTCGGCGGCGCGCCGGATGCTCTGCGCCGATTGGTCCGGGCCATCTATGAGTGAGCAAGCAGGAGGCCTCCGGAGTGGCCGAGGACTGGATGGGTGCTGCGTGTGCTCGCCAGGGCCTACGCTCATGAGCTGCCGACCATGTCGCCACTCCTCCAGGCCGCTCGCCACGGAGTTGCTGACGGCCTTCTGAGACTCGCCGATGGCCAGACCCCGAGGCGATGGCCCTGCTGCGCATCGGCCCCCACCAGACCGTGTCGGAGAGGGAGAAGAGCGGTGAGGCGTCCTCCCGCACCAGGAAGCGCCTGTTCCCGCTGACCTTGGGCCTCGGCAAGTAGGCCGACCGCGCGGTCGCAAGGCCGGCGCAAAGCAGCACCGCAAGCCACGCGAGGTCGCCTCCTCGGGTGGCCCGGCTGCTCACCTCTGACGCCTCCTGACGATTCCGCTTGCCTCTCTGACCGGGGGGTTGGGGAGTGCTAGCGATGTGCCCTCCGACCGGGCGCGACCACCGCCTGCCAGATCTCGACCTGCTTGGGACCGTCGTAGTTCTTCCCCACGATCGCCGGTGGGCCTCCGGGAGCCAGAGGGCCCACCCGCGCGTTGTGGGTGCCGGTCGTGGCGAGCACCATCCGTTGCCACTCGTCGCCGCCCGACAGGTTCCGGTACACCATGACCCGCCTGGTGCTGGTGGTGTGCATCTCGCCCGCCATCACGTCAAGCTTTCCATCCCCGTCGAAGTCGGCCACCGCGAGGCTATGAGCGCCCTCCAGTGGCCCGGCGTCAATGACGTGCTCGCGCCAAGTCGGGTTCTCAAACCAGGAGAGGCGGCCCTTGCCCTCGGAGTGGCTGAGCACGATGTCGAGCTTTCCGTCGCGGTTCACGTCCACGATGGCGACTCGGCAATCGTGGGTCCACTCCGACGTGATCTCGCGCTTCTCCCAGTTCGTGCCATGGCCATCGGTGTTGCGGTACCAGGACCGCCCGGCCGCAATGTCCAGGTGACCATCGCCATCGAGGTCGCCAATGGCGAGCCCTTCGCCCGGGGGCTGATCTATCTCGTGGCGGGTCCACGCACCCCGCGGATCGGGGGGTGCTTCGTGCCATACCAGGTGCGGCGGGGTGACGTATTTCGAGAAGGCGATCACATCGAGGCGGCCGTCGCCGTTGACGTCGCCGACGGCCAGGTCGTGCGCCCACCCGCGGCCGATCCGATGGCGCTTCCAGCCCTCGCTGTGGAACGGATCGCCAACTCGCTCGTACCACTCGATCTGGTCGCGAGCCGCACAGCTAGCGATGATCTCGGCCTTCCCGTCCGCGTTGATGTCAGCGATCTCGCCATCAGTGGTGAACTCGCCCGGGCCTATGAGGTAGCGCTTCCAGTCCGGGTTGTGGTACCAGACTAGGCCAATCGAGTTCTGTGACCCGACCACGATGTCAGTGCGACCGTCGCCGTCGAGATCGCCCAGCGCGCATACATCCAGGTACCCGCCCTTGCCCGAAGGAGGGTCCGCGTCCACCACCCGGTGCTCAAACCTCAGTCCAGCCGCCATCACCTGGCCTCTCGTCACTGTCACTCCGCAGCAGAGCGCGACGATGAGCACCACCATCAGGCCGCAGGCCGCGATCCCGGGTCGCTCGCCGCGGCGGCCGGTCACCGCTGCACCTCCCACAGGTGCACGTAGATGCTGTCCGTCCAGCCGTGGCTCATGATGCCAAGGTGACCGTTCCCGAGTTCGATGAGCTTGGTGCCGTCGTGGTGCTCGAAGCGACCATCAATAACGAACCGCTTCCAGGCCCGGCCCTTCGCATCGGCCTGCTTGTAGACGAGTAGCCGAGAGCGGGTGCGATAGGGCCAGAAGGGGTCGTGCTCACCTACGATGATCTCCGGGAGGCCGTCCGCGTCAAGATCGGCCACGTCCAGGGAATGTGGGCTGCGGACCCTGTCAACCGTGTGCATGGGCCAGGGCTTCCGAATGTCCACAGGCTGCGAGAAGTAGGCGACCGGGGAGAAGAACGCCGTGCGCGCACCGTAGTCCAGCTTCTCCTCGACGAAGACGATCTCAAGCTTGCCGTCGCCATTGATGTCGGCGACGCGCACGCGGGAGATGTCCCGCGGCTCCTCGCAGATCACGTGTGGCGCGAAGGCGCCGTCGCCCTTGTTCTCGAGCCACCAGCGCCCAGCCACGATGTCGAGGCGGCCATCCCCCGTGAGGTCGCACGCCACCATCTCCTCGCCATACGGGATCTCGGCCAGCAGGCGCCGGGGCCAGGGCTGGGAGAGATCGGCGGGGACCTCGAACAGCTCGGGGTGGTGGCCGTCGGCCGCGCTGTGGTAGCCGACGACGAGGGCAAGCCTGCCGCCGGGCAGCACCGGCGCCACCAGCGTGCCGTGGGGCCAGTCGCCATGGCCGGTGCCGATGGGGTGCTCCTCCCACCTGCCCTGGAATGGGTGCACGGGCCTGAGCCAGACGAGCTCGCTCGTGAGCCCGTCGTAGCCGGTCGACGCGCCGGCCCGCTGCTTGGTGGCGATGAACTCCGTGCGCCCGTCGGCGTCGAGATCGTAGGCGTTCACCACCTGGTGGATTCCCGGGATGGAGCGGCGCTCCCAGTCTCCATTGCGATACCACCAGGAGCCACAGACGATGTCGTTCCTGCCGTCGCCGTCCACATCGGCGGCGAGAATGTCAGTCGCAGTGTAGGGTTTGTCGCGATCCAGGAGGCGATGCTCGAAGCGCACGGGAAGCGAGGGTGTGCTGACCTGGTGCCAGATGTGTACCGCGGGGATCTGCCATTGCTTGCCGACAACCTCGCGCCTACCGTCACCATCCACATCGTACATGATGGCCTGGTGCGTCCCTTGTCCCTTCGAGATCGGCTCGCGCCGCCAGGTTGCGCCGTGGTCGGAGGTCACGAGTTCCATCACCCGCGCATCCCAGTTGCGGGGCGCGTTCCAGCCACCGGCCGCCATCTCGGCGATGAAGATGTGGGCCCGTGCGCCCTCGTTCCAGGCCTGCAGTGAGTGCGCGTACACCCAGCCGCGGCCGATCTCGTGCTCCAGCCAGGGATGCTGCGGGTCCTCGCGCAGCCGGTTCTCGAACCACGCGAAACGCCCGTCCATGTACTCCGATTCCGCGACGATGATATCGGGGCGGCCCCGACCGGTGATGTCGGCGAGCGCGGTGCGGCACATCTCGCGGAAGCTCGGGGCGAAGACGGTGCGCTCCCACCGCCCCGGGTATGGCCCGTCCTTCGGCTGCAGGTACACGTAAGGCCCGTGCACGAGGTCGAGCCGGCCATCGCCATCGAGATCGCCGATGGAGATGCCCTCCGCGAACACGCCTTGGCCCACCGTGTGCTTGCTCCAGGGGGCCTCGATATCGGTTGCGGGTCTGTAGATGAAGAGGCCGGGGCGGGCGCAATACGCAGCGTTGGCGACGAGCTCACGCCGGCCATCCCCGTCCATGTCGGCGAACAGGAGGTCATGGGCAGAGCCGTCGCAGGCATCGTCAATGACGTGGCGCCGCCAGGTCCTCCGCAGATCGGGGCCGGCTTTGTACCACGTGATGCGCTGCGGTCCGCCTGTCTCTTCCGCCGTTACCACCTCCAGGCGCCCGTCGCCATCCACGTCCTCCAGCGCCAGACCCACGCTAAAGGCACCGGTGGCGACCAGGCCACGTTCGCCGGTGGAAGGGCGATACCAGAGCAGCGACCCGCCGCCGCCCGTGACGATCTCCTGGTGACCGTCCCCGTCGAGATCGCCCACGGCCAGGCTCCCCAGGCTCTGCGCTTGCTCTGGGGCCGCGTCCAGAATAGTGAGCTCCCAACGTGCGCCCACGCCTCCCTCCTTGCCGCCCAGCGGCGCCCCGGAAGCGAGGCCCCTGGGGCTAGCTACTACAGAGTCTCTTGAATCATGGTGAGAGACCATGATTCAAGAGACTCCCCAGGACATCGTCTGGCGCCCTTCTGAGAGATTCTCTTGCATCAGGGGTCTTACCCTGATGCAAGAGAATCCGCAGCGTGCAGATGGCCAAGGCCATCGCGAGTTTCACACCACCCTCCAGCGCCCCCCAACAGCACCACGCACGACCCGACTACGTGCCGGCCGGATCCTGCATCCCGAGGCAGGCCACTACCGACTCGAGCAGACGGCTGTCGCGGTGCGCATACCGCCCGGCCGCACCGGGCCTCTGGGGGGCCCCTGAGCGCCATCTCTTGCATCACCGTGTTACGGTCATGCAAGAGATGCTGTAGTGAGCACATCCCTCGAGGAGCTGCCCCCTTCGAGGCATTTTCCCCCCGGCCGGGACTTCCCCATCGTGTCGAGATCACCTGCCGAGACGACGAGGGATCCCATGGCCATGCTCGCATGCGGGAATCAGGCCCGGTGACACCGGCACGAGTGGGTCTATGGGGCTTCGCATATTGCAGTGACGGCGGTAGGGGGTTCGGGGAGCTTCCTGAAGTGTTCTGTCTGAGTCTCGCCCTCACTGCACCGGGCGAGACTCAGTAGACCGCTCCCTATAGGTGCATGGTTTCCGACCTCGCGTCGCTGCTAGCTCCCGCATGGCTCAGAAGAACGCGGGCTCCTAGCTGCCTTGCGCCCAGCACGCCGGAAGAAGCAAGGCGTCTCTGGCGAAGCTATGGCGAGCGTTGAGCAGTAGGCAGCAACTCCGCTCTGCCAGCGGCCACCGCGGAAGGGTCGCAACCCCCAGGCATTTCTGGACTCTCTCTGGCCGTGCCTCCATCTGCGCTGCTCACTCTGTGCACCCGACCAGCGGGCCCCGGTCCCCCTGTTGCCCCCTGTAGCTCCATCAGCTCTGCCCTGCGTCAGTCCTGGGCCCCGGCCCCGGGCCGGCCGCCCTCTGACCGTATAGTCGCTAGAGGCATGTGTCTTTGCGGCTGGGCTCACGAAGGATTTCGGGGAGAGCGCTGAGGAGCGCAGGAAGCCCGCCAGAGCCCGGCACGGGCCCCTCAGGAGTCCGAGCCCGGGTCGGCGTTGGGAGACCTTCTACGGACGTTCGCGCAATGAAGTAACATTGCGCGAACGTCTTTCTTCAGGCATTTCCTACAGATTCTCTTGCATCAGGGTAAGACCCCTGATGCAAGAGAATCTCTCAGAA
>Ga0315307_1000168_pt1 | contig 26360 bp, 24 predicted proteins | sample TDP2_MG_FD_203079 | JGI IMG/M metagenome (GOLD analysis project Ga0315307, IMG submission 203079) | Freshwater sediment microbial communities from Lake Towuti, South Sulawesi, Indonesia - TDP2 | ecosystem: Environmental > Aquatic > Freshwater > Lake > Sediment | place: Indonesia: South Sulawesi...
TGCTCGCCGGAGTACCCTTCCACTCGCTCACCCACTGACGCCAGACCAAGGGGCTACTGTCTCTCCCACCAACCTCGCCCAAACACGCCTGCTTCGTCCCTATCCCGCCTTCAGTTACCGGTTACGCGGCCGGTCAATCGTCAGCGGCCGCGCCCTACCGAGTAGATCTCGAAGTAGCCTTCCAGGTCCTTCGGCTTGGGCGCGTCGTAGACCAGCCCCATGGGGAGCTTGATCTGTCGGCCCTGGAACTTGAACTTCACGAACTCCAGCACGGTCCCGTCCCAGTTCTTCTCCTTCGCCACGCTGACCGGACCATAGACCCCGGAGAAGGCCTGCAGCTTCTTCGCCTTCTCCACCTCAGACATCTTCCGGAGCTCCACCTTGGGCGCCGGAGCCTGGGCGGCCTCAGCCTCCCCACCTTGGACCTCCCCGCCACCCATCCCCATGGCGCCGGCACCCCGCATGCCCATGCCGCCGCGGCCCCCACCGCCTCTCATGCCCATGCCGCCGCGGCCCCCACCGCCTCTCATGCCCATGCCGCCACCCCCACCGCCTCTCATGCCCATGCCGCCGCGCCCACCGCCACCTCTCATACCCATGCCGCCACCACCCCGCATGCCCATGCCGCCTCCGCCAGCACCCTGGCCGGCTGCCTGGCCGCCGGCCGCTTGCTGGCCGCCCGCGGCGGTCTGCCCTCCGCCTCCGCCAGCCGCGGTCTGCGTCTGCCCACGCCCGCATCCGGCGATGATGACCCCAGCCACCAGTACCAGGATGGCCAGCCAGATAGCTACTCGCAGCCTCTCGCTTGTCCGCAGTGGCATCGCCACACCTCCGTGGTCTGATCCGCAGACTCCCCCGGACGCCATTTCCGCACCAGGGAGCCTCTGCCCTTTAGACTTCCCCCCTCGCCTCTGTGTTCCCTGGCCGAGGCTTTACACTCCCCTGCCTGTCCGTTAGAATAGCCCCGAACGCCTATGAAATGCAAGTCCGATCTGCGCCGCGCCGTGATCGCGCGCCGTGACGCGCTTCCCCGTGACGAGATCGCCCAGGCGAGCGCGGCAGCCGCCGGCCACCTCTTCTCCCTCCCGGAGTTCGCGGCCGCACGGACCGTCATGTTTTTCGTCAGCTTCCGCACTGAGATAGATACCTTACCTTTGGTCGAGCGCGCGCTGGCGGCTGGCAAACGGGTGGCTGCGCCCCGGGCCGACCCCGCCTCGCGGTCGCTCCTGCCCTGCGAGATCCGTGACCTAGGGCGGGATCTCGCGCCCGGCGCCTACGGCATCCGGGAACCCAAGGCAGGCTGCCTGCCGGTCAAGCTCGCGGATGTGGATGCGGTCCTGGTCCCGGCGGCGGTGTGGGGAGAGGATGGCTATCGTCTCGGCTATGGCGCCGGCTACTACGACCGCTTCCTGGTTCAGATGCCGCGGGCCTGCCGGATCGGGCTGGGCCTGGAAGTCCAGGTCGTGCCTGAGGTGCCCCACGGCGAGCACGACCTGCCGGTGGATATCCTGGTGACGGAGGCGGGGGTGCGGCGCTTTGCTCATCGGGAACAGGAGAAGAACGGAGACGCCCTTGGCCAGGGATAGGGTCGCCCTGCACAGGATCATCCTGTACGGCTGCCACGGAGTCACAGAGGCCGAGCGAGCGGTAGGTCGGCCCTTCGAGATTGACGTCGAGCTTCGTCTCGACCTCTCGGCCGCCGCGGAAAGCGATGACCTGGGCGCGACGGTGAACTACAGCGACATCTGCCACACCGTGGAGCGGGCCAACGACTCCGGCCCCTATCGGCTGTTGGAGGCCTTCGCCGGGAGAATAGCGAAGGACATCCTCGCGCACTTCCCGGTGGAGGAGGTCACGGTGCGGGTCCGCAAGCTCCATCCCCCGGTGGGCGCACTGGTGGAAGCGGCTGAGGTGGAGATCACCCGCTCCCGCTGACAGGTCGCTGGCCACGGCGGCCCTTCGCTTGCGGCATTGTCGGAGGTGCCATTGGCTGATTACGAGCCGAACATCGGGCTGGAGGTGCACGCTGAGCTGAGCACGCGCACCAAGGTGTTCTGCGGCTGCTCCACGGCGGTCGGCGCGCCGCCCAACTCCCAGGTGTGTCCGGTCTGCCTGGGCTTCCCGGGCGTGCTCCCCGTGCTCAACCGTCAGGTGGTTGACTACGGGCTGCGAGTGGCGCTGGCCCTCAACTGCGAGATCACTCGCCCCACCATCTTCGAGCGGAAGGGCTACTACTACCCCGATCTCCCGAAGAACTTCCAGATCTCGCAGAAGCGCGCCCCTCTGGGCCGGAATGGTCGCCTGAACCTGAGCGTTGATGGGAGGCCGGTGCGGGTAGGAATCGCCGATGTGCACCTGGAGGAGGACGCGGCCAAGCTGCTCCACCCCGGCGACAACCCGGAGGAGACCCTGGTGGACTTCAACCGCTCCGGCATCCCTCTCCTGGAGATCGTGAGCGAGCCCGACATGCGCTCCGCGGCCGAAGTCGAAGCCTACATGAACGCCGTCCGCAGCATGCTCCTCTACCTGGGCGTATCCCAGGCCCGCATGGAGCAAGGCCAGTTGCGCTTCGAGGCGAGCGTCTCCCTCCGGCCAGCCGGCTCCTCAGAGTTGGGCACGCGCGTGGAGATCAAGAACCTGAACAGCTTCCGCGCCGTGGTCGGAGGGGTAGAGCACGAGATCAGACGACAGCGCCGCGCGCTGCAAGCCGGCGAGGCGCTGGACCAGGAGACCCGCCTCTGGGATGATGAGCGGGGCGTGACCGAACCGATGCGCCGCAAAGAGACGGCGATGGACTACCGCTACTTCCCCGAGCCAGACCTCGCGCCACTCGTGATAGACGAGGGCTGGATCGCCCGGGTGCGAGCCGCGCTCCCTGAGCTGGTGGAGGCGCGGCGGCAGCGCTTCGTGCAGCAGTACCGGCTCTCCGATTACGACGCCGCCGTGCTGACCGCCGACAAGGCGCTCGCCGACTTCTTCGAAGACACTGTGAAAGCTGGCGCGCCTGCCAAGGCCGCGGCGAACTGGGTGAGCGTGGAACTGCTCCGCCTGCTCAATGAACGCGAGGTACAGCTTGCCAATGCCGCGATCACGCCAACAGCTCTGGCCGAGCTGATCTCGCTGGTTGAGCAAGGGGCGGTGAGCGCGCTGGCCGCAAAGACTGTGTTCGCTCGCCTCTTCCAGGGGGGCGGCTCGGCCGCGGCCGCGCTAGCGGAACTCGGCCTCTCCCAGATCAGCGGCGAGGAGCAGCTTGCCGCCACAGTGGACGAGGTCATCCGGGAGAACCCCGGCGCGGTGGCCAACTTCAAGGCCGGCAACGAGCGCTCCCTGGGCTTCCTGGTGGGCCAGGTGATGCGCAAGAGCGGCAAGCGTGCCAACCCGCAGTTGGTCAACAAGCTGCTGCGGGAACGGCTGGCGAATCAGTGAGGCCGAGCCGGAGAAGCTCTGGCCGCTTTCAGCCTAGCGCGCCGAGGGCGGCTGTGATCGCCACAAGGCCGCAGGCCACCAGGGCCGCGCCCCAGGCGATGGTGGCTACGATACGCCACAGGGGCGGAGCCGGCATGGCCGAGGCCACATCCTCGTACTCCCCGTCGAGGGGTATGCTCGTGTCGTAAAGCCATTGCCTGTACTGCGCGACCGCTCTGCACCAGAGAACCTGGCGCAGACCACAGGCAAGGAGCGCCAACCCCAGTAGCAGGAGGAAGACACGAGCTATCAGGGGGAACTGCTGCTGGGGTTCTGGCGCGACCGGCTCGGGCGAGAACGTCCCAAGGTGTTCGCCTCTGGCCGCCTGCAGGACCGCGCCCAGGAACGCCGCCCAAAATGCCAGCGCTACGACCAGCGTCAGGCACGCGCCGAGGAAATGCAGGCCCGTCTGGAAGCGGAGGGATCCGCCGCCAGTAGCGAAGGCCCTCAGGAAGCGCGGGCCGCGGCGCGCATAGCGCCTACTCTGGCGTACAGAGGCTGTGGCGGCCCTTCGCCACCCGCGCAGATAGGCCCAGGCCAAGCCAGACAGGACTACCGCACCCAGGCCCCGAGAGGCCAGCTCGTTGAGCGCGTCGCTGTCCACGGACCGCATGATAGCCCGCCGCGGCAGAGACCGCAAGGTCGTGGTATAATGCCCATGCTTCCATACCGAGGGACGTCCCACAAAGCATCGGGGTCCGCCGCGACGGCGGACCCCGAATCTGTTCGCGAAGGTGACTGCCAACGAGGCGGTGTCACCTAGTGTCGCTAGGCGACCGCCTACCGGGCGGCCACCTCCGGTCTATGTAACATAGGACACCACCTCCTTTCTCTGACACTAGGCTACCACATCGGCACCGAAGGGTCAACCAGGGTGCAACCGCCAAGAGCGGCTGGCGCAGCACCCTGTGGGAGCGGCTAAGCCCTTCGGGCCGCCGTGGCGCTCGGCGCAGCCGACCTAGCCACCCCGTCCACGGGGCGATCAGAAATCAGCCTCAGCAAACAGAAGAACTGAGTCGCGCCCCAGGACTAAGCGGGCGAGGCTAGACGTCAAACACCACATAGGCTCGCCAGAGCCCATCCTCCTGCCAGACGCGCAGCTCGTGGTAGGTCACCGCCTTCACCCCGGCCCCCAGGTGCATCACCTCCCGCAGCGGCCTGCCGCCTCTGGCCCGGGCGCGGATCCGCCAGGGCCGCTCACTCAACTGCTGCACCTCGAACTCCGCTGGGACGGCGCCATCCCGTTCCGACACCCAGAGCAGCTCCGAGAGCCAGGCGTGCAGCAGGTCCTCGGCCGTCTCTGCCCGCAGCTCGACCGACCATTCCTGCTCCCGGGGGACCCGGGCCAGCTCCTCGCTCAGGCCAAACATCGCCTCCGCGGCCGCGCAGAACAGCTCGGCCAGGCTCTCCCCCCAGGCCTCGATGGCCTTGTCCGCGGTGTGCTCCAGATCCCGGAACCCGCGCCGGCCCGCGTCGGTAGCCATGCTCAGGAGTTTCGGCTGGACAGAGGGTTGCCCCTGTCACGGCTGTGAGCGCGGGGGATAGGAAGCAGGGCAGGAGACTCGCTCCTGCCCTACGGACTGTGACGGCCGGCGGGCGTACGTCGCCCGCCTTACAGCTACCCCTCTCTCCCCTCCACCGCCACCCGGGCGATGGTGGCCGCGTGCTCCGGGCTCGGTCGAGCCTGGCTAGGCCGCGATGGTTACCCGCCCGATGAGCAGTCCCGCATCCTCACTAACCTCTTGCCCCTCATCCCGCAGCGCGGCGACGTGAAGTTCGACAGCTTCCTTGGTGTTGGCCAGAGCTTCCTCAATGGTTTCTCCCTGGGAGAAACAGCCAGGCAGAGCTGGCACCTCCGTCCAGTAACCGCCCTCTTCTGCAGGGTGAATCAGGACCGTGTAGTCCATCTCTACCTCCCAAGCAGCTCGAGGAACTCCCCTACGGAGAGCCCTGCCCTTCGAAGCACGGCCCGGAGAAGGCCCGCTTTGACTTCCCCGTGATACGGTATGGTGATGAGCCGTCCATCGGGCATCTTGATGTTGCGGTGACTTCCCCTGCCAGTGCGCGTCTTGCCCCCCGCCCTCTCGAGAGCACGTATCACGTCTTGCGGCCTCAACCCTCTTGGCAATACGCCTGCCACTGCCACCTTCCTGTAGGCCCCGCCAGGCCTCTCCGGCCACGATCGGAGGCCGGATTCGTAGGGCAGGAGCCTGTCTCCTGCCGCAGCCCGAGGCAAGTGGCGGGCGTGACCATGCCCGCCCTACAATCCATCCGCGTTCATCTGCGTCCATCGGCGCCCAGATTGCTGCCTACCCCTCCCTCCCCTCCACCGCCACCCGCGCGATGCTGGCGATCTGGTCGCTCTCCTCCAGCCGGATCAGCCGGACGCCCTGGGTGGAGCGGCCGATGCGGCGGATGTCCCTCATCCGCTGGCGGATGATCTGGCCCTGGGTGGTGATGATCAGCAGGTCTTCGCTCTCATCCACGATGCGCATGTCCACCACCGGGCCGTTCCGCTTGGTGATGTGAAGCGACTTCACCCCGACCCCGCCGCGGCTCTGCTTGCGGTACTCGCTCAGCGCGGTGCGCTTGCCATAGCCCTCCCGGGTGGCCACCAGCACGTCCGCATCCGGCCGCGCCGCGCCCATGCCGACCACCACATCCCCCGCCTTGAGACGGATGCCGCGCACACCAGTGGCGGCGCGACCTATCGGCCGCACCTCCTTCTCCGGGAAGCGAATCGCCATCCCGCGCTCGGTCGCCATGATCATCTCCCGGCTCCCATCCGTCTCGATCACCCAGTGCAGCTCGTCACCTTTGCCCAGCTTGATGCCGATGATCCCGCCCTTCAGGCGAGTCTCGTACTCGCTCAGCCGCGTCTTCTTCACGACGCCGCGCCGGGTCGCCATGAAGAGGCAACGCTGCTCGGAGAACTCCTTGATCGCCCGCACCGCGGTGACCCGCTCATCCGAGCCGATCTGGATCAGGTTGATCACCGCGGTGCCCCGCGCCTGACGGCTGGCGAGTGGAATCTCGTGCGCCCGCAGCCGGTAGACCTTGCCCTGGTTAGTGAAGAAGAGGATGTAGGTGTGGGTGCTCGCCACGAACAGGTGCTCGACCACATCCTCTTCCTTCGCGGTGAGCCCAATCACGCCCTTGCCCCCCCGTCCCTGGGTGCGATAGGTATCAACAGGCAAGCGCTTGATGTACCCGTCGCGGGTGATGGTGACCACCATGTCCTCTTCCGCGATCAGGTCCTCGACGCTGATGTCGGCAGCCTCCTCAGCTCTGATCTGCGTCCGCCGCGCCTCGCCCCGCTGCCTCTTGAGGTCCAACAGTTCCTGCTTGACGATCTGCATCACCTTGCGCGGCTGCCAGAGATGCTTGCGCAGCCACTCCCGCGTCGCCTGCAGTCGGTTCGGGCTGCCCGCCAGCTCCGACAGGACCTTGCCGAGGGTGTCCTCGAGCTGTGCAATGGTCTTGATGACCTCGCGGTATTCCTCGTCAATCTTCTCTCGCTCCAGGCTGGTCAGCCGCTGCAGCATCAGCTCCAGGATGGCCTGCGCCTGCCGCTCGGAGAGCTTGAACCGCTTCATCAGGCCATCCCGCGCGGTGGGCGGGTTGGGCGCCTGGCGGATGATCCTGATCACCTCGTCGAGATTCTTGAGCGCGATCCGATAGCCCTCCAGGAGGTGCGCCCGGGCCTGCGCCCTCTCCAGGTCGTGCTGGCAGCGCAGCACCACCACCTCCCGCCGGTGGTCGAGGAACTGCTTGATGAGGTCAAGCAGGCCCAGGGTGCGCGGCACGAGCGGCACCACCTCGCCGGGCCTCTGCGCGCTGTAATCCGGGATCAGCCCCACCATGTTCGCGGGGAAGCTGGTGCGCAGGCGCGTGTTCTTGTAGAGCTGGTTGAGGATCACATGCGGGTTCGCCTCCCGCTTCAGCTCGATGACCACGCGCATCCCCTTCCGGTCGGACTCGTCGCGCAGCCCATGCACGCCCTGCGTCTTCTTGCTGTCCATCAGGCCCGCGATCTGCTCGACGAGCTGCGCCTTGTTCACCTGGTAGGGAAGCTCGGTGATGATGATCCCGCTCCGGCCGCCCTCCATGGGCTCGATGGTGGCCCGGGCCTGCATCATGATCGAGCCGCGGCCAGTCTCGTAGGCCTGCTTGATCCCCGACTTGCCCAGGATCAGCGCGCCGGTTGGGAAGTCCGGCCCGGGGAGGAGTTTCATCACTTCCCTGAGCGTGGCCTCCGGGTCATCTACCAGCAGGGCGCACGCATCCACCACCTCGCCCAAGTTGTGCGGCGGGATGTTCGTCGCCATGCCGACGGCGATGCCCGAGCCGCCGTTGCAGAGCAGATTCGGGAACCGGCCCGGCAAGACGGTCGGCTCGGTGCGCGTCTGGTCGTAGTTGGGCACGAAGTCCACGGTGTCGCGGTCAATGTCGGCCAGCATCTCCTGGCCGTAGACCGACATGCGGGCCTCGGTGTAGCGCATCGCCGCGGGCGGATCGCCGTCAACAGAGCCGAAGTTGCCGTGCCCATCCACCAGCGGGTAGCGCATGTTCCACTCTTGCGCCAGCCGGGCGAGGGTGGGGTAGATCACCTCCTGACCGTGCGGATGATAGTTCCCCGAGGTATCGCCTGCGATCTTCGCACACTTGCGATGCTGCGCTCCGGGAGTCAGGTTCAGATCCTGCATCGCATAGAGGATGCGCCGCTGGGCAGGCTTCAGCCCATCCCTCACATCCGGCAGCGCGCGCGCGATGATGACGCTCATGGCGAACGTCATGAACGACTCGCGCATCTCCTGCTCGATCTCGACCTGCGTCTCTCCTGGGTCGGGTTTCGCTTCTGGCATAGGTGCCGTCTCTCTACCTCATCAGCAGGAGACAAGCTCCTGCCCCACGACCTCGCCTGTTCGTCAGGAGCTTGCTCGCGACCGCCGTTCTGTAGGCCGGGCATTCCTATGCCCGCCAAGTTGTCATCCTGAGGCTACGCCGAAGGACCACCCTGTGTTGAGCAGGCCTGTCCTGACCGGAGTCGAAAGGACCTCGCCTCCTGCCCTATCTGCATTCACCCGCGTTCACCTGCGGATGGATCGCTCGGCGGGCGTAGGTACGCCCGCCCTACAGTTACGCCCCCACCAGGTCGAGGTCCCGCGCTTCCTTCGCGTACTTCACGATGAACTCCTTGCGGGGCTCGACCTCGTCGCCCATCAGTGTCGAGAAGATGGTCTCGGCGGTCTCCGCATCCTCCATCGTCACTTGCTTGATGCGGCGCTTCTCCGGGTCCATGGTGGTGTCGGCGAGCTGGTCGGCGTTCATCTCCCCCAGGCCCTTGTAGCGCTGGATCATGGGGTTCTTCGCCTTCACCTGCTTGAGGATCTGGTCCAGCTCCGCATCGGAGTGCGCGTAGAGGATCCCCTTTCCGTCCCGCACCCCGTAGAGCGGCGGCTGAGCGATGTAGATGTGTCCCTTCTCGATCAGCTCGGGCAAATGGCGGAAGAAGAAGGTGAGGAGCAGCGTCCGGATGTGCGCGCCATCCACATCCGCGTCCGCCATGATGATAATCCTCTGGTAGCGCGGCTTGCTGACCTCGAACAGGCCCCGCCCGCGCTCGCTGGAGGCGTCCTCGCCATTGCCGTTCGCGTTCCCCTCGCGCGGCTTGAAGCTCGCGCCCAGGGCCTGGATGAGGGTGGCGATCTCCTGGTTCTGGAGCACTTTGTCCGGCCGCGCCCGCTCCACGTTGAGCACCACTCCCCGCAGCGGCAGGATCGCCTGGTAGCGGCTGTCCCGGCCCTGCTTGGCGTTGCCGGCCGCCGATTTGCCCTCCACTAGGAAGAGTTCGCACTTCGACGGGTCGCGCTCCTGGCAATCCCACAGCGTGCCAGGCAGCCCCGTGCTCTCCAGCGCGCCCTTCCGCTTCACTAGCTCCGCGGCCCTCCGCGCCGCCTCCCGGGCGCGAGCCGCGGTGAGCGACTTCTCCAGGATCTTGCGAGCGACCGGCGGGTGCTCCTCCAGGTAGTCGGTCAAGGCCTCACCCACGATGGAGTTGACCAGGCCCTCGACCTCGCTGTTGCCCAGCTTGGTCTTGGTCTGGCCCTCGAATTGAGGCTGGCGAAGCTTGACGCTGATCACCGCGGTGAGGCCCTCCCGCACGTCATCGCCGCTGAAGTTGGGGTCCTTCTCCTTGAGCAGGCCGGCCTTGCGGGCGTACTGGTTGAGGGCGCGGGTGAGGGCGGTCTTGAAGCCGGAGACATGGGTGCCGCCCTCGACAGTGTGGATGTTGTTGACGTAGGAGAGGATGTAATCGAGGAAGCTGGCGTTGTACTGGAGCGCGATCTGGACCTCCGTGTCATCGCGCGCCCGCTCGAAGAAGATCACCCTGTGGATCGGCTCACGGGTGCGGCTCAGATGCTCGACATAGGCCTGGATGCCTTGCTTCTGGTGGAAGACGGTGGTCTCGCCGGTCTTCTCGTTCGCGAGGGTGATCTTCACGCCCCGGTTGAGATAGGAGAGCTCCTCCAGGCGGTGTATCATCCGCTCGGGTTCGTGCTCGATGCTGGGGAAGATCCGACGGTCGGGCTTGTAAGAGACGGTGGTGCCAGTCTTGTGCGTCTTCCCGGTCACTTTCAGCTCGCTGGCCCGCTTCCCGCGCTCGAAGCGCTGATGATGCACCTTGCCGTCGCGGTACACTTCCACCTCCAGCCACTCCGAGAGCGCGTTCACCACCGAAACGCCCACTCCGTGCAGCCCGCCCGAGACCTTGTAGACCCCGCCCCCAAACTTGCTGCCCGCGTGCAGCATGGTCATCGCCACCTCCACGCCCGGCCGCTTCACCTCGGGGTGGAGGTCAACCGGGATGCCGCTTCCGTTGTCCGTGACGGAGATGGAGTCATCCTTGCGCAGCACACAGTTGATCTCGGTGCAGCGACCGGCCATCGCCTCATCTATGGCATTGTCCACTACCTCCACGAAGAGGTGATGCAGGCCCCGCAGGCCGGTGCTGCCAATGTACATGGCGGGCCGGCGACGCACCGCCTCCAGGCCCTTGAGGACCTGGATGTGCTTGGCCTGGTAGCTTCCGGGATCAATTCGTTCATTTCTGGCCAATGTCAGCTCCTTCGCAGCTCAGTAAGAGATGGCTCGCGCCGCTGGAAACGCTCCCCCCACCGGCCTCCTCTCGGTCCCTGGCTCGGCACGAAAAAGAGAGACTTCGCCAGGCTTTTCTGTGCTACACCAGTATACCATTTCCAGGCCAATCAATCAACCCCAGGCCGGCCCCGGCGGGGGTCCTTCTCGGGCCCTGGCCGCGGTTCTTCCTAGGCCTAAGTAAAAACACGAACGTGTTTGGGCCATACCCGTCTGCTTCCACGAACCCGTCGGGTGGTGCAAGCCCCCTGGGCACCCCTCTGCCTTCTCCTGCCGGGCACAGAACCCGGTCTGGGCAAGGCCTGCCGCAGTCCATCGCATCCCTGCCCGCGCGCCTGCTAGAGGGGAATCGCGGCCTTCGCCGCAGCCGCCTCAAGCCCCCTGAGGATGTCATCCGGGCCGCACAGTGGCGCGCCCTCTCCGCCCGCCAAACCCGGTGCTCCGACCTCGCCCACCACCCGGGGATGATCCTCGCAAGACGCGTGGAATGTCCCCGATCTAGGCTCCACACACGAGCGCGATGGGAGGAGAGAGGATGAAGATCTACCTGCTGTGCGACATGGAGGGGACCTCGGGCATCTGGCGGAGAGAGCAGACGGACAGCAGCTCAGCCCACTACCAGCAAGGTCGCGAGCTGCTGATGGCGGACGTGAACGCGGCGATCCGGGGGGCATACGAGGGAGGGGCGTCCGAGATCCTCGTGTGCGATACGCACGGCGGCGGGCCCAACTTCCTGATCGAAAAGATGGACCCGCGGCCACGGTATGAGACCCCGAGCGAGTCCTCGCCCCTGCCGTCCATAGACGAGACCTTCGCCGGCCTGATCTTGACCGGTCATCACGCGATGGCGGGGACCCTGAACGGATTCCTGGATCACACACAGAGCTCCGCATCGTGGTTCGACTACCAGATCAACGGCGAGTCCTACGGCGAGATCGGCCAGGAGACGGCCTATGCGGGGCATTGGGGTGTGCCGCTGATCATGGTGACCGGCGATGAGGCAGCCTGCGCCGAGACCCAGCGGCAGTTCGCCGGCGCGGTGACGGTGGCCGTGAAACGCGCGCTGGGCCGCAACCGGGCCTGCTGTCTGCACCCGGAGAAGGCGAGGGAGCTGATCCGTCAGGGAGCAGCGGAGGCCGTTGGCAAGGCCCGAATGCTGAAGCCGTGGCGCCTGGTGGCTCCCATCACCCTCGAGCTGACCTACTACCGCACCGACATGGCTGACTCCGCCGCGGCCCGGCCGGGGAATGAGCGGGTAGGCGCGCGGACCGTTCGGCGCGTGGTGCAGTCGGCCGCCGAAGTGCTGACGATATGAGCCGCCGGTGGTTCCGCGACTGACGGGCTCGGGCTTGGCTATACCCCCAGCTCGGTCTTCGTGAACAGAGGAGCCGGCTCGAAGCCAGCGGCGCGGATGTTCGCCGCCGCGCCCTCTTCGCGGTCTATCACGTAGCTGATGCGGACGACCAGAAGGCCGAGGTTGGTGAGTCGTTGGGCGGCCGAGATCGCCTGGGAGGCGGTGGTCAGCACGTCCTCGACGAGGACCACGTGCTCGCCCGCGTTCCACACCCCTTCGATCTGCCTGGACGTGCCGTACTCCTTCGCCTGCCGGCGAACGATGAGGTAAGGGATACCGGTCTCGAGAGAGAGCGCCGCGGCCAGCGGCACGCCGCCCAGTTCGACCCCAGCAATGCGATCCGGCGGCGGAGAGGGCAAGAGCGCGGCGAGGCCTCTTGCGACCTCGCGAAGCAATGCTGGATCGGTCTCGAAGCGCCACTTGTCGAGGTAGTACTTCGAGCGCTTGCCGGAAGACAGAATGAAGTCGCCTTCGAGATAGGCCGCCACCCTGATAGCCTGAGCAAGCTCTTGCCTGGTCATGCTCCTTCCCCCGCTGCGGCGCATCTATGCGCTCTGACACTGCTGCCCAACGATTGCGGCGCTAGTACTCGATCCCCTTGCGGGCCTTCACCCCCGATTCGTAGGGATGCTTGGTGTCCTTCATCTCCGTGACCAGGTCGGCGGCGCGGACGACCTCCTCGGGTGCGCCGCGGCCGGTCAGCACCAGCTCAACGTGCCGCGGCCTGGCGGAGATCAGGCTGAGAATCTGATCGAGGGGAACCAGATTGCAGTGCAGCGCCTGGAGGATCTCGTCGAGGATCACCACATCGTAGTCGCCGCTGGTGAGACTGCGACGCGCGAACGCCATGCCCTCCTGGGCCTGACGGCGATCCTCCTCTGATGCCGGAAGCTGCCACCACGGCGTCCCCGGAGGGGCCTTGCTGGGATCGCCCCACCGGGGAGAGCAGAACCAGTGCAGCTCGAACTCGGGCGACAGCCGCGCCGCGGCTTTGCGCTCACCCAGACCGAGATCGCCCTTCATGAACTGCACGAAGCACACTCGCAGGCCCTGGCCGACGGCCCGCAGCGCCAGGCCCAGCGCGGCCGTAGTCTTGCCCTTGCCGTCGCCCGTGTAGACTTGCACCAGTCCCTCCGACAGCCTGCCCATCGCGGTCCTCTAGTCCTCAGGCCCCTCTGCCGAAGCTGCCGGCCCCTCCAGATGGCACACGTCGTTGAAGGTCGCCAGGCGCATCAGGTCGGGCGTGCCGCGCAGGATCGTGATGGAACCGTTCGAGACCCAGGCGAGCTGCCAGAGGCTGAGCGGGATGCTGAGGAGGCGGAACACGGCAGACTTGATGGGCCCGCCATGGGTGGCGACCACGACCGTCTTCCCGGGATGCGCGTCGGCGATCTCATATAGGGCCGCCATCACCCGGTCACACATCTCCGGCTGGGTCTCACCGGTGGGCGGCGTCTGGCGCACGTGATCGGCTTGCCAGGCGAGGAACCAAGGGCCCTCGCTGCGAGCCGCCTCCTCTGTGGTCTTGCCCTCCAGCACGCCGTAGTTGCGCTCGCGCAGGTCCTCCCGCAGGGTCACCGGCAGCCCATGGGGAGCGGCGATCATCTCCGCAGTCTCCCTCGCTCGGCCCACGTCGCTGGAGTAGACGGCGCTGATGGGGAGAGAGGAAAGGCGCTCGGCAGCTCTCCTGCCTTGCTCTCGGCCGAGAGCAGTGAGCCCCGAGTCGCGCTGGCCCTGCCAGCGGCCCTCTCGGTTCCACACTGTCTCGCCGTGGCGTACTAGGACCAGCGTTGCATCACGGCCTCTGTCCTGCAAGTCGCTCCTCCACCGGGCAGCCCTCGGCCTTCTGCTCACCCCAGATCGGCCGGATCGTTCCAGCCCAGCTCTGTCCCGTCGCGGGCCAGGCGCACTGACCCCAGGCGCAGCCCCCGGGCGCGGTCCCCTTGCACCGGAGTGTAGATGGTCAGCCGCCGGCCGCGGAAGTCCACCTTCTCCAGGATCCCCAGTCCCAAGGTCTCGCCGCGCTCCCCAAGCAGGCCCACCAGCAGATGGTGCAGCGCCGCCGCATCAATGGCTCGCGCCCCGCCGAAGTCCCGGCCCAGCGCGCGCAGCCCCTCGGCATCGGGGCGGCCGGAGACGATCAGAACCAGCCCGCCAGCGCGCGACTCCGCGTGCAGCACCTCGCAGCCGAGACGTTCCTCGGCATAGGCGCGGATGTGACCTGGCGCGGGCTCGCCCGTGGTCCACGCGGTGTTCTCCATGGGCAGATTGTCCCAGACAAGCTCACAACTGCTCGCGCCCGCGAAGTATCCGGAGAACCTGCGCTGGCGGCGGGCGGCGCGCTCCTCGCGGGTTCGCGTCTTGACGCGGCGCGAGCGCGTGACCCGCAGGATGCGGGGGCTGGCGCGGCGCTTGTAGGGCGCGAGCAGGTGCTCAACCTCGTCCTCCGCCTGGACCGCGAGCAGATAGTCGGGAGCCAGGAGCTGGATCTTCGCCGCCTTCAGGGCCCGGGCCACACCCCCGGAGATCAGCCCCGTCGTATCCACGACGATCGTCTCGGCTCCCAGGTGGTGTGCCGCGGCGGCCATGGCGTGCGCGCCCGCCGCCGCGGCCAGCAGGTGGCCGACCGGCGAGGAGCTGCCCACGAAGTCAATGGCCTCCGCGGCGAGATCCTCCAGGCAGCCGATGGGCTGCGGGAGACGGGCCATCCCGATGCAGGTGGGAGGACCGATGCTCGACTGCCCGGTGTCCGCATCAACCACCGCGGCGACGCGCCCCGCCTCAAGCGCAGCGTTGGCGAGCACCGCGGCGAGGACGCTCTTCCCCGAGTCAACCGCGCCGATCAGCAGGAAGACTCCTCCGGCGCGCGCCGCCTCCAGCGCAGGGGCCCACGAAGACGGGATGTCCCAGGGCCGGGACTCAGCCATCCGGTGATCTCGATCTGCCCTGACAGCGTCAGAGCAATCTTGGCCGGCTGGCGGGCTTTTCCTCTCCCTGGCCGCCGGCGACGGCGGCCAGGGTGGGGAGGACCCGGCGACCCGTGCTTGCCTGGGTCCTCGGCCGCAGGGTAGAATGGCTATGTGTGGAAACACTGGGTGAAGGTTTTGCTGGCTCTGGTGGTGCTCGGCGCAGGGGCCTGGTGGGTGCTGCGCCCGCGGCCGACAGACAGGGAGCTCATTGAGAGGCTGATCGCGAAGGCCGAGCACGGCGTGGAAACAAAGTCATTGAAGGAGATCATGGGCTGCGTGGCGTCGGACTATCACGACCCGGCGGGCCTGAGCAAGACGGACATCTGGCGCATTGCGCTGCAGTGGGTGAGGAGCAGCGAGCAAGTGGATGTAGTGATAGAGGACTACGCGCTCGACCTGCATCCGCCGACGGCGATCGGCAGGTTCGATCTGCGGTTGATCGCAGAGCAGGGACTGCTTGGCATCCCAGCGACCATGCAGCTCACCGTGGAGTTCGCCAAGGAGAGAAGGCGGCTGAGCGGGGTGTGGCTAGTGAGGTCGGTGAGCGGGCACGGACTGGAGAAAGAGTTCGAGGGCGTGTTGTGAGCACGGAGCATTCGGGCGAAGGTATGCTCGAGGTGGGTGACCGCTACGAGCGGGAGCGGGTGATTCGCCACCACGAGCAGATGCAGGCCGAAGACGAGCAGCGGCGGCATGAAGACATGGCCCTGCACGCGCGCACCGGCTACCTGCGCATGCGCCTGGGCGATTTCTACATCCGTTCCGGCAAGATTGACCGCGCCCTTGGCGAGTACAAGCAAGCGGTGAAGATGGACCAGAACAACGCGGTCTTCCGCACTCGCCTGGCGGACACCTATGTGCTCAAAGACATGGTTGACCAGGCGCTGACTCACTACCGTCGGGCGATCCAGAGCGCGCCGGACATGTCGGAGCCGCGCGTGAGCCTGGGAGACCTCTACCGCCGCTTCGGGATGCACGTGCAGGCGCTGGAGCAGTACCGAGTGGCGGTGCGGACCGACCCGGATCGCGCCTACTACCGCTACAAGCTGGCGGAGACGCTGGCGACCATCGGCTACACCCCCGGCGCGATAGAAGAGATGCGCATGGCCATCGCCCTTGCCCCCAATGAGGCCTTCTACCACTTCCGCATGGGTGACCTGTTCCTCAAGCTCGGGCGGCTTACCGAAGCTGTGCTGGAGTTGAGCGCCGCGGCGCGCCTGGCTCCCTTCGACAGCTACTACCTGCTCCGCTATGGCATGGCTTCCCTCGCCGCGGGCAAGATCGTCGAGGCGATTGATGCGCTGCGCGGGGCGCTCCGCATGGAGCCGCACAATCGCTGCTATCGCGTCCTGCTCGCCGATGCCTATGCTGAGGCGGGCCTGGAGCGAGAGGCGACCCGGCTGGTGACGGAGGCCGGCGAGCTCGACAGCTATGAGATGGAGTTCGTCGGCCGGCGACGGCTGGAGCGCAACCGGGCGGAGGGCTCGGGCTAGCCGCGCGCCCCTCCGGGACATGCAGGTACTCACCCTCACCCTCGGCCCCCTCGCCACCAACTGCTACCTAGTCTGGGAGGAGGGCCGACCTGACGCGCTGCTGGTTGACTGCGCGGGCACGCCCGACGAGATCATGCAGGCGGCGCAGCGGCGCGGGCTCAGCATCCGGCTGATTGTCAACACTCACGGGCACGCCGACCATGTGGAGGCGCTGGCCGGGCTGCAACGGGCGGTCGCCGCCGAAGTCGCCATCCATGAGCTCGATGCGCCGATGCTGGCCGATCCGGCCCTGAGCGGGGCCGCCATATTCGGCTATCAGCTCGACCGCGTCGCCGCAGATCGGCTGCTCCATGAGGAAGATCCCGTACTCTTGGAGGGCACGGAGGTCAGGCTCACAGTCCTGCACACGCCCGGTCATACTCCGGGGAGCATATGCCTGCTCGGCGCGGGAGTCCTGTTCTCCGGCGACTCCCTCTTCGCCGCAGGGATCGGGAGGGTGGATCTGCCAGGTGGGGACGAGCGCGCCATGATGGCCTCGCTCGCCCGCCTGGCGAAGCTCGATCCACGCTTGGTGGTCTACCCAGGACACGGGCCGGCCACCACGATCGGCCAGGAGCGAAGGGACAACCCGTGGCTGGCAGGGGTGTAGAGCAGCTTTGGCGGCTTCGGTAGCGCGCTGTCGAACTGATAGCATCCGAATGCCCATAGTTGGGTAGGGCCGAGCGAGTGCTGCGCTCACGCGGGTGTGAGCGGCCTTGCTACAGAGTCTCTTGAATCATGGTGACAGACCATGATTCAAGAGACTCCCCAGGAGAGCGCCTGGCGCCCTTCTGAGGGGTTCTGTTGCATCAGGGGTCTTACCCTGATGCAAGAGAATCTGTAGGTCTGGCAGGTCAGGCTGAGATGGCTGCAAGAGTCATCCTGAGCGGAGCGAAGGATCACGCCGTGTCGGAAGGCGAGATGGCGCGATTCCCTGCGCTCACGCTCAGCGCTCGCTCAGAATGACACCATAGGCCAGACTCGACTTTGGGGTGACACCTGCTCGCGCCACGGGCTTGAGCACGTGCCGAGTGCCTGGTATCATGTCGCCGTGGGAAGCGGCCTGGGGTTGCGCGTGCTCCGCACCATGGGAGAGAGGACTGCAGGCATGAGGGGAACGGCTTGACCGCTGCCGAGCTAGTTCGGGTTCTGCAGCCCGCCGGGTGGCGAGTGGTGGGGCAGAGGGGCTCCCACCAGCGGTTGGGGAATCCAGATCGTCCCCGGAACGCTGTCACCATAGCAGCCCACGTAGGCCGCGGCCTGCCTTAAGGAACTCTCCGCGCGATCCTGCGGCGCGCCGGGATTTCCCGTGACGAGTTCGAAGCCCTGAGGAGAGGCTAACATGGAATACAGCGTAATCCTTGCCCCGGAACCGGAAGGCGGCTTCACCATCACGATCCCCGCGTTCCCCGAATACGTGGGCTTTGCCCAGACCGAGGAAGAAGCAGTTGCCCTCGCCCGCGAAGGAATCGTCTTCGAGGTCGAGCGCCTGCGGGAGCAAGGCCAGGCCCCGCCCATCGAATCCGGCCCCCCGAAGGTCCTGATTGTAGCTGCCTACTGAGTCTCGCCTGATGCAGTCGGGGCGAGACTCAGACAGAACACGTCAGGAAGCTCCACGAACGCCCTGCCGCCCTCACTGCAATATGCGAAGCTCGATGGAGACTCTCAAGGAGGACAACCGACCTGCCACCGCAACTGCCAGAACGCCGACGAGCACGGAGGGAGTCTCGTTCCTTCGGTGGTCTGCTCCCGGAGGTCTCCTCCAGGTCGTTTCGATATCCGGTCGGCCCAGTGCGAGTGGAGATCCCTGGTCCTACAGGAGCTCCTGCACTAGCGCAATGGGCAGCCGTCCACAGAGACGGCCTGCAGGGGCTCTGTGCGCCGTGTGTTGCATCACCGTTCTTACGGTGATGCAACACACGCTGTAGGTCGCAACTTCAGCGGCGACGACGCTGAAAACCTACACACGGTGTCGGCTTGCCAAGCGGGCCTACCCCACCTGCAAAGGGAACCCCCTTCAGCAGCACCGTACCGGATTGGCCAACTCGCGCTTCTCATGATGTAGACGCAGCAGGGCATGACGAAAGGATGGTGGGCCCGGCAGGATTCGAACCTGCGACCGAGCGGTTATGAGCCGCCTGCTCTGCCGCTGAGCTACGGGCCCTGCCACATTATACCACCGCCCAGCCGCCCCGCGCGCGTCCCGCGACCAGCACACCACCCCCCCAGGCCTAGATAGGCGTTGGCCCCTCGGCGCCGAAATAGAGAGGAACGGGCCGGGAGACCGCCCCGGAACACGGGAGGAGGCAGGTTGGACCGCATCGCGCTGGTCGCAGCACTCGCGCTGCTGGCCACAGCCGGCCTGGCAGTGGCCGAGGAGCCGGCCCCCCCGCCAGGCCTGTTTGTGGTCTACGCGGTGACGGCGACGGCCGAGCGGCCGCCGGTTACCACCATCTGGGCGCGAGAGGTCAGCTCCTCGGTCCGTCACCTCGTCTATAGGGACGCGAGCGAGGAGAGCCGTGCCCTCCTGAAGATCGGCAGCTCCGACCTGCTGGGGGCGGCACGCACCATCTCGCCAAAGGACGTTCTCCTCTTGATGGGCCCGGCGGTGGCTCCCGACGACGCGGGCTATAAGGATGCCCTGACCAGAATCCGGTTCGGCGACGATCCGGGGAAGCAGACGGTGGAGAGGCTGCTCCCGCTCGCCCTGTCGTTCAGCGAGGAGTCGGTCTACCGGCTGTGGAACCGCGCTCCCCTGCTGGCCGTCAGCCCTGACGCGAGTCGGTTCGCAGTGGCCGCGCTGCGCGTCGGCAAGGCCAGACTGGAGCGACCCGGAATCCGGGTGCTGACCCCATCTGGTGAGGAGGAGTGGCGGATCGTGTTGGACCACGCCGCGCTCTCCGTCGCCGACCTGGCGTTCTCGCCGGATGGGAAGTGGCTCGCCTACCTGGTGATGCCGCTCGGGGATGAGCACACACTGGATCAGGCGCTGCTGCCGAAGGCCGGGGTCTACTTGGCAGACCTGACCGCGCGCACCACTCGCCTGCTCTACCCGTGCTTCGCCGACGCGGTGGCCTGGGGGCCGACGGCGGGCCGGATCACGCTCGGCGTCCGCGTGGGAGGCATCTGGGGGAGTGGATATGCCGGTGAAGTGGTGACAGTCCCACAGGGGCGCAAAGTCAGCGAGTTCTCGGTGCGAGGCCCGGTCCTTGCCCTCGCCTACTCGGATGACTCACGGTGGCTGGCAGTGGAGGTCCAGCAGCAGACCGGCCAGCAGATCTGGATCTACAGCAGTGCGGATGGCTGGGGCCGTCGCCTGGACCTGGGGACGGAGGGCTCGGCCAGGGTGGCGCTGCTGGGGTGGGCTCGACTGGGACCAGAACCGCGGCTGGCCCCTCCCTGAGAGGCAGCTTGGGGTGCGCACTGCGCTGATGCAGGAGATGGTATAGGTGAGTGCCCTGTGGACTGGAGTCTTGTTCTCCGCCATCGCTGCCCTGGGCAATGTGGTGGGCGGGCTCGTGCTGCTGCTGCGGCGCAACTGGTCGCAGCGCAGCCTGAAGGCCGCGCTCGCCTTCGGCGGTGGGTTCATGTTCGCCGCCGCGCTGCTGGCGATGGTCCCGGACAGCATCAAGCTCACGCCCGAGTGGGGCGCTCTGCTGATCGTGGCGGGGTACATGGTGGTGCACTTCCTCGAGCACGTGGTGGGGGGACACTACCACTTCTCAGGTGACACCCACGGCTCCCACCATATCCTGAGCACCACCGTGACCGGCGCCACCCTCTTCGCCATGTTCACTCACACTTTCTTCGACGGCGTGGCCATCGGGTCGGCCTTCGTGGTTGGCGACAAGCTCGGCACCATCGTGTTCCTGGCAGTCATCTTGCACAAGGTGCCAGGCGGGTTCGCAGTGAGCACCGTCGCGCATGCCGGCGGAGCCTCGCTGAGCCGGGCCTTCGGGGCCGCGGTGCTCATGGGAGTGGGAACCGTACTCGGCAGCCTCGCGCTGACCGCAGTCGGGCCAGTGGCAAGATATGCCGTCCCACTCTCCGCGGGAACGCTCATCCACGTTGCCGCATCGGATCTGATCCCAGAGGTGAACGAAGGCGAACGCTGGCCCATCACCACTGCCGTCATCGCCGGCGGGCTGGTCTTCGTGGGCCTGCTCATGATGATGGGCCCGCATCTCCACTGAGGGCAGCACAGCGATGCACTCCACGCACGAGCACGAACACTCCCCGCACGAGTACTCGACTCCCGAGGGCACGCCCCGGATGCGCCAGAGCCTCCTCTTCGCCGTGGCGCTCACCGCCGTCGTGCTGGTCGCCGAAGTCGTGGGCGGCATCTGGGCTCACAGCCTCGCCCTCTTGAGCGATGCGGCCCATGTCTTTACCGACCTGGTTTCTCTGGGCCTCAGCCTGGGCGCGCTGCTGATCGCGGCCCGCCCGGTGTCCAAGGAGCATACCTACGGCTGGCACCGCGCCGAGGTTCTGTCCGCGGTGGTCAATGGCGGGCTGCTCTTCTTCATCTCCCTCGGCCTGCTCTGGGAGGCCTACATTCGTATCCTCCATCCCCCGCCAGTGCGGGCGACAGGCATGCTGGTGATCGCGGTCGCCGGCCTGATCGCGAACGGGATCATTGTGCTGCGGCTGCGCAGGCATGCCCACGAGGACCTGAATGTCCAGAGCGCGTACCTGCACGTGCTGGCCGACCTCGGGGGCAGCGTGGGAGTAGTATTGGCGGGCGCGATCATGGTACCCACTGGGTGGTATGTGGCCGACCCCATCATCAGCGCCCTCATCGCGCTGGCCGTGCTCTATGGCTCGCTGCGACTGCTGCGGGACACCGGTCACATTCTCCTGGAGGGAGTGCCCAGAGGAGTTGACCTGGGGGCGGTGGCTGATACGGTCCGATCCGTGCCAGGGGTGGAGGCGATCCACGATCTCCACATCTGGACCATCTGCTCTAACCTGCTCGCCCTCAGCGTTCACGCCACCGTGGGCGACCGCCCGGCCGAGGAGCGAGACCGCATTGTCTACGAGATCAACGAGCGGCTGAGGGAGCGCTTCGATATCGCCGAAACCACGGTGCAGACCGAGAGCGTTCCCTGCCGCACCGAGGAGCTCATCCACATCGTGCCCCACCGGAGGGAGTTCTAGAGATGCGCGGGCCCGCCTCTATGCCCTGTGGGGGCGGTACGGCAGGAGCTGCCCGGCTCGCGCAGAAGTGACCACCGAAGCGGCGCCTGCTGCCGCAGCGACAGGCGCCCTCACGGCAAGGAAAGGGGGTACTGCCATGAGACGATGCCCGGTGTTGGTCCTCCCGTGTCTCCTCCTGATGGCCGGCGCCTGGACTGCGGCCGCCTGGTCCGCGGAACTGAAGCTCGAGGAGGCCATTCTCTACGTCGCCGCACCGGCGGAGGTAAGGGCCAGCTTTGCCCCGGAAGGACAATCCGCGACTCTCAATCTTCCCCCGGGCCTGGTCGCGGCCACCTTCCAGGCAAGGCAGGGCGAAGCGGCGCTCTCCCCCACGCTTCAGCCGATTTACGGCCCACCGCAGGGCCTGGCGCCGCCGAAGATCGAGCGGTATCAGGCCCAGTTCTCCGAGCTGCGTCCCCGAGTGCCGGTGGAACTCAGGTTCCGCACCGGGGGACTAGGGTGGGCCCCGAGTAGCGCGCTCAAGGTCTCGAACGGGCAGTCGCGCCTGACGGTGCAGGCCAGCATCACCAATGAGGCCCTTGACCTCACGGGGGCGCGGCTGCGCCTGATGAGCGGCTATGTGGGGGGCGAGATTGGCCTGGCCGGTCCTTTCGAGGACCCAGCGGATTTCGAGTCGTACTTCCAGGCGATGCTGGACCTGGGCCGCGCGGCGCCAGCGGTCGAGGCCGGAGGCCTGTATGCCGCGGCGGAGCTGGAGGCCCCTGACATACCGCGCGGCAGCAGTCGGCAGGTGCCCTTGATCTCTGCTGATGTCGCAGTAACGCGGAGCTACCGGTGGGACACCTTCCCCCGGGATGAGCAGCGAGAGGGAGTCCCAGTGCGCGCGGAGCGGGCCTGGGCCCTCTACAGCTTTTCCAACAGCTCTGGCCGGCCCCTGCCAGAAGGACGGGTGACGGTATCCGAAGGCGGCACCGTTGTCGGCACTGGCTACGCCGCCTGGACCCCGCCCGGCGAGGCGGCCCTGGTTGCCGTCTCCAGCGTGCAGGGAGTCACGGTGCGCCGAAGCGAGGAGGCGACTCCCCAGCCCAAGACCTGGGAGACCCAGCGCACCGTGAAGCTGCGGGTGGAGAACGGCCGGGCAGCGGAGCTCGCCGTGCGCGTGGTGGAGCATCGGTTGGAGCGGTGGGAGTTGGCGTACTACGAGGAGGAGCCTCAACCCACCTACCAGTTCAGCCAGCCGCCCGACACTACCAGGAAGGGCCTGTTCGTGTGGGATCTGCCCGTGCCGGCGCGGGGAGAGGCAGTGGTGACCTACTCCTATCAGGCGCCGATGGATACCACCGCGCTGCACCTGATCGCCTTCGACACCGACGACTCCCCGAGAGAGCACAGCTACCTCGTGGCCGCCCCGCGGACCTCTGTGCTCAAAGGGAGGGGGGACGACAGCTACCGGCAGCTCCAACCTGAGGGCTACATCCTCTACCGCCTGCCCATGCCGCCGGGCGTGATGCGTGCGGACCTGGAGACACGGCTGGGCAACGCGTTCAGAGTCAGCCTTGCCCCCGAGGTAGATGGCAAGCCTGGCAAGTACACCGTGGTCGCGGACGCGACTGCCATGGCGGGACGGGTGGTCAGAGATTCAAGCAACCGGAGCACCCTTACCTTCGACCTCACCCCCTTCATCTCCAAGACCAGCCGCGCCGTCTACCTCCTGATAGACGATCCCGAGCTCACGGCAGGGGGCGCCGGAGCGTGGGTCACGCACGCGGTCGTGCTGGGAGTCCCAGAGGGTTACGCCTCCCGCGCGCCAAAGTACTCCGTGGGCGAGCAGATGATTGCCGCCGGAGTGGCAGCCGGGAAGGCCGTGGCCGCGGCTGCCCCTGCGCCCTCCCCCATAGCCCCAGTCACGCCTCCGACTACAGCGCCGCCTGCTGCAGAGCGAAAGGTGCTGTTGGCCTTCACACCCTACACGCGGCAAGAAGAGGAGGCAATCTACTACGAGAGCGGCACACTTCACTATGCGGATGGCAAGGCCGTGGAAGCCGAGGGACGGCTCATCTACGCCTTCACCATCCCGCCCGATGTCCCCGCTGCCACCTGCGTCGTGGAAGCCGGGAACATGTTCGCCCTCTTGGTGGCGCGGGATGATGGCGGGAAGCCGGGGCCCTATACTGAGGAGCTCAACGCGCTCAAGATCGTCGGCCGGAAGGTCCGGAACCTAGAGAATAGACTCAGTTACACCATAGATCTGACCCCCTATCTCAAGGACAGCCCCTCCCGCACCGTCTACCTGGCTGTGCGCCCCGCGATGCAATACGCGGGGGCTGCGGTCTTCCACGTTGAGGTGGCCGCGCTCGACGATGCCGAAAGAGCTCAGATAGAGCGCCGACAGCGGCGGCTAGACGCCTTCCTGCGCGAGGACAGAGACCGCTACCAGTTGCTGTTCTACACCAACGGCAGTGCAGAGGAGGCGGCATACCTGTACGAGGATCAGGGGCGCCCGTATGGTGCCACCGGCCGCACAGCAAGCGGGAACGAGTACCTCATATACCGCCTCCCCCTGAACGAGAAGATGGGCGGCTCTCAGATCTGCGCCCTGATCCACAATACCTTCCTGGTCACCATGGCCCTGGAGGAGAACGGCAAGCCTGGCGCGTTCCGAGAGGCGGCCCGGGGCGCTTCGAGCATGATGCTCGATATCACCTCCGCCATGATCGCCGCGGGCGCGGTGTACCTTAAGTTCCAGTTCCCCCGGCCCCAAGATCCGGGCGGGATCGTGATCGAGGAGATCAGCATTCGCCGGCCCTAGCGCTTGAGCTCCGCGCGGGCAGGGAGGGTACGAACGATGAAGACGCTCTGCCTTGGTGTGGTTGCTGTGGTCTCGCTGGTTGGGCCGGCCTGGTCCGCGCAGGCTCTGGTGGCCCCGCGCCATGCCGCGGGCATGTCCGGGATGCAGGACCTGGACCGCAACGTGGCCCTGGGGACCGAGCTAATGCAGCGCGAGGGCAGCAAGCAGGAGCTGGACGAACTCCAGGCGCTGGCCGACCAGGGCCTCAAGGCCGCGCGCCAGGCAGTGGCGAAGGACCCCAAGTCCGCTGAGCCCTGGTATCTGCTGGGGAGCTGGCTGATCTACGGCTACCGCGTGGTCGAGGTGGAGGAGATCACCACGGACGCGGCCGGCGACACCACGGTGCAGACTGTGCGCAGGCCCCAGATGGGTCTGGCCGATGACCCACAGGAGGGGCTGGAGGCCCTCCGCAGAGCGACGGAGCTGGCCCCGAAGCACACCGGATACGGGCTCGACTACGCCGCCGCGGTGCTCGACACTGGTCATCCGCTGCAGGCAAGAGGGCTGCTCCAGGGGCTCTGGATCGGGAAGACGCCCCTGACGCCCGGTGAGAAGGCGCGCACCGCGGTGATGCTGAGCGACACCTACGCGGCTGAGGGCCGCTTGATGGAGGCGCGGGAGTGGCTCTACGTCGCCCTCGACCAGGACCCGGCAAATGCGGAGATGGTGCAGCGGCTGCGCCTGATTGATGTGGAGATGGCCACCCCTGGGCCGGCCCCGCCCGAGGCCCCCGAGGAGGAGGCAGCGCCGGAACCGGAAGTGCCTGAGGAGGCTTGGCCAGGCGCTCCTGGGGAGGAGGAGATGGGCCCGGAGGCGGAGTTGGAGCCATCCGAGGAGGTCGCACCAGCGCCTGAGTCAGAGGAGTACGAGGAGGTAGCGCCGACGGAACCTGGCGAGACCCCGGAGGAGTACGCCCCAGGCGGTGAGGAGGAGCCGCCAGCCGAGGTCGCGCCATCCGAACCGGAGGCCGGCGTAGAGGAGGGGGCTGATTCCGGCACAGACGAGGAAACTGAGGGCGAGGAAGAGAGCTACTGACGGCGAAGAAGAGAACTGCAGGCCGGCGCGCGTCGGGAGGATGGGCATGGTTATCACGGTGTCACGAGAGGCCGAGTGTGGGGGCGAGGAGATCGCGCGGCTCGTGGCAGAGCGCGAGGGCCTGCAAGTGGCCGACCGGGCGATCCTGGAGCGGATCGCGCAGCAGGAGGGTGCTCCCATCGCCCTGCTGAAGCTCTTCGACGAAGCCGTGCCAGGGCCCATCGAATCGCTGATCGCCGAGTGGCGCACCTCGATGAGCCAGGCGATCTACCTGCGCCGCCTGGTGCACATCCTGTTCCTGCTGGAGCGAGAGGATGGCGTGCTCATTGTGGGGCGGGGGGCGGCCTTCGTACTCACCGATCCCGGGACCCTTCACGTGCGGGTCGTCGCCCCGCTGCCCTGCCGCGTGGCGCGACTGGTTGCACACGAGGCCATCTCCCGGCTCGAGGCCGAGCGGATCCTCAGGCGAAGCGACGAGGAGCGGGCCCGCTTCGTGCGCCAGGCGTTCGGCGCCGATATCGAGTCACCCGCCCACTACGACCTGGTCCTCAACACCGCCGAGCTATCCACAGAGGGCGCCAGCGAGGTCATCTCAGCGGCTGCGCACCGTAAGTCGGCACGACGGCGCATCGCCGCGGAGACGGCGGAGGACTTCGTCAGCCATCTCTCCCGGTTCCGCCGCAGACCCAGCTCCCCTCGCGTGGATGAGATCACCTGGGAGCGGCACACGCGGCGAACCATCTTCTGATCCCCTTCGCAGGCGCAAGTGAGGCCCACCCGGGCCTGCGCCAGAGCTACGGACGTTCGCGCAATGAAGTAACATTGCGCGAACGTCTTTCGTC
>Ga0315307_1000169_pt1 | contig 26353 bp, 19 predicted proteins | sample TDP2_MG_FD_203079 | JGI IMG/M metagenome (GOLD analysis project Ga0315307, IMG submission 203079) | Freshwater sediment microbial communities from Lake Towuti, South Sulawesi, Indonesia - TDP2 | ecosystem: Environmental > Aquatic > Freshwater > Lake > Sediment | place: Indonesia: South Sulawesi...
ACAACAGACACCAGGTGAACGACCCCGCGTCGTCGCTTCGCTCCGACCAGAATGGGTGATCACTTTCCATCGGTACGCGCGGTCACTTTCCTTCGGAACGCGTGATCACTTTCAGCGGAATGCGCACCGTGGGCAGACACGGGAAGACTCGTTCCTGCGTCTTGGCAGGATGGCCTCGGGGCCACGAGGAACGACTCTATTGGGGGAGTTCGGATGGAGCTGCCGCGCGTTCAGAACCTCGCAGATCGTGCCGGGGTCAATCTGGTCAGCTCGCTCGTCACCACTGAGCTGGGTTGGATCTTCAGAGAACAGCCGACCAGTGACCTCGGCATAGACGCGCATATCGAGGCCGTGGAGAACCAGTGTGCGACCGGCCGCCTCATAGGCGTACAGATCAGGGCAGGTCGAAGCCGTTTCCGGCGGACAACGCGCGACGGCTTCATCCACACTGATACCCAGTCACACCTGAACTACTGGCTGAACCATTCCTTGCCAGTCATCTTGGTGCTTTGCGACACCGAACGCGCTGTCAGCTACTGGGTGCACGTTACTGAAGCTGGAATCGAACGACGGCCCAACGGACGATGGCAGATTGTTGTGCCCAGAGACCAGATGCTGGGAAGTGCCTCTGGCGATGCCTTGAGGATCATCGCCGAAGACCGACCTGATATTCACGCTCTTCTGAGTCGTCCGGTTACGCTGGAGCAGCTGCGTCGTGAATCGCGAGGACGCTGCATTATCCATTGGATGGCGGCGGGGCTAACAGAGTCTGAGGCCGCTGCGCTGGCGGACGACCCCCTCGTTGGCAAGCCGGACGACTGGTTCACTGCACATCAAGGCAAGCCGGTAGTGGTTGTTGAAGGGAGTCTGGGGGCCGGGAAGTCCCTTATCGTCGAAAGATTGCTTCAGTCAGCAATACAGGCAGCCCAGCAGAGCGAAGAAGCGCCGCTGCCGGCGTATATCCCTGCTGAGGCGATGAAGCGGTCCATGGGGCAACTGCGGGAAGTTGTGGCGGCCAAGACGTCGAGGCTGGGGGATGCAAGCATTCGAGGCGCCTTCCTTGTGCTGGACGGTCTGGACGAGATTGGATGGGATTGTGCAACGAGACTCTTTGACGAGGCACGAGTGCTCCTTCACACATGGCCCAGTAGCCGGCTCGTCATCGCCAGCAGGCCGCTCCCTGGGCTCGCGGGCAAGGACGAGAAAGTGCTCGTTCCCCCGCTCTCAGAGGAAGAAGCCTGCGCCCTGGTGACGCGCGTGTCCGGGGAGGACCGTGACGCGCACACTATCCAGCGCATCCGACACATAGTCCGCGACTTGCCTGCGTCGCTCCGTGATGCGGTGCACCTGCCGCTGTTCGCTATCTTCTTGGGAGTACTCCTCCGCGAGGAATCAGGTGCTGTTCCACAATCACCCGGGGAGATGATAACACGGGTCGCGCACAGGGCTCTGCGTGGGGCCCGGGCTGATGCAGCCATCATCTGTCCGGTCTTGACGAAGCTTGCGGCCTTGACGACAAGCTTTGGCGGACCCGTGCCGGTCTCTGAGCTTGGAGGCCTCATCGAAGCCCGTCCACTTCTCGATTCGCGCCTAGTGGTGGAGAGCGGCGGGAAGCTCGCCTTTGCTCTCCCCGTCTTCGCCGAGTGGTTCGCCGCGGAGAGTCTAAGAAGTGGCAAGCCATCACCTCGGGATCTGGCTGACGATGAGAACCAGATGGAGCGTTGGCGGTATCCGTTGGTGATCCTGGCGGCTACCGGCACTCATGAGCAGGTCTCTCACTATCTTGCGGTTCTGGCCGAGAGGCGCCCAGCTTTCGCCGCAGAGGTAGTTCGCGATGGGCTGGGAAGTGTCGGACGCGGAGAAGCGGCGGCACTCCCGCCAGCGCAGGAGTGCGGCCGGCGGGTGCGGACGGCCATGCAGTCGTGGGCTACCGGCGTCGGCCCGCTTGCCCAGCTGATCGCGCCAGTCAAGAGTGACGGCACAGTCCGCGCGGTCTGCGTCGCCCCCCGCAACAAATGGCTCTCAATCGCTTGGTATTACGGGAGAGGCGACTCACAAGAGATTCTGCCCTTTCCGCCCAACTACTGGACAAGCCCCACCAGGTTCGACTACCGCATGGCGATGAGTGCCAGACCGGGTCATCAGGCTGCATGGGCATGGCAATGGACGCACAGGCAGTTGGCATCAGCACTTTCACGCCTGCTAGACGATAGGCGATTGCCGGTTGATAGTGGCCCGCTTGCTCGGGAAGCCGTCTGGGAGGCCGCGCTGGCGTTGACTGGCAGGGGCTCACTGCACGAAAAGCCAATCCTTCTTGCCGAGATCGAACGGCATATCGGAAGCATTGAGCAGCACCTTTCCCCAGCACAGAGAAGGGGCTCCATCAGTGTATCGGCTGGGCATGGGCGACGGAGTCACGACCTGCGCTGGCTCCAGCATCAGCTGGAGCGTATGCGTGAAGAAGGCGCCGGTGAACTGGCTCCACCGTGGCCGGGCAGAGACCGAGACCTCTCACAGTATGGTAGCTGGGTCTGGTCTGCCTATAGCGAGGACGGTCTCCTGAGGCGTGCAGAAGCTGTCTACCTTGGGGCGATGGAGGGGTACCGGCAACTGGTTGAGACTTGGTTCCCCACCTTTGCCGGCGACCTGGAGATGTGGGTGGTCATGCCGGCGCGGTTCGTTGCTGTTCTCATGCCGCCCAAGAGCGATGTGGGACCACCGTCGGACACCGACCCGCTCATCGGGTGGTATCTGGAGGCGCTACCGTACGGCAGTAACAACTCCGTGGAGATCCGCCTGGGCGAGCACATGCCGTCTGGCGACGCAATCTTCAGCTTCCTGCGCCAAAACCGCGAAGCGCAACGTCCACACACCAGATGGTCGCGTCTGAGCTACCAAGGTTTCGGCCCTCTCGATATATTCGGCACCACCCCGGCGACCGAACTGGCGTATGACTGGCTCTGGGACGACCTCAAGCGCATATCGTGGGTTGAGGGGCTGCTTCGCAAGCGATACTAGCGGACCGTCCGCGAAGTGATCCGGAAGTTAGATGCGGCTCCGAAGTGCACCGCCTCGGACGGTCTGCATGACGGGGCCGCATCTGTCTCGGCTGGCAGACATGTAGAGTCCGCCTCGCCAGGGTCGGTGTCTTCGAGACCGCGCTGCGGGCACACGCCGGCCTCTCCGTCGTTCGTGGCGGCCTGCTCTGCTGCAACGGCGTTTGACATTCCGTGTGCAAAGCCGCATAATGTCGCTCAAGCTGCGAGGGGCTGTGAGGGAGAGCGTGCGTACGATCCAAGACTATCTGACCATTCATGAGGCGGCGAAGGTGCTGGGTGTTTCGACGAGTGCCCTGCGCGCGTGGGACCGCGCTGGGAAGCTCACCGCGATTCGCAATCCCATGAACCGATATCGGCTCTACCGGCGTGAGGACTTGGAGGCATTCCTGGCGCGACTCGCCCAGGCTGATGCCCCTGTGAGGCCGGCGCGGAGGAGGCGAGCATGAGTAAGGCCGAGAGGGTCGCGAGGACTTCACCGGATCTGATCACCGAGCAGATCGAGGGACTGCGCGCGGCATTTCCCGAGGCCCTCTCTGAGGGACGGGTAGATTGGGAGCGGCTGCGCGCCACGTTGGGTGAGATTGTGGACGAGCGGCCGGAGCGGTATTCGTTCACCTGGGCCGGGAAGCAGGACTCCATCCGCCTGCTGCAAACTCCAAGCCGCGCGACGCTGGTACCGTGCCCCGAGGAGTCGGTGAACTGGGACACCACGCAGCACCTGTTCGTCGAGGGCGAGAACCTGGAGGTGCTCAAGCTCCTCTACAGGGCGTACTTCGGGCGGGTGAAGATGATCTACATTGACCCGCCGTATAACACAGGCAACGACTTCGTCTATCCCGACAATTACGCTGATCCGCTCGACACATACCTTCGATTGACCGGACAGAAAGACGCGGAGGGCAACCTGCTGACCAGCAACCCACAGACCAGCGGCCGCTACCACTCTGCCTGGCTCTCGATGATGTATCCACGGCTGTTCCTCGCCAGGCAGTTGCTACGAGAAGACGGCGCTATCTTTGTGTCCATTGACGACAACGAAGTCCACAACCTCCGGATGCTGATGAACGAAGTGTTCGGAGAAGAGAGCTTCATCTGCTCCTTCATCTGGAAGCGGCGGCAGCAGGTGGACAGCCGTGCGAAGACGGGCGTATCGGTGGACCATGAGTACATGCTGGTGTACCGGCGGGGTGAAGCGCGGCTGCGGGGACGGGAGAAAGACCCGTCCAGATACAGCAACCCAGACAGCGATCCCAGAGGGCCTTGGGCCAGTGACAACTTGGTCGGGTTGGCGACAAAGGACCAGCGGCCGAATCTCCACTATGACCTCGTGGACCCCGGAAGGGGGACAGCGTACCCATGCCCGGAGACGGGATGGCGCTACGGCAGGGACACCATGGCGCGGTTGATCGCCGATGGCAGGATTATCTGGCCGCCCGAACCGACAGGCAGGCCGCGACTGAAGCGCTATCTGAACGAACTCGCGGACGAGTTCACAGGCCTGTCCAGCGTCCTGAATACCGTCTACAACACTCAAGGCACCCGCGAGCTGATGGAACTGTTTGGCGGCAAGGAGGTCATGGACTTCCCGAAGCCGGTTGAGTACATGAAGATGCCAGTCAGGCAAGGCATGGCCTCGGATGGCCACGAGATCGTGCTGGACTTCTTCGCTGGTTCATGTCCGCTTGCCCAAGCTGTGCTTGAGCTCAACCGGGAAGATGGCGGGAGCCGACGCTACATCATGGTGCAGTTGCCCGAACCGACGCCGGAAGGATCACCGGCGCGGGACCTGGGCCTGGCTACCGTTGCTGATATTGGGAAGGAACGCATCCGGCGCGTGATCGCCAGGCTCAATGACGCAGGCGGCGGTCAGAAGAGCCTCAACCAAGGGGCAACACCCGAAGACCTGGGGTTCCGGGTGTTCAGACTAACAGAGTCGAGCTTTCGGCAGTGGAGCCCGCCAGAGGGAGGCGAACCAGAGGGCTATGCCGAGCAGATGGGGATGTTCGAGGACCCCTTGATTGACAACTGGACGGCAGAACGGGTCATCCATGAGGTAGCCCTGAAGGAGGCCGGCTTCGGCCTTAACTGCCGGATCGAGCGACTCTCTTCAGTTGCCGGGAACACTGTCTGGCTTGTGACCGACCCGGATAGAGAGCAGGCATTCCGCGTCTGCCTGGACGAGAAGGTCGACTCGGAGGTCATCCGGACTCTGGGTCTGGGGAAGGACGACCTATTCATCTGCCGGGACGTGGCGCTGGACGATGATCTGGCCGCCAATCTGGCTCTCCAGTGCCGACTGAAGACAGTCTGAGGGGAACACCTTGCAGTTCAAGTTCGATGCCAATCAGGAGTACCAGGTCAGGGCCATCGAGTCAGTGCCGAACCTGCTCGAGGGGCAGCCGCGCGTTGAGGCAGACCTGTCGTTCTCACTCGGCGGCTTCGCGGCGGTGCCGAACCGACTCGACCTCTCCGAAGAGGCGTTACTGTCGAATCTGCAGGCCGTGCAGCGCGAGAACGGTCTGCCTGTTGACGAAGCGCTCCAGTTGATCGAGGAGACCATCCAGACGGCCGAGGGTGAGGAGCAGGCGCGCTTCAGCAATTTCTCCGTCGAGATGGAAACGGGAACGGGGAAGACCTACGTTTACTTACGTACCGCACTCGAGCTCTACCGACGATACGCCTTGCGCAAGTTCATCGTGGTCGTCCCATCGGTGGCAGTGCGGGAGGGCGTGCTCAAGGCGCTCAAGGTAACAGAGAAACACCTGCATGAACTCTATGGCAACGTGCCCTACCGCTACTATGCATATGATTCGGCCAACATCTCCCAGGTACGGCAGTTCGCCCTCTCGGACGGCGTCGAGATCATGGTGATGACCATTGACTCTTTCAACAAGGCGTCGAATGTCATCCGCCAGAGCACAGACCGGTTGCAGGGGGAGACGCCGATCCACCTGGTGCAGGCGGCCCGGCCCATCCTCATCCTTGATGAACCGCAGAACATGGAGAGCGAACTGCGCGTGAGGGCGCTTGCGGCTCTCGATCCGCTCTTAGCCCTTCGGTACAGCGCGACCCACCGCAATCCGTATAATGTCGTCTACCGGCTCAGCCCGTTCGAGGCCTACCGGCAAGGGCTGGTGAAGCGAATCGAGGTGGCCTCGGTCGTGCAGTCGGACGATGAGAACAGACCTTTTCTGCGGTTGGACGATATTCGCACGCAGAAGCGCACGCTGACCGCCCGGATCGCCTTGCATAAGCTGATGAAGAATGGCACGGTGAAGGAACGCGTTGTGACCGTCGGTCCTGGCGACAGCCTCGAACAGAAGTCGGAGCGGCCCGAGTACGGGCCATATGTTGTGGACGAGATCAATGCGGCCATGGGGGTCGTGACGTTCGCCAATGGCGAAGAGCTGCGGGTCGGGGAGACGAGGGGTGCCGACAAGGAGGCGATCTTCTCCGCGCAGATTCGCTACACGCTGGAGGAACACTTCCGCAGACAGGCGCGGCTCCGCGACCAAGGCATCAAGGTTCTCTCGCTCTTCTTCATAGACCGGGTAGACAACTACGCCCGTGAGGATGGGCTGATCCGTCGGCTCTTCCGCGCCGCGTTCGACGAAGCTCGGGCCAAGCACCCGGAATGGAACGGGAGGGATGTGGAGGCAGTACAAGCGGCATACTTCGCACAGCGGCGGACCCGCGCCGGAGAAGTCATCCTCGAAGACAGCAGGACAGGCGAGTCCGAGCGTGACCGGGATGCGTATGAACTAATCATGCAGGACAAGGAACGGCTGTTATCGTTCGAGGAGCCGACCTGCTTCATCTTCTCCCACTCGGCGCTTCGGGAGGGCTGGGATAATCCGAACGTCTTCCAAATCTGCACGCTGAACCAGACGGCATCTGAGATGAAGAAGCGGCAGGAGGTCGGTCGGGGGGTCCGCCTCGCTGTCAACCAGGATGGAGACAGGCTTCACGATGAGCGCGTGAACGTGCTAACGGTCGTAGCCAACGAGAGCTACGAGCGATACGTGGCGACACTGCAATCCGAGATCGAAGCGGAGTACGGCACAGAGGGCCTGCCCCCGAGGCCGGCGAACGCGCGGAAGCGGCGGACCGCCAGGCTCAGAAAGGAGTACACACTCAGGCCTGAATTCAAGGAGCTGTGGGAGAAGATCAGGCACAAGACGCGCTATGCCGTGCGGATCGACAGCCCGCGTCTCATCGAAGAGGTGGTGGCCGAGCTAGACCGGACGACGATATCTCCGCCGCGCGTCGTGTTTTCGAAGGCCCAGGTGGCCGTTGAAGGCGACGATGCGTTCACGGCCGTGCAGACAACGGCGACGCGGACTGCGGTGGAGCTGCGCGGGCGATATGAGCCGCCGAACTTGGTGCAGCTCATGTCGCACCTGCTGGACTACACGACACCGCCTGTTCGACTCACCCGTCGCACCCTGCTCGAAGTCTTCCGACGGACCCGACAGAAACAGGCGGCCCTCGATAACCCTCACGGTTTCGCCACCGAGACGGTGCGGATCATCAAGGAGAAGCTCGCCGACCAACTTGTGGACGGCATTCAGTACGAACGGATCAACGAGTGGTACGAGATGAGTCAGTTCGAGGCCGAGATCGAGAGTTGGGAGCAGTACCTGGTTCCGGCCGAGCGCTCAGTCTACGACCACGTGGTGTGGGACTCCGAGGTCGAGCGCCGCTTCGCCGAGGAGCTGGATCGGCGCGAGGACGTGCGGCTGTTCCTGAAGCTGCCGTCGTGGTTCACCGTGCCGACCCCTATCGGCGAGTACAACCCGGACTGGGCCATTGTGATGGAGGATCGCGACGAGCACGGCGAGCCAACAGGCAAGCCTCTGCTCTACCTGGTGCGAGAGACGAAGGACACGACGGACCGCTCCAGGCTCCGCGCCGACGAACGCCGGAAGATCGAATGTGGCGAGCGGCACTTCAGGGGTGCCCTGGGGGTCAACTACGAGGTGGTGACGAGCGTGGGGGAGTTGCCGTGAGGTGGTGCTGGCTCCGCGCGATGAGTGGCGATCAGGTGTACGGCCTGAAGCTGACGGGCTTGCCAGCATCCAGAATGCATAGTTGGGTGCCTTAGAATGTCCGGCTCTCTGGATATGATGATACAGGCCCTCGGCCTGGAGATCGCGGAGGTGAGGAAGAAGGGCTCCGGCACGCAGGTTCAGTTGACCGGCGGAGAGCGCATCGGTGTTGCCGAAGGTCACTACCTGTACCGCTTCCCCGTCTCCGAGGACCTCTACCTACGAGATGAGACTCCGGTGCGAGTGGTCTGCGGCCAGGAACAGGTTGATGGGCAGGTGGTTTCTCTTCGGGAGAGCTGGCTCACAGTGGCACTGGAGAAGGACCTGGGTCCGCGTATCCCTACGGCACAGCTGATTACCGACGACTCCTTCCTGCTCGAGCGCCTGAAAGAGAAGCTGGAAGACATCCAGAAAGGTGCAGCCAGCTGCAACCGCGCGTTCGCAGATCAGGTCATCGGCGAAGCCACCATAAAGAGCGCGGACGCAGAACCGGATGAGGCGGTCTGGCCGGGGCAACCCCCGCCCAATCCTGAGCAGTGCCAGACGGTACGTCGCGCTTTCGGCAGCACTGCGACTTTCGTCTGGGGGCCTCCGGGGACGGGCAAAACAACGACCCTCGCGCGGGTAGCGGAGGCGTTCTACCGCGCTGGGCACTCCGTTCTCCTCGTCTCCAACACCAATATCGCGGTTGATACGGCTCTGCTGCAGGTGGCAAAGCGCCTCGAAGGAGAGGTGGCTTTCCAGCAGGGGGCGGTAGTTCGGTATGGCCCGGTGGTGAGGGGGGACGAACTCGACCAGCGCTACGGTGACCAGGTCGTGGTGGACCGCATCGTCGAGCGGCTCAGCCGCGACTTGCTGGAGCAGAAGCGCGTAGTGGAAACACAACTGGCAGCGGTACAGAAGGACGCGCAACCGCTCCGTGCTGCAATCCAAGCCTATGGTGAACTTGAGCGCCTTACCCGACAGGTCGCCGAGGACGAGCGAGCCGTGAGGACCAGAGCGCGGAATTTGGCCGCGACGCACGAACGCCTCGAGGCGCATGTTGCGCGGCTCGCCAAACTGCAATATGACCTGGCGCGAGCGCGTACCGCCGGCTCTCTTCGGCGTCTCATTACCGGGCTCAACTCGGAGCGCATCTCGCGCGAGATTGGCGGTGAGGAGGCAGCCAAACGAGCCACTGAAGACGCCCTCCGCCCTCTGTCTGTGTCGTTGCGGCAGGCAGAGGATACTCTAGCTGACTCACGCGCGAAGCTGCGTCAGGCTAATGGGCAGGTGCAGGGGTGCCCGCCCCTGCCCGAATGTCGGGCACGGCTGCAGCCTTTGGAGGAGAGAGAGAAGCAACTCCAACAGCGCCTTCAAGAACTGGACACGCAACTGGCGGCAGTGCGCGATGAGGTGCTCAGAAATTGCCGCGTGCTCGCGACCACCGTCTATCGGACTTATCTCAAGAAGCAGGTGGAGCGCTCCTTCGACGTGGTCATCGTGGATGAGGCCTCCATGCTCATGCTGCCGATGGCGTACTACGCGGCGGGACTGGCAAAGCAGGCCGTCGTGGTGGCCGGCGATTTCCGGCAGCTCCCTCCCATTGTCACAGCCAGGGTCGCTCTCACCGACGAGTGGCTGAAGAAGGATGTGTTCGAGAAGTCGGGCATCGCCAGCGCCGTGACGCGCCAGCAGCGACCGGCACACCTCGTGCCGCTGCAAGAGCAGTACCGCATGCACGAGCGGATCTGTTCCCTCATCAACGACTTCTTCTACCACGAGAGCCCGCTCCGTACTCCCACTGACGTAAAGTGTCGGCGCCTCGCCGCCAACCCTCTGGCGACAGAGCCGCTGGCCTACCTGGATACCTCCTCCCTCAACCCTTGGGCCGCGCTCAGGCTCGGCACGTGGTCACGGTACAATCTGCTCCACGCCCTTCTGATGCGCAACATCGCGACCCACCTCGCGCAGACCAGGTATCTCGAAGCGCCTGCGGGCGAGGTGCGTCGCCTCGGCGTCGTCTCCCCCTACGGCGCGCAAGTGCGACTCCTGAGCGCGCTCTTGGAGGGGAAGCTTACGCGGGCGGAGCGGCACGGGAACGTCGCGACGGTGCACCGTTTCCAAGGGAACGAACGAGACACGATGGTGGTGGACATCTCTGACTCGACTGGGTGTCGCCCGAGCCAGTTCGTGACAGCCACCGACGTCGCTGAAGACGGAGCGCGCCTGCTGAACGTGGCGTTGAGTCGCCCTCGCGGGCACACCATCCTCGTGGCGAACTTCTCCTACCTGCTGGAGAAGCTCCCGAGCAAGGCGCTCCTGCGTGGCATACTTCGGCGTTTCCAGGAACAGGGCCAGCCGCTCGATGCGGATGATGTCTTGTCACTGGGCGACGCCGACTGGGTAGATGGCCTGCGTCAGCTGAGCCCCCGCGGATTCGCGGTGTCGGAGGAGCTCACAGGAATCTTCAGTGAGGGAACCTTCTTTCCCACCTTCCAGGCCGACCTCGCCTCGGCGGAGCACTCCGTGGTGGTGTTCTCGCCGTTCCTTACCGCGCGTGGGGCCGGCAGACTGGCCGATCACTTCCGCGCGGCCATCGCGCGGGGAGTCGCGGTGAGACTGGTGACGAACCCCCCGGCGCCAGGTGGGCTCTTTGGTGAGGAAGGCCTGGATGAGATAATCGCCGAGCTACGGCACTTGGGAGTAGTTGTGGACCTGCGCGCGAAGATGCACGAGAAGATTGCCTTCCTGGACGACTCCATCGTGTGGGCGGGGTCGCTCAACATCATGTCTCATCGGGACACAAGCGAACTGATGCTGCGACTTCCCAGCAGGGCAGCCTTCGAGCAGATCGCCGCGTTCGTCACGACGCCAGGCTTTGGCAAGAACGAAGTGCGGGCGCTGTTCGAGCAGGAGAACCCGGTGCATTCGTGCGGATATCCGATGGTCTGGAACAACGGGCCGTACGGGGTCTACTTCGAGTGTCCCCAGTGTGGCGAGAAGGTCGACGCGCGACGCCCCGGACGCGGTGGCGAGGCCTCTCAGCGCAAGAGCAAGAAGAGCCGGCCGCGTGCGGTGCCGGTGAAACCATGCCCGGAACCTCGGTGCCATGGCCGGTTGATCAGGCGCACGGGACGCAGAGGGCCTTTCCTCGGATGCAGTGAGTACCCGCGCTGTCGACACACTGAGGAGGTGAAGTGACGATCACCCGTGCCCGATACGGGCGGGATCGCCGCCCCGCTCGCGTCTCGGCGGCGCGGGAGTCCCGTAGCAGGGAAGCAGTTCAGGCGTCGGCAGCTTGTTCCCCGCGCTGCGCGGTCCAGCTCGCAAGTGACGTGCCTGGCTCATATCCTGAGTCCACCTGGCCACCGTAGACCAGGAGCGCTTCTTTCAGCAAGTTGGACAGGCTCATCCCATGGCTCTCGGCCATCTCTCGCATTCGCTCGGCGAAGTGGCCGCGAATCGCGACCGTGAGCATCTCGGGGTGCACACGAGGCCGCGAACGGCGCGCTACGCGCCCCTGTGTGCGGCGTTCGGCCCCCGCCTGGGGCTGTGCCTCGGCTGCGTGGGCTTCGCGGCGTTGTCGGCGCGTTTGTGCGCCACGTTGCGCCGCCTGTCGGCGACGCTCACGCTGCTCGGCCAGGCGGGCGGCCGCGCGCTCCGCTACGGCATCTTGTCGGCTTCGTCTTGGCATTCCTTTTCTTCCTCCCAGTCTCGTTTCGCTTCTCGGAGTATGTCCTCGACCTTCTGCACTACGTCGGGTGGGGGCGGACCCAGAAGAGCGTGGACCGCGTCGAAAATGACTCGGCGCAGCCGCTCCCAGATCTGGTCACCTTGGTTGGAATGACCGTCGCTCATTGCGCTCGCCTCCACCGGCTTGTCGGCGCGGCGTTATCGTTCTCGATCACCACTTGCCCATCTCGCACCTCCATTCGGTACACCACGCCTGGCTGCGGCGCGGCGAAGCGCACTCCCAGGCCGACCGCCTCCAGCGCCTGCTCTGCGATCTCCTCGGTGGACGCCCACCAGAGGCCGCCAATGCCCTCCGCGCGGAACGCCACCAACGGCATCTCGCCGTTGGTCCACGCAAGCATCCAGCGCGTGCGACGGTTCAGGGCGAGCACCGACTGGCCACCCTCAAGCGCCAGGCAGATTTGCGGCCCCTGCCGCTCACCGTAGTGGGCGAGGAGGCGGGCGAGCAGCTCCGAGTCGCATTCCGAGGTCAGACGAAGGCCGTGGCAGGCGGCGACGGCGCGGTGGCGAGGGATTCCGCCGTTGTGGACGAGCGCCCAGTCGCCCGCCAGGTGCGCGTGGTTGTTGCCGTTCACCGCCGGCGCGCCGGCCGTGGCGTGGCGGGCGTGGCCAATCGCGATCACGATCCCCCGCTGGCGCAGGGCCGAGAACTTCGGCCCCTCGAAGAGCGCTCGCGCCGGCCCCGGCTGCCGCCGCCACAGCAGCCCGCCGCGGCTGGTGAGCGCGGCCCATCCCGCCGCGTCCTTGCCCCGCACCTCATGTGCGGCCGCCAGCTCCACCAGGAGCCGGTGGGCGGTGCGCCAGTCGCGGCCGGCAGCGCTGACCCAGCCGAAGACCCCGCACATCTCAGCGCGCCTCTCCGCCGGAGGCCGATCGGCCTGCGGCAGACTGGCGATCATACTTGCGCGCTAGGCGGCGAAGCTCTCCCATCACCGGCTTCAGGTCTTCGAGCTCGGCGATCCACCCCGCCTCTGGCCCACACCGACCCAGAACAAACCCACATTACATAAGCAAAAGCCTTACATAATCGCCGTTATGCAAAGCTTCACATAACATCCGTCGTCAAGAAGAATGTAAGTGGGCCAGAGAGGCGCTTGTGGCGGCCACAGCTGGCACAACTGCCGTGTTGGCTCGCGTCAGGGGGTGGTGTACACACCGGCGCTGCCGGTCAGCGTCAACTGGATCGCCGCAGCGAGGAGGATAGCTCCCCAGGGCCTCAGACGGGGACTATGCAGTGTGCCAGTCTTCGATCCGGGCGTTCCGGGACTCGAGAACGCCCGGCTGTGCACTGACCACTAGCTGGGGACAAGGATCGAGCAACTCGGGACTGACACTGAGAGTTGCGTACGGGTTATGAATGAAGCACGCCCCGGCATTCCCCGGTTGGGCTCCGCCGAACACACCTACTACCCCGACGCGCGTGTTCAGCCGCCGCTTCAGCTTGCCAGATGAGTCCCGGCGGACTGACGGGACCGCGGCAGAAGCATTTAGACCGACGGGGATGGCCAGGTAGATTCTGCCAAACAGAGCGTCGAGCACAAGATCACAAGAGAGAGGCGGGCGTCTCCAGTTGACGAGCGCAACAAGATTGTGGCACTCGGGGTGCAGTTGCCGGACAGCCGCCTTCACCAGGCCCCTTACAGCCTTGGCGGCTTCGACGTCTAGACCGCCAACGACTGCGTTGAGTGGCGGTCCCTCTATCCCACCCACGGCGGTCTTCACCTCGACGGTGATGTTGTGGCCGCCCTTCGCGATCAGGAAGTCGGCCCGGCGTCCCGTGTGTGTACGGATACGCTGGCAAGCGAAGCTCAGCTGTGCCGTCAGGAACCTGCCTACCATCAACTCGCCCGCGACTTGGAGGAATCCGCGCCGACTGCGGACTTCGCCTCTCAGCCTCTTCCCGTAGTCATGCTCGGCGTCCGAATCCAGACCGACCGCCCACCCATATGCTTCTCCGAGCGCCGAGCGGAAGCGCGCCTCGCGGTTGTCGGTCAGCAGGTAGACCACTTCGGGGTCCGCCTGAGCCCCCGATACGAGACGCTTGCCTTCTCGGAGCCGGGCCAGATCGGAATCCGTGAAGACGGATTCAAGCCCGGATGCCTCATCCATGATTCCGACCCCCTGGACCGCCTTTCGCGTTCAGCTTGGCGTTGCCAGTACGTTCCAGGAGGTATCTTGGACCAGAGCGAGGTCGCCGTCAACGGCCCGCCCGAACCGGGGAAGCGATCCCTGACTACTCGGCAGGTGCACAGCCTTGTGGCCAATAGGGGCGCTCTCCTGAAGTACCAGCGCGTCAGCTCTACCCGGTGGGAGCGTCGAATCTCCGCCGACGTGTCTCAGGCAGTAACCTGTGCCTGCGCGTACAGCTCGGCGACCTTGGTGGCCAGAGTGAACGAAGGCCGCACTGGGCCAATTGTCACGCCATAGAGACGGCCACGCGCTTCGAGCACGCAGTCGTTGCTCAGAGAGCCCGACGTGTCCGATGTGGTACGGCTTCGTCGGGTACGTCTTCTCGGACTGGATGAACAGTAGCGAACCCGGCAGTTTCACGCCCTCGGCGAGTGGAATCGGGCGCGAACGCTCCCAGAGGAATGCTAGCCCGTGCCTGTAGGCGAAGACGAGCGAGCGCCCCGACGCAGCGCCGGGTAAGAAGGGGACAGGGCTACCTCCGCGCGCTCCAGTGCCAGCACGTCTATCGTGGAGATGCTCGCCTGGTGGACTCGCATGGGCGACGCCCTCGCACAGCCCGACTGCCCCTAGCATCCCGAGGTGCTGTGCGGCCTCCGTGCCAGCCTGCCTGGTGCGAGGGCGAAGGGCTGACGAGGGCACTGCAGCAGTCTGGAGGGCCTTGACAGGCTCGGCTAGACGTGATAGTCTATAGTGACTCTTTTATCCCATGCCCGTTACGAGGAGTGCCATGCCCAACCTACCAACGCCTATGACCCAGCTCTGGCACCGGGTCGAGTCCGGGCTCGCCCAGGGCAGTGAGCTCGAACTCGTTGGCGGCAGGGACACCCCCTACGACGACCCCCGTGTCGTTGACTTCAGCCGCCAGTCTGGGGAGTACCCGGTGCAGGCGCTAACCAGCGCCTACCCGGTGCTCCAGGACGACGCAGTGCTGGCCGAGTTCCTGCACACCTTTGCGGCTCCGCGCGTGCCCAGCGATGAGGAGGTGCTGTCCTTCTACGCCCGCTTCGGGCCGCTGGGCGAGACCCGGTGGCAGGACCAGTTCCTGCCCGAAGATCGCCGGCTGTTGCCCCAGGCCGCACAACAGGGCTTACGCGAGCCGGTCTGGTATGCCCGCCAGGTTGCCACCGAGCTCAACGTTGTCTGCCGGCTCTATTGGGGTCTGGCCGACCGCCAGGTGGAGGTGTTGCGGAAGATCCTGGGCCTGGCACCCACCACCGGCCAGCTGGTGAACGTGCTCCTGCTTGGTGGGGCCGTCCGTAAGTTCTGGGCGAGTCCGGAGGACCTGGCCCGGCGCGTAGGGAGCATCGGCGAGTTCGCGCCCTCCGCTTCTGACCCAGGACGGGACTTCACCCCGGAAGAGTGCTTCAGTTACGGCCGGAGCCTGCTGGCCGGTGCCATCAATGAGGAAGAGGCTAAGGCTTGCCGGCAGTGGACGGCCCAGCGGGGGGTGCCCGCGCCTCCGGAGACTCGGCGGCGCAGCAAGCGGCCCAAGCCCCGCCCCGAGAACCCAATCCTCGGAGGCATGCGCGCGGTTCTGTTCCCCAGCCTCATCGTCGCCCTCTACCTGAAGCTCAGCGATGCCATCGCCGAGGGCCGGCTGCTCCGGCCCTGCCAGGGGTGTGGCCGCTACTTCCACCCCGACCGCACCGACCAGGTCTACTGCAAGGTGCGCTGCTCCAACGCCTATCGCCGGCGCGAGTTCACCCGCCGGCAGCGGGAGCGGAGGACGGAGGGAGACGGTGCCAGGTGACAAGCAGTCCACGACTGAGCGCATCCGGCTGGCGGAGCGGCGCCGGCAAGCGCTCTACCTGCACGCGGTGCGCCGCCTGACCATCGCAGAGATCGCGCAGGTGCTGCAGGTCTCCGCCCGCACCGTGAAGCGCGATCTTCGCTCCGCCCGCGAGAAGGCCAGAGCCCAGTTGGAGCAAGAAGCGGAGGCGGCCGAGCGAGTGAGTGATGTCGCCTATGACATTGACGCCACCTACCAGGCGGCGTTGCGAGAGGCCTGGGCGGCCTACCACACCAGCCCGGAGCATTCCGCCGCCCGTCTGCGCGCCCTGAACACGGTGCTTGCCGCCACCGAGAAGCGGGCCGAGCACCTGCGGGGCTTGGGGCTGCTCAAGCAGGTGCCGGAGAGCCTGGCCCTGGCGCTGAGCATGTTCGGGCTGAGCGATGAAGAGCTGGCGGCCCGCATCAAGGAACTGGAGGAGAAGCGATGACTCACCCCTGTGATGATCTCATGTCGCTGAAGATGCTGGAGGTCTTCCGGCAGGACCCACGGTTGTTCATCGAGCGGCTCTGTCTCATCCGCGACAAGGACCGGCGGACCATTCCCCTCCACTTCAACTGGGCTCAGGACTTCTACTACCAGCGCCGCACTCGCCGGGACCTCATTCTGAAGGCCCGGCAGATGGGCTTCACCACCTTGACCTGCGCCCTCTTCCTGGCCGAGTGCCTACTGCGAGGCAACACCCACGCGGTGGTGGTCGCCCATACCGCCGAGTCCGCGGCGACCATCTTCGAGATCGTGCGCTTCATGTGGCGGAACCTGCCCCCTTGGTGGGACCAGAACCACCCGGCCACCCGGGAGAGCAGCACGGAGCTCTTCTGGGAGAGCCTGAACAGCCGCTTCTCGGTGGGCACCGCGGGGAGCCTCGCCTTCGGCCGAGGACAAACAATCAACTGCTTACTCTGCTCCGAGGTCGCCCACTGGCGCAGGCCCCAGGAGGCGCTCACCGCGCTGCTCGCCGCGGTGCCGGCCTCGGGATGCGTGGTGCTGGAGTCCACGCCGAATGGCGTCGGGAACTACTTCTACGACCTCTGGCAGGCTGCGTGCAAGCGCGAGAGCGCATTCACTGCGCACCTCTACGTGTGGTGGGAGGATCTGTCCTACCGGCTCGCTGGGCCTCCGTTAGGGCCGCTGACGAAGGAAGAGCGCGACCTGCAGGAGCGGCATCAGCTGACCGACGACCAGTTGCGCTGGCGCCGGGAGAAGCAACGGGAACTGCGGGAGAAGTTCCCCCAGGAGTACCCCGAGGACCCGCACCGCTGCTTCCTGGTCACCGGCTCCTGCTGTTTCCCCGTCGCCCGGCTCATGGAGATGCGGGCAGGGGCGGCCCAGCAGCGACCGAGACAGATCGAACGGCCGATTCCCTACTTCGGCTACTACCAGGGAGGAAGGACAGAGGCGGGGCTGGTCAACCCCCTGCCAGGCCGGCTCACCATCTGGCGTGAGCGTGTGCAGGATCATGACTACACCATGGGGGCCGATGTCGCCTCTGGCCTGGAGTCCGGCAACTGCTCCGCCGCGGTGGTGCTGGACCGCAACACCAAGGAGCAGGTGGCGGAGCTGCACGGCCGCTGGCGGCCAGATGTCTTTGCTCATCTTCTGTCCGCGCTTGCCGCCATCTACGGCAAGCCGAAGCTGGCGGTGGAGAACAACAACCACGGCCTTGCCACCCTACTCGTGCTGCGCAACGAGCTGCACTATCTCTGGCTCTACTACCATGTCGACGGGCTTCGACCGGGGAGCAGGTTGGAGCTGGGGTGGCCTACCAACTCCCGCACCAAACCGTTGATGATCGATCAGTTTGCCGCCGCCATTGCCGACGCCAAGATCATCCTTCGCTCCCCTTGGCTGGTCGATGAGTGTCTCACCTTCGTCAACAGGAATGGAGAGCTCGGAGCCGAGGAGGGGAAGTTCGATGACCTGGTCATCGCCGCTGCCATCGCCTGGTCGGTGGCCCAGCAGCCGGTGGCCCGCGCCCTCTACGTGCGGCCGCCGGGATGGTAGGGGGAGAGGAGCATGCCCTGGCGTGGCTACCAGTCGTTGCCTCCCTACTTCGGCGGCAAGCGCAGGCTCTGCCCGATCATCTTCCGGGAGATCGCCAAGGTCCACCCGACCAGCACCTGGTCTCGCCTCAGGTTGGTCGATCCCTTCCTGGGCGGTGGCGCGGTGAGCCTGTACGCTAAGGCGCGTGGCTTTGGTGTGCTCTGCGGCGACCTGGCAGAGCGCTCGGTGATCGTGGGCAAGGCGCTCATCGAGAACGATGCCGTCACCCTCGCCGAGGCCGATCTGCTGCGGCTGTTCGTGCCATCGGACCTGAACCGGCACTGGATCGAACACTATCACGTGCCCGACACGTTCACTCGTGAGGCCGCCAGCTTCCTCGATAATGCCTTTGCCGTGGCCGGCGAAGTGAGCGATCCGATCAAGCGGGATCTCCTCCGTCTGCTGTTGGTGAAGTACATCTTCTCGCTGCGGCCCCACGCGCAGTTCCGAGCGCCCGCTGCCTTCAACCTGCCTCTGGCGGAAGGCCGCTTCGACGATATCAAGCCCATCTACCATCACGCCATCGCCGCTAATGTCGAGCATCCGCTGCCGGCCCTCAGGCGGCTGGCGCGGACGATCAACCGCAGCATCATCCGGGGCGCACAGCGATGCCAGGCGGTGAAGGCCGAGGCCGCGGAGACGATCCGCCATGGGGCGGGAGCCGACATCCTCTACCTCGACCCACCCTATGCCGGGACGCTGGCATATGAAAAGCAGTACCGCGTCCTGGATGAGCTGCTGGGTGAGAGTCACGAGGCGAACGCCTTCTCGGGACGGGATGGCCTGGCGGCACTGACACAACTGCTGAGAACCTGCGGCGACTATCCATTGTGGGTGATCTCCTACGGCAATGCAGTCGCCGGCCTCGATGAGGTGAAGGCCGCGGTGGAGCAGTTGCGGCCAGTGCGGGCGATGGAGATCGCCTACCAGCACCTGGGGTCGGTGGCATCGGAGGAGAAGCGCCAGCAGAACCGCGAGTTACTGCTGCTGGCCGGGGAGGGAATACGCTGATGCAGATGATTCGTCGCGAGCAGATCCATCCCAACGACTGGAACGCGAACGCGTTCGATCCCGAGAACTACCCCAAGCTGGTCGAGAGCATTCGAAGCAAGGGACTGATGGAGCCGCTGAAGGTGATGGCAGCTCCTGACCGGCCCGGTCACTACCTGCTCATCGATGGCTACCATCGCTGGAAGGCGGCCGGGGAGCTGGGTCTGACTGAGCTTCCCTGCGAGGTATGGGAAGTGACTGCGGAGGAGGCGAAGCTCCGCGGCCTCCAGCTGAACTACCTCCGCGGACAGCCCGTGCCTGACCGGCTCGCCTCATTGGTGCACGATCTGAACCGGGAGCTCTCTCTGCCCGGCCTCGCCGCTCTGCTGCCCTGGACGGAGGCGCAGCTGCGTGACAGCCTGCAACTGCTGAAGCTGCCCGCCGACCTGCGCCAGCGGGTGGAGGCGCAAGCCGGGGCCCAGGCGGCGAAGGCACCCATCCCGGTGACCGTGGTGATGCGGCCCCAAGAGCACGAGGCTTTCGAGCAGGCGATGGCGCTCGCGAGACGAGAGTTGGGCAAAGGTGCGCGGCGCGGGGAGCTCTGGGCGCATGTCTGTCGGGGATATCTGGAGCAGGCCCGAGGCCGGGCGGCGGCTGCTGCACACCTGGATCCCGGAGGCCTCGTGGAGCCCGTGAGCCAGATAGGCAATGCGACGGCCGTAGCGCCTGGCGGGCGATCGTGAACTCGTGGCGCTGCGACTACCACGGAGCGTCTGCCGCGCGGGTGAGCCCTGAAGCAAAGGGTGGAGCGGCATCTTGCCGAGCGCGAGGAAACCGACTTCGCGTGAGCCCTAGCATGGAGCGTTGACATCCGCTACGAAGCGGCCCCGCGTCGACACTACATGAGGGCTGGCGACGTTGAGGCCGGGGCCTCCGTGATGACTGGCGCCCAGTGTGGCCAACAGCGGCCGCACCGGAGTGCCCGAAGGTGCTATGCTGCCCGTAGCTGACGAAGCCAATCGAGAGGCACGGAGCGTTCCGAAAGTGCGGCGAAATGGGTGCCTGGAACCGTGGTATGCGCGTTGGCATAATGTCTTCATCATCAACGATGCGACGCAGTGCCCGAGGCGCTTCTCGCAAAGAGAGGCAACCGGAAAGGAGATGAGTGCAGATGGAAGCAGTCGTTTTCACGCGGATAGCCATGGCAGGATGGCTATTCGGGGGAACCGTCTTGCTCTTTCTGGCGCGTCATGGCGAGAGCAACATCCTGTGGCGAACGGCCAACAACGGGTTGCTCGGAAGGGAGTTCGCCGGTCTTGCCGCGGCTGGCGCGGTGATCCTGGCGGTTCTCCCCGTCATAGGATACCTGATTTCGGCAGGCGTTGATCTCGTACGCAACGTCTGGCCACGGGGTTCCTGGTGGTTTCCGCGCAACCCTTGGCGCATGAAGGAAGTGGGTGACGAGTTCCGCGACGTGTTTGAGGAGGAGATGAGAGGTGTGGGTAGCGAACGCACGCCTCGCCGCCTGAAAGGAACCTCCAATCCTGCCCTCTTCCACAGCTTCTTCTACTCGCAAGCCGGGGATGAGGTGATAGAGTGGAGGCGGAGGCGGCTCACGATGTTCCACCTGGCAGCGAATAACGTAGCGGGGGTCGTGGTCGGATGCGTCGTCGGCCATATCCTGTCTCATCATGACAGTTGGCACGCAGTCTGGTGGGTTCTGAGTGTTGGCGGTCTCTTGGGTATGTTCTGTTCTGCATGCAATGCCTACCTCGAATACACGCGGTTCAGGGCAGGAACGCTATCGTGGGTCGAGGTCCTGGGACCGGTGGCAGTTCAGCACTGGCTGAAGACCTCAGGAGTAGATGGCAATCTGGCCGCTGACGCCAAGCGGAGGACCAGGGACGGGTAGGTCGAGAGACGCCGCGCTCAGCCAGCATGGCCGTTGACGTGGCCAGCGGTCCATGCTGAGGGAGCCTATTCAGGCGGCGCCTGCCGGCATTCTACTGCCCAACGTAGAGCAGAGTGAGAACCGCATCACGGTACAGAAGGCGGGAGTGCTCCTGTATCTCCGCGTCCTCAGCCTTCGTATCGTCTGGCGCCCATATGCTCGCTGGCAGACCCTCGGGACGGTCAGGAATGCTGGCACCATCCAGCAGGGCCCGAGCACCGGAAGCAGGATGGACTTCGTGGCCGACGGGTATCCAGTATGGGAAATACTCGGATGCCGCGAACCACTTGACCTCGCCCTCCGACACGTACACAACAGCGCATGCATGGTGCGATCGCCGAGCGAGACGAACCGCCGCTGCCGTCGTCGATACATCGCAATGGCCCGCCAGATCATCTACCGTCCAGAGCGTCGGCTTGAGGCGCGCGAAGTTCGCATCCACGTACCTGTCCGGCATGAGCAGCTCAGCCGCGAAGAAGTTCGCCTCCAGCTCGCGGCCCGACTGCCATCCCGCCTCCATCTCGTGAGCGGACTCGGCCCAATACCCGGTCTGACGGTGCAACTGGAAGTGGCCAATCTCATGCGCAACCGTGAAGCGCTTTCGTCCGCTCGGCTGTAGATCGCGATTCACGACGATCGCTGCAGCGCCATCGTGAACCACCAGGCAGCCGTCGCAGTCTGTCAGGCTCTCCTCCAGCATCAACAGACCCAGGTCCTTGGCCACGGCAGCCACGTCAACCGGAGGCTCTGTCACGCCGATCGTCGAGGCAAGACGCCTTGCTCTCTCAGAGGCCTGCCTTTCCAGTAGCGCGCGTTGGGCCTTAGTCACGCTTGCGGCTTCGGCGCGAGGCTTGGCGGCCGCCCTGTACATGACAACCGGCTGCGGAACCATACGGGCAGCAAGGGGAATGCGTGTCTGAATACCTAGGATCTCTGCGAGGCGGCTCACAATGTCTGCAGCGGCAACCGGCCTGCCGTGCTGCCTGGCTTCATACCCGCGCCGGAGGGTCTCTGCCGAATCCCGAAGCCGCGCGAGATCCTCAAGCTCTGCCAGGACGCGGTCAACGACGCGTGAGGATACCAGCCGCGAGCTCCCGTGCTCGATGAGGAAATCCGTCCCGTACACCGCAACTCGCAGGTTCTCCCGTTCTGATTCCGGGCACTCTGCGATAAGCCTGTCGACGTTGATATCCCGGCCTTTGCGACGGGCCTCGATGTAGGAGTTAAGTAGCTCCGATGCGATCCTCTCATCTGTCTGGGCCATCACCGCTGCTCCCTGCCGGTGCCCTGGCGGCTGTACCCCCAACCTGCCAGCCTGGCGCCCAGCTTCTGTTTGGCGCGCTTCTGGAGAGACTTCACGCCATCTTCTGACCGACCCATCTTTCGGGACGTCTCCGCAACGCTTAGCTGCTCCCGAAGACGCAGTTCGACGACACGTTGCTCGTCCTCTGCCAGCTCGTCCAGAGCTTCTTCGAGATCTATCCGCTGCAGCAGGTCATCCTCCCACTCCTCCTGTGTTTCCTCAACGAGCTGGTCTGGATCACGCGCCACTTCGCGTGCTGCGAGCTCTTGCCTATCAAGGCGCACATGTCGGGCAATGCCCATGACCCAGGAGAAGGCTGCCCCTCTGCCTTGGTAGCTGTCCAGGTTCAGCCACGCTCGCGTTACCGTCACCGCCGCGATGTCCTCGGCTTCCTCGAAAGAGACATTCCATGCCTTGATGGCCGCCGCGCGAACCCGGCCGATCAGCTCACGGATGATCTCATCGTCTCGGTCACGAAGGCCCTTGATTATGCGGGCATCGTCTTCGGCCCGATTGGCCGGGAAACCACTTGTGGCACTCATCCGATCTACTGTCGCGCCACCAGGGACGGGCGCTTTCCCCATCCATGAGTATGTCGCTACTGGCCACCGCGAGGTGTCAGATGACCGCCAAGGAAGAAGCCCAACCCCGCCGTGACACTTTTCGCTTCCCTGAGGCGACATACCTGTTGGAGGCAATCTGGTGCTTTGCTGCGGGACGACACTGAGCGCATCCCAGGCAGGCCCAGGTACCCCTCCGGAGATGCTGACGAAGCGCCTCTAGCCTGCAGAACTGAGGAGCAGAAAGAATGGACGCCACGATAACCTACTTCCCCGTCGGCAATGGAGACGCCACCCTGATCAGACTCAGTGACAATACTACCATCCTGGTTGACTGCAACCTGTCCGAGGACTCGGAAGACCCGGACGTGCCGGGGAGCTACGATGTGCGCGAGCACCTACTCCAGGTGCTCAAGCGCGACGATAGCGGACGCCCACATGTCGGCGTGTTCATACTGACGCATCCGGACCAGGACCATATCCGGGGTCTCACGCGAGCATTCTACTTGGGCGACCCGGCCAAGTACACTGATGACGACGAGAAGGAGAAGCGTATCATCACAGACGAGCTCTGGTTTGCGCCGCGGGTCTTCTCGCCCCACGAGGGTGACCTGTGCGATGACGCGAAGGCTTACCGGCGAGAGGCAGCCCGACGCATCGCCTTGTATCGATCGAAGGCCGCTGCCCGCTCAAATCCTGGGAACCGTCTGCGCGTGATTGGGTACTCGGACGTTGACGCACTCGATGGGCTCGACGATGTCCTGACTGTTCCGGGAGAGGAGTTGAACCTCATCAACGGTCAGGTCAGGTCCGACTTCTCCTTCTTCGTGCACGGCCCCCTGAAGAAGGACTCCGATGACAAGTGGGCCGACCGGAACGACACCAGCATCATCCTGCAGGCTCGGTTCACTGTAGATGATGTTCCGCGGGCAGCACTCGCTCTCATGGGTGGCGACGCTGGGTGCGCCATCTGGGAGCAAGTTGTTGACCTCAGCAAGAGACAGGACCTCGAATGGGATCTGTTCCTGGCGCCACATCACTGCTCCTGGTCCTTCTTCAGTGAAGCCCCCGAAGACGATGACGAACCGAGCGAGAAGATCATGTCGCTTCTGGGCAAGCGACGCAAGGGCGCCTGGGTGGTCGCCTCCTCCAAGCCGATCAAGGACGACGACGATAGCCCGCCATCTCATAAGGCGGCCGAAGCCTACCGGAAGGCGGTCGGCAAAGATCACTTCCTGTGTACCGGCGAGCACCCCGACGAGGACGAGCCGACGCCCATCTGCTTCATCATGAGCGCGAACGGACCAGTGCAAGACGACTCGAATGGTGATGGGGACAAGGTCGTAGTTGCGGCCACGACGCGAGTGGTGACTGAGCCTACAACCTACGGCCGGTGTTGGCCATGTCAGATCGGTTCTCATCCGACTACAAGATAACCGATCCGAGGACCTATGGCCCCGCGATTGCACAGGCCTTCCAGGAACTGGCATCGCTGTCCGCAGACGCAGTCGTGGCATTGACGATTCCGGACCCGCGTTGTGAAGGTCTCGTGGTGGCGTGCTTGCCACTCTCTGTCCGCCTTCCGTCGAGGGGCCCGGTGAGCGGGGTTGACATTCGGGCGCAGGAGCCGATTCTGCTGGTCTTTGACACCCACTGCTATCCATACCGGTCGCCCTGGGTGTGGTCGGACCGTCGGGACTTCCCATCGGATCGCTTGCCCCATCTGAACCCGGTCCCCGCAGGCTGGCCGGCGTCGCTGTGCCTATACCGAGGTGATATCGACAGCTGGTTTGCGGACAAGAGCCTGGCGGATTTCGTCTCCCGTGCCAGGCGATGGCTGCGGGACGCGGCGATGAACCGGCTCATACCCCCCGGCGACGGTTTTGAGCCGACGCGCATGACGGACGCGACCGGAGGCTATTGCATATTCGACCCAGACCTTCTTACAGGCACGATCTACCAGCACTGGAAGCAGACTATCGGATCAGCGGGGTTCGTTCCGCTACTCATGCGGTTGCATGTCGGTGGCGTCGCCACGTTGACCTCGGGCAGGGGCATCGCTGTGCGTGTTGTTGACATGGTAGGGAATCCCGATTCTGTGCGCGAGAGACTGGAGGGCCGTCGCGATCTCCTTATCGGGATGCTTGCTTGGCCGGCCAGGAATAGCGTGTGCTCACAGTACTTTGGCTTCCTACCGCACAGATACGATGAACTCCTCCGTTTCGCGGACACGGTGGGCCTGGAGCTTGAGGAGCCACTGGCAAGCTGTCAGAGGATCGGCCCCCCGGATGCGCCTTTCATGCCGACCATCCTGGCCGTCCAGCGGCCGGAGCGTTTGCTTGGAGGCACATCACGCCTGGAGATGCTGTCATTCCTGTTGCTGCCGAAGGTGACGATCGGAACCCACGGCTTCACGCACAGTGGCTTCGAGGAGCGAGTGTTCCCCCTGGCCAACCGCATACCGCTCACCTCGAGACGGGCCGCCGCTCTCTCCGATATCCCTGCATATCGTGCAAAGGGCCCGGTTGTCATGATCGGATGTGGCGCAGTGGGGTCGAAGGTGACGCTGCACATAGCGCGTGCGGGTTGGGACAGATTCCTGTTGGTGGACCACGACACGGTGTCGCCCCACAACATGGCGAGACATGGACTCCTTGGATGCAGCGTCGGCAGGAACAAGGCGGAGGCGCTCGCCGAGGCGGTGCGCTCCTTGTACGCAGGGGTAGATCATCAGGTCGGCATCGAAACCCATCCGCACCGTTGTTTCGGTCTCCTCCAGGGCGAGGACAGAACGCGGCTCAAAGGCGCCTCGATTCTGCTCGACGCCTCTGCGTCGCGGGCTGTGCTGCGAGCGCTTGTTGATGCAGATCTTGGCGACCGCCTCCTGGTCGCGCGGTGCGAGGTGGCCGACTCAGGCCGGCTGGGACTGTTCTTCGTCGAGGGCGCTGATCGCAACCCGCGGCTCGACGACCTCCGGGCGTTGCTTTTCGACTATGCACTGGAAGATGAGCCACTGTCCGACTGGCTGCAGCGGTCACGACCCAGTGCCGACAGCGAGTTTGAACACGGAGAGGTCCGGATAGGGGTGGGCTGCTCCTCCGATACGATGCTCCTCGGGGATGGCGCTGTCTCGTATCATGCTTCGCTTTTCGCGAGAGCGCTACAGGACCTGCTAACCAGGTCAACAGCGCGCCCGGCTGGACGGGTGCTCATCACCGTTCTGCCCGATGACCTGGCCGATTCCGTGGGCACGAAGATACTGTCGTTCGAACCCATGAAGGTGCTTTCCGCCACAAACGCACCAGGATGGAAGGTTCGGCTGAGTCGTGCTGCCATAAGTGCGATCGTGAAGGCAGTCGAGCGGGCTGCGCCAAACGAGACCGGTGGGCTCCTGATTGGGCGAACCGACCCGAGGAGCAGAACGATCTGCGTGACGCGGACATTGCCTCCGCCTCCGGACAGCATAGAAGCCCCTTATGCGTTCAAGCGCGGTGTGAAGGATGCGCCAGAGAGCATTCTACATCTGCATGCACGCACCGGCGGACAACTGTGCTATGTGGGTGAGTGGCACAGCCACCTCAATGGACTGCTAACGCTGAGTGAACAGGACAAGCAAGCGGCCCGCCAGATCCACCGACATCTGAGTCGCGCGCACCTGCCTACCCATCTGCTAATAGCGACGGGA
>Ga0315307_1000170_pt1 | contig 26346 bp, 26 predicted proteins | sample TDP2_MG_FD_203079 | JGI IMG/M metagenome (GOLD analysis project Ga0315307, IMG submission 203079) | Freshwater sediment microbial communities from Lake Towuti, South Sulawesi, Indonesia - TDP2 | ecosystem: Environmental > Aquatic > Freshwater > Lake > Sediment | place: Indonesia: South Sulawesi...
TTGAAGAGCGCGCACCACTCCCATGCATCCTTGCCGATACGCAGTTTGATCCGCTGTATGCACGGGTAGGTCTTCTCGCTCATGGCTTCCGGGTATGCTAACGCTTCAGGATAAATCTAAGCCTCTGATTTGATATAGGGTGGGCAAGGATTAGCTCGCCTTCACATCTTCGCAAGAGGATCTGCTTGACTTCTTCCGAGTTTCCCGGATTCTACAGACTAACGCCGAAGGAGAGGCTCCGCTTCATCGGCAAGTATGCTCACCTAGACAAAGCAGAATTGAAGATCCTCGCGGCGTCCAGCGCCTTGAAGATCGAAACCGCCAACCGTATGATCGAGAACACGGTTGGCGTCATGCCTGTGCCTCTAGGAATTGCGATGAATTTCCTGATAAACGGAAAGGATCGTCTGATACCGATGGCAATTGAAGAGCCCTCAGTAGTTGCGGGCGCGAGCAACGCCGCCAAGATGGCTCGGTCCAAAGGTGGGTTCTGGACTTCCAGCACTCGGCCGGTAATGATCGGCCAGATCCAAGTGGCGGGCTGCGCGGACCCGAATAGGGCGCGGGCATCCATTCTGGCATCGACGGATGAGATCCTCAGGAAGGCGAACGACCAAGACCCAGTCTTGGTTTCGAAGGGCGGCGGAGCTATCGGCCTGGAGGCGAAGGTCATCAGTACGATTCTGGGTCCAATGGTCATCGCGGAGCTTCTCGTAGATTGTGGAGATGCGATGGGTGCGAACGCTGTTAACACGATGGCCGAAGCCGTTGCGCCATTGGTCGAGAGAGTCTCCGGAGGCCGTGTGTACTTGAGGATCATCTCCAATTTGGCCGACAGGAGGCTAGCGCAGGCTCGTGTGACCGTCGCGAAAGAAGCTGTTGGCGGCGCGGACATCGTTGACGGCATAATTAGCGCGTACGCCTTCGCGGCCGCAGACCCTTACCGTTGTGCAACCCATAACAAAGGCGTGATGAACGGCGTAACAGCGGTCGTCCTCGCCACTGGAAACGATACGCGCGCCATTGAGGCTGGGGCGCACGCGTATGCATCTCGCTCGGGACAATACAGTCCTTTGACACGCTGGAACAAAGACGCCAACGGTGACCTTGTTGGAGAAATCGAGATGCCAATAGCGGTAGGACTCATCGGCGGCGCTACGGCGGTTCACCCAGTTGCCAAGGTCGCGGTCAAGATTCTCGGCGTCAAATCCGCTCGGGAGCTGGCCGAGATAATCGCCGCAGTTGGCCTCTGCCAGAACCTTGCCGCTCTCCGCGCGCTGGCTGCTGAGGGAATCCAGCGTGGACACATGCGACTTCACGCAAGAAACTTGGCAGCTACAGCCGGAGCGACCGGTGATGTCATCGACAAGATAGCGGATAGGATGATTGAAGAAAAGAAGATCAGGATCGACAGAGCCAAGGAACTGTTGGCCGAGTACCTGAAACGCGCCTAGATACGTTCGATGAGAGCAATTGATTCCATGTGTTTGATCTTCGGAACCGCGTCTTTCTCCATCCAATCGGAGACGCTATCATAGATCTTCTGATAGTATTTCTTGGTCGAATGCTTCACCAGACCGAGCCGTTCCATCCTTCTAACGTATCTCCACTTCATGCTCCTCGAGATCCTGTCGCCGAGGATTCTGTCAAGATCCACCTTTTTGAATACTCTTGGGAGGCGGACGAAGGCTCCAATGATCTCCTTGGGAAAGGCCGTAAGGCTCTCCCTAGACAGCTTCCGCTTTCCTCTCGACCGGATAAAGCGCACGCCTTCCCTTGCCCTTCTCACGAACCCTCACCTTCTCATTTTCTTGGTATCAACGAGCCGCGAGTTAAAGACTTTCTTGGTCGGTTCTAGGGAGATTCTTTGCCCTCAATAAGAACTACCTTGAATCCTTTCGAGTCCGACTGCGTTCAATCACGCTAAAGAGCGCGGGTATAATCAGGGCCACAGTCAATCCTTGGATTACTGAGTTCGAAAAGCTTGGGATCAGAGATGTTTCCGGGAGGATCCGCCCCAACGCTAGGACGAGGAAGCCAGTCACCGCACCGCCTATCGCAATGCGAAGGATCTTCTGCGCGCCGCTCACTTCGGTCGTGAATTGCACGTATCGGGCTTCAGCTAGGGTACCGAGCCAGAAACCAAAGAGGTAGCCTCCTATTCGCCCTGGATTGACTTCGCCTGTCGCACCGAGCGAGGCAGCAACAGCTAGGGGAACCAGCACCGCGACAACGAAGACCGCTTGTATCGTCACTGAGCCCTCTTTGTTTCGTGTTGGAAGATGTCGCAGGGCTATCATTCCCACTTGAGCCACGATGAGACCAATCACCCAGCCTCCGATGACCTGTGCCGGATAGTGTGCGCCAAGGTAGATGCGGGATATCCCGACCGCGATGACTATCATCGTCCCGAGAGCAGCAAGAATCCATCTTCCATAGTCTAGGGACATCCAGGCCCAGAAGGTCGTTGAGTCTTGCGCGTGTCCGCTCGGGAAACCGTATGACATTTCATCCTTCTCGATTATACGAAGCTCTACTGGCGGTCTGGGCCATTGGACAAGAATCTTGAAAAAGAAATTCAGGTAGGCCCCGAAGAGCAGGACATAGGTGACAACTCTGCCGCGGCGCTTGTCAAAACACCAATAGACCACAGCGCCTAGCCCGACGAGAAATACTTCGTCACCCAACAACGTGATAGCTGCAAAGATCGAGTTGAACTGAGGCGCGAACAAGTTCTGAAGAATCTCGATCAGTCGCGGTCCGAGAAGCAGCTCTTCAAGCGACAATGCGTCTTCAGCGGCTCGGATTGAACCGGTTGGTTTGAAGCAAGGCTGCATGGAATATGAATGCTCTTGTTCTACTGCACGAAGCAGCGGACCTACTTCGATATTCGTGACCGCTTCGCCAGATCTTATCCCACAGCACCAAATCTCTTATGCGACAGGAAAGCTACCTGCTGTGCTACTTAGACTTGTATTGCAAGGAGGTAGGAAAAAGATCATGCCAAGAGTGATTCATTTTGAGATTCACGCCGATGATCCTGAACGAGCTGTTAAGTTCTACGAGAAGGTGTTTGACTGGAAGATCAGCAAGTGGCAGGGGCCGGTCGACTACTGGCTTGTTACAACAGGTGAACCCGACAAGCCCGGAATCAACGGCGCGATCATGAGACGGACGGATCATGGGACCACCTACAATACCATCGATGTTCCCTCGGTTGATGAATCCACTAAGATGATTGAGAAGGCGGGCGGAAAGGTTGTGATGCCCAAGACGGCGGTTCCAGGTGTAGGGTACATGGCATACTGCGCGGATACTGAGGGAAACGTCTTCGGGATCATGGAAGAGAATCCATCAGCCAAGTGAGCGCGACGAAGAAACCAGCCCATGCTCGTACGCGACTTGGCCCACGAGCAAGTCAAAGGAGTTCTTTAGAGACGAAAGCGAGAAGCACGGACGTTCTCGAGGAAGCAAAAAGGATTGTGAGAGTAGCAGAGGATAACCGTGTAACCTTGAGGCTTATTGGAGGTTTAGCGATCCGATTCCACTGTCACGGACCACATTCCACACACCTGCGAGAATATCATGACATAGACGTATTCGGATTCGGGAAAGAACACAAGGGAATCTACTCAGTCTTTCAGAAGCTTGGTTACTCTCCCAATGAGATGTACAACTCGCTCTACGGCGGCACTCGCTTACAGTTCATTCATCGAGAGGGTCTCAGGAGCGTGGAGGTCTTTCTGGATAAGTTTAGAATGGGTCACACACTGGACTTCAGGCAACGCCTTAAACTGGATGACCTGACAATTCCAATCACCGACCTTCTGTTGACCAAACTCCAAGTCGTGCAGTTCGCGGAGAAGGATGCGAAGGACATCGTGGCTATCTTAGAAGACCATGAACTTGGACACAACGATGATCGCGAAACCCTGAATCTAGACTACATCGTTCAGGTATGCTCGCGGGACTGGGGCCTACACAAGACAATTACGAACAACATAGCGACGATCAATGAGCTGATCAGACAAAAAGCATCTGGCCTCACAACAGGAAAAGAGCTGGTCGAGAGGCTCAACGCGATTCGGAACGCTCTCATGACGGGGAAGAAGGGAGTCAGATGGACAATTCGGAGCCTGATCGGCGAGCGAGTACGCTGGTATCGCGAGGTGGAAACAGGCCAAGGCGAAGCTTGGTGAACTTCCACAACTAATTGAATACCGGTCTACTCGCAGTTTAGGGTCGCTCAACTACCAAAGGCGATTCCGCCGGCGATGAATGCAAGCAGGCCTAGCAGCATCCAGACCAAGGCTTGATTCTTCGATGTAACCGCGTTTCGTGGCGATGGATCTCTGACGATCGAGTAGGCCGAGTATAGGAACCCCAAGTCACAGACGAGAACGATTGGCACATACAACCAAGAAACTATCCTCAGAGCGATAGGGACCGTGCTGAGAAGAACCGCCACCACAAAAAACGACGCACCAGTCTTCGACGCGATGCGCAGCCCCTTTGCGACAGCAAGCGTCCTCACACCTCGCTTAGAGTCGCCGGCAATGTCGGCCATGCCTTTGATGACCTCCCGCCCCATCCCGGCAAGAAATGCAAGCAACGCGAAGACGTACAGCGTGATGTTGACGCCGCCTATCGCTCCGCCAAAGATGAACGGGATCGCAAGGTTCGTACTGACGACAGCGTTTCCAGGCAGCCCCGTCTTCTTCCCGAACTTGTTGTAGTAGAGCATGAGGCCCACTGCCACCGCGGCGATGATAAAGTTGAGAACGCTCAGCGCGAATGCAAGTAACAAGCCAGCCGCGAGCGCCATTGCGGCGAAAGCTGCGGCCTCGGTCTTGGAGACACGTCCTGACGGGATGGGTCTGCCGGGGTTGTTTATGGCGTCGATCTCCGCGTCGATGATGTCGTTGATCGCCATCGAGCCCGCGACAATAGTGAAACCCACAAGGAATCCGACCAGCGCCGAATAGACCGGCATCGCAGATCCGAGCGACATGAACTCGCCTATGATTACGGCGAAACCCATCATGAAGCAGTTAGGAAGCCTTGCAATCCCCAAGAAGCCGGATGTCTTTCCAGCTCCTGAGACGGTAGCGGCCTTCATGATGCCCCCAATCCGTGCGTGTTATCTCGCTCTTAGAAGCCGTTGCTAGTCTGCACACGTGTTGGTAGGCGCACTTTTAATAACGATTCTCTGGCTGTGACTGTACAGCAGCTTGGTGAGGGCTGTCTCATGCCTGGCAGGGTCGAGCAATACCTAATCGACAGCATCAGAAAGCAAGGCGCAATCCATCTGACCCTGCTCGACCCTGAGAAGGTGACCAGGTCCACCGCCGGGTCGATGGCGAAGGCGATAGACAAGAGCGGTTCCTCCGCCATCATGGTCGGAGGGTCAACCGCTGTATCAGTATATCATATCGACGAGATTATCAGCGCCGTGAAGAAGCGAACTCGTCTTCCAGTGATAATCTTCCCGAATGACGTCGCGGGGATAAGCAAAGAGGCCGACGCGATCTTCTTCATGAGCCTCATGAATTCTATGAACCCGTACTACATAACCCACGCACAGGCTCTGGGCGCGCCGCTAGTGAAACGCTACGGTCTTGAACCGATCCCTATGGGTTACGTCATCGTTGGCGACAGAGGGGCTGCAGCCGCCTTCGTGGGACAGGTCAACCCAATCCCATTCGACAAGCCGTCGCTGGCCTTGATCTACGGCATGGCTGCTCAGTTCATGGGCAAACGCTTCTTCTACCTAGAGGCGGGTTCCGGTGTGGAAAGGCCAGTCTCTCCAGAGATGGTGGCAGGAGTAAGCAAATACATTGACATCCCACTAGTCGTTGGCGGCGGCATCCGGTCACCCAAGGCCGCCAGACAGATCGTGAAGGCTGGCGCTCGGGTCATCGTGACAGGGACCTTGGTCGAGAGAGCCTCACCCCAAGCGTTGCGGCGGCTTGTAAGCAGCATCAAGAAGGCCGCCTAAGGGACACGGGGTTCGCGTAGTGTCCGATGACAGCTATCTACGTATCAAGAAGACTACGCCGTACTACAACATAGTCCGGCGGCTCGCGTTTCCCTCGACCAACAAGATACTGATTTCGTTGTTCGCAGTGGACATCCTCGGCATTACGTTAGCCTTCCTGATAGCCGATCCCACAATGTTCGGGCTCCTCCGAGGGCTCTTGGCGAGCTTCACGGTCTTCCTTGTTCCAACCCTCCTCTCTGATCTCCTCTCGGCTTACTTGGTCGTCCGTCGAGATCCGTTGTTCTTTCCGAGGCGGGTTGTTGCTTTGTCACTCTTTGGTAGCGTCGTGTGGCTCTTCATAATGCTGGTCGGTGCATCGGTGAGCAGGGTCTCTGGAATTCTTCCCTTCCCGTCTCATGCTTTCTACTTGGCTCTCTTTGTGGTGTTGCCGCTGCGATCGATGACCGTATTCTCGATGTCAACTGTTAGCCTGACTAGACGTGTGGTATTTGCCGTCTCCGGCCCCTTGGCGTGCTCCATCGGGCTGGCACTTTTTCTTGGGGTCGCGTCGGCTGGCCTCGCAACAAGTCTGGCGCTTGCGGCCGTTGTATCACTCGTATTCTCGTTCGTATTCCTAACCTATGTTGAGCGGCGAGGCATGCAGGCCCTTGGCGCCTCGCCGTTGAGGATTTTCAGGGCGTTCTTGAGAGACTGGCTCGATGGTAGCTTTTCCACCTTCGAAAACTATCTTGAGATCTTCGGGGTAGACAGTTCGATCAACCTATGCGTTCTGACCTTCAGAGCGAAGACATCAGGCAATGTCAAGGCGACGCTGATCGTGCCCAACTTCCACCCAGGGCCTTTCCTCAATGTTGGAAGTAGCGCTCTGCCGTACATGATCAAGCGCGTCGTTGAGTCTGCCACTGGAGGTGCCGCCGCGGTCGCGCATGGTATCTCGGGTCACCAACTCAATCTTGTGAGTCAGCATGAGAATGAGAAGGTGATCGCCAAGATCCGATCCATGGTCACTCTGCCAGGATCAGCGTCACTGGCCAGCCCGATCGCCCGCGCGACCGCTGGAAGCGCAACCGCGACTTGTCAAGTCTTCGGAAATTCAGCCCTAGTAACAATGACCGTCGCACCGCATGACAGTGAGGACATAGACCTCGAGGTTGGCGAATTGCTTCGCAAGAGCGCTCATGGGCTCTTCAAGTATGTCGCCCTCGCTGACGCGCACAATAGCTTGGGGAAGGCGACTCTGATGAGCAAGGACAAGCTCAACGATCTTGCGGAGTCAGCCAAGCTGGCGATGAAAGCAACAAAGGGCGTGAGACTTCGTTCTCCTTCGCTGGGCGTCGGACAGTCTCTTCCGGACGGAGTTTCGCTGAGAGAGGGTATGGGACGTGGCGGCATCGTCGTCTTCTGGTTGAAGGTCGGGGACGAATCTTTCGCCTACGTAGTTTTTGACAGCAACAACATGGCCACGGGCCTGAGGGAGAGAATACTGGCTGCGCTCAGGGAGATGGGCGCCAGCGACGCGGAGGTAATGACGTCGGATACACATATGGTCAACGGGATAGTCTCGGCGAAGCTTGGATACTATCCCATTGGCGCAGCGACTGATCCTGAAGTCATAGTAGAGTCCGTGAAGACGGCTGCAGATGATGCCAAGAGAAACCTGACGCCTGTAGAAGCCTTCCTTGATTCTTCTGAAATGCAGGTGAGAACTCTCGGTCTTTCGTCTTTGGGTCAGCTGACCGGTTTTGTTCTCAGAACCGCAAGACTCACATTTGCGACGCTCTTTCCTGTAGTGCTTGTGATCGCGGCCATATCGTTCGTCTTTCTGATCTAGGTCGAATCCAATTGTCAAAGCAGTTTCATTACATGCAGCTACCACGGGAAGTGACAGTAGGCGACGATGTGCTCGGCCGGGTAGGGGAAGCGTGTCGTCGGCTCGGCTTCTCGGGATCTGTGCTCATCGTGACGGACTCCAACGTCCAACCGATAGCGGCCGCGCCTGTACGCGAATCTCTCAGCGGATCCGGATACAAGGTTCAGGAAGTGCTGGTCGAAGGCTCATCGATTTCGCAGGTCCGCGAGGTTGAGCGAGAAATACAGAAGTTCAAGCCGAGTGCTGTAGTGGCCGTCGGCGGAGGAAAGGACATCGACATCGCAAAGCTCAGCTCCGCCAACAAGGGCGTGCCCTTTCTGAGTATTCCGACAGCCGCTTCTCACGACGGAATCGCGAGTCCGGTCGTCTCGATGAAGGGTTACAGCAAGCCCTACTCTTTCATGGCGCAGTCGCCTATAGCCATCATGGCTGACATCGGCGTCATAGTTCGCGCGCCATTCCGGCTACTTGCAAGCGGTTGCGGCGACGTTGTCGGCAAGTATACGGCGGTCAGAGACTGGAGGCTTGCGCACCGAATAAAGAACGAGTACTACGGCGACTACGCCGCCGACTTGGCGCTCATGAGCGCGAGGCTCGTAATGAGAAACGCACACGTTGTAAGAACCTTGAGCGAAACGGGCACTAGGACAGTCGTCGAGGCGCTGATCAGTTGCGGCGTCGCGATGAGCATCGCAGGCAGCAGCAGACCTTGTAGCGGCGCCGAGCATCTTTTCAGCCATGCGCTCGATGTGACCGCGCCGCACCCAGCCCTTCACGGAGAACAAGTCGGCGTCGGAACGATCATGTGCGCCTACCTTCACGGGGCGAACTGGCAGCTCATCCGTGACGTCCTGCGAAAAATCGGGGCGCCGACCAACGCGCGTGAACTTGGAATAGACAGCAAGTACGTGACAAAGGCGCTGACGATTGCTCACAAGATAAGGTCGGATCGATACACAATCTTGGGCGAGAAGGGACTCACCCGGGAAGCGGCGGAACGTGTCGCTCAGGTGACCGGCGTAGTCGAGTAGGCCTGGCGGAGAAAGTGGCAACGTTAGAAGCATTCGAACTCGAGGCGAAGAAAGCAGCATTACTGAACGCCATTAAACACGGCGGCGAAGCCGACGCGGGAGCGGTCATCGGGAGGCTTCTGGGCGCTTACCCCGACCTGAGGAACAGGGCAGCGGATGTTCGTTCTCTCGTCTCTAGGGTAATTGAGCAAGTTAACGCCATGAGTCTGGCAGATCAGCAGAAGCTTGTGGAAGAGAGCTGGCCCGAAGAGCTAGTCAAGGAGAAACCGAAAGCCGAGCCTGGGCTTCCTCCGCTGCCGAACGTTGACAAGTATCCGAAGGTCGTCACCCGTTTCTCCCCTAATCCCGATTCAGTCCTCCATTTGGGAAACGCACGGGCGGTCATTCTCAGCCATGACTACGCTCGCAAGTACGGCGGGACTTTCATCCTCCGGTTCGAGGATACCGATCCCCGCTTGAAGAAGGCGGCCCTACAGTACTATGATCTGATACGTGACGACCTGAAATGGCTTCAGTGTTCTTGGGACGAGGAGTACCTTCAGAGCGACCGTTTGGAGCTGTACTACCAATACGCGGAAGAGCTGATCAGGAAAGCGGGCGCGTACGTGTGCGAGTGCGAGTCTGAAGATTTCAAGCAGCTCGTGGAAGCCCGGCGAGCGTGCCCTTGCCGTAACGTCTCTCCCGAGGAGAACTTGGCGCGTTGGAGACGCATGCTCGACGGCGAGTACCAGGAGGGCGAAGGGGTTGTGCGTGTGAAAACAGATCTTGATCATCCGAACCCAGCGGTGCGGGATTGGCCCGCGCTGCGCGTCATAGACACGGTGAAGTATCCTCACCCGCGCGTTGGGAGCAAGTACCGAGTTTGGCCGTTGTACAATATGGCGTGCGGCGTTGACGATCATCTGATGGCTATCTCGCATGTGATTCGCGGCAAGGAGCATCTTACAAACATGGAGCGTCAGAAGTACCTCTACAAACACCTGGGTTGGCGGTATCCGGACGCCATCCACTACGGTCGCCTCCACGTCGTCGGGACGGATCTCAGCAAGTCAAAGATGATGCGGGCGCTCGAAGAAGGCGTCTACAAAGATCTGACCGATCCTCGACTGGGCACGCTGATGGCTCTGAGACGACGCGGGATCACTCCTCAAGCTCTGAGAGGTGTAGTCTACGAGGTGGGGCCGCGCCCCGTTGATGCCACGATAAGCTGGGAGAACGTCTACGCCGCCAACCGCAAGATCATTGACCCCATCGCCCGCAGGTTCTTCTTCATCGATAGGCCCGCTGTCCTCTCGGTGTCCGGAGTGAAGAATGGCAGAGCCGTCAAGCTTCCAGTTCATCCGGACCATCCCGAAATGGGCACGCGGGAGATTACCGTCGATGCCAAGAATGGCACGTGTCGTCTTCTCATTTCTAAGGGGGATCTCAACATCTTGAAGCCGGGAGCCATCGTGAGACTGATGGAGCTCTTCAACTTCAGAGTGAGTGATGCGGCTTCTGACGCCGTTACCGCGGAACTTCATAGCGAGACATATGTTGAGGCTAGAAAGGCCAGCGCTCCGTTGATTCAATGGCTTCCGGAGCAGCACAACTACAGGGTGTCGGTCGTGATGCCGACCGCTGGGAGGATCGACGGCCTAGGCGAACCTGGCTTGACGACCTGCCGTGTTGACGAGGTTGTCCAGCTAGTGAGGTTTGGTTTTGGCAGGGTCGACGCCGTAAGCCAGGATTCCGTCGTACTGTATTTTGCCCACCAATAGACACAGCCCAGCTTGTCAACTAGCGGCGACACCGGGGTGGGAAAGTTTAATTAATTCCCCAATGGGGAATAAAATGCCTCAGATTGAACATGCTGCAAATCGAGCGCGCCGCGAGAGTCCTCTCACTGTGCAATGAGGCCGTACTGTCGGTATCAGATCTCGCGAGCAAAGTAGGGGGAAAGCATGACAACATCATCGAGTTGATTAGGGAACTGCACGCCCGAGGACTTCTGCTAAGAATCAAGGAGAAGCAGAGCCGAGGGAGGCCAACGCACACGCTGCGCACGACACCGCTCGGAGAGCAATTTGTCGAGCGGTACAGTCGGCTCCTAGGCTTGCGCCTCTTCAGCAACGACAATGACATCAAGAAAGCCATCCACCACGCCGACCTCACGCAGATGTTGGAAGAGCACCAAATCTCCGTCTACGCTCGGTTCCAGGAGGTCAACGAGCTTGCCAGGAATATCGCAGGCACTGCGCAAGCTAGTGGAAGTTCTTGACGGAGTGCGCGTTCCCCACATGCTGATCGGGGGATACGCTCTTCCAGCCTACGGCAGAATCCGTGCAACCCTCGATGTGGACGTAGCTATTGCTGCTTCATTTTCCGAAGTTGTGAAACTTCACAAGAGCTTGACAGAGCGTGGTTTTCAGTTGTCGTCGTCACCCCAACGGGACGCTCCACTCTTCGTGTTGACCGATCTTGAGAACAAAGTTGAGATCGAGGTCTGGACAAAGCCAGACGGGATCGTATTCGACGAAGAACTCCTACATAGACGAATCAGAGTTCGGCCTTTCGACGATGACTTCGAGATGTTTGCAATCGGACCTGAAGACTTCATTGTGAACAAACTGGCGCGAAAGGACAGGGGAGTTCAGGATGAGCAGGATGTCGTGTCTGTTCTCAAGCGAAGAAAAGGAAACCTAGACTACGACTACTTAGCCAGGAGAGCCGAACACGCAGATGTCGCCGGGCTACTCCGAACACTGATTGCCAGAGTCACGTGAGGCCCATGTTTGCCTTTCTTGGCGCGGGCGCTGGATAGGTGTCGAATTGACTCTCAACCGTCACAGACGTTTCCCTGAAAGGCTCGCCTTCACACTCAACAACCGGATCACGAGGTTCCTTTCTCCGCCTGAAGAACTCATCTCGAAGCTTGATATCGGAAAAGCCGATGTGGTGGTGGATTTCGCGTGCGGCCCCGGTTTCTTCACGATCCCACTTGCCAAAGCAGCAGGAAAAGTGATCGGAATCGACGTTTCCCCACGAATGCTTGAGAGGGCCGCATCCTACGCGAGCAGGAGCAAAGTCCCGATAGAGTTCGTGAGGAGCGACGGAACCGACATCAGGCTCGGAGACGATAGCGTGGATATGATTTTCCTCAATAATGTCTTCCATGAACTCGAGGACAGAGGCAAAGTTCTCAGCGAATTCCTCAGAATCATGAAGCTTTCTGGGCGACTGGCGATTGTTGAGAGAACGGGCGGTCGGAGCATACTCTCAGGGAAACTCGGCCCACCCATCATCAATGAATCGGAAGTCTTGAAAGAGCTGCAACGAGCAGGACTCACATTCGTTCGAACGATCTCTCACGGAAAAGATTCCATTATTATTGCAGGGAAAATGGCGTCAACGTAGAACATCCGCGTCATCTTTTGGTATGGGTCAATGGTCGTCGGAGAGCAGAAAAAAGTCCGTCCGGTGGTCCATGCGCGCTCAGGCGCAGCGGCCTCATCAAATGTAGGTCGAGCACCCGCTGGCAATTTAAGTTCAACTAGGAATCTACCTCCTATCTGATGCGGCAAGTACGATTGGTGTCAAACCGATATGGCAAAATCGATTGTGTCGATCGTCAAGCATAAGGACGCGAGTTTCGCGGTTAAGAAATCCGTTGAGATAGTCGGCGGACTGGAGGACAAGATCGAGAAGAATGCGCGGGTTCTCATCAAGCCCAATCTTGTCTACGGCGCCAGACATGAGACGGGAACAACAACGAACCCAATTGTCTTGAGAACTCTCGTTGAATTGCTCCAGCCTATCACCAAGGACATAGCTTTGATCGAGTCGAACTTCGGCACAGTCCCCATACCTGAAAGCCCCATGCCCATCTTCAGAGAGGTCAGCGAGGTCTTCAATCTCCCCGAGTACGGAGCTTTGAAGGAACTTGGGGTGAGGTTCATCGACCTCGGCAAAGAGAAACAGCGGTCGCTGAGTCTGACGCCCAACAAGATTCTGGACAAAGTTGAGGTTCCCGCGGACCTCTACGAGGGAGCGACGCTCGTGAACGTTCCAGTGCTGAAGAGTCACGGACTCACGACGGTCACTTTGGGCCTCAAGAACCTCTACGGCTTAATTCCGACCCCTCCTGTCAGGAACCGTTTGCATGATACAATCTCATCCGTCTTGTCTGACTTGGCTGGACTGTTTTCTTCGATCTTTACAGTCATAGACGGAAGCGTAGGTATGGAGGGCCCGGTCTCGTGCCTCGGCGCGCCTGTAGAGAGTGACCTAATGATTGCGAGCGAAGATATCGTGGCAGCAGACAGCGTCGGAACCAGAGTCATGGGATACGCGCCTGACACCGTCGGTCACATCGTTGAGGCAGCAAAGCGAGGTCTGGGAAATCTGGACGATATAGAAGTCAGAGGCGAAACTGTCGAGAAAGTCCAGAGAAGATTCAACATGGACGTAGAGTTGCCGCTCAAGATTGTGAAGAAAGTCAAAGAGATGGGTCGGGCAAAGGAAGAAGACCTACCGTCATTGTACCCGGATGACAGTGGCTTGGTAAGACGCTACCTCAAAGCATTTCTTATGTGGGGCCCCCTAGTCCGTGACGGCGGCGTATACAGATTCGACAGCACGCTCCTTGAGAACTTCATATGCAGAAGGTGCGTTCAGACCAGCCACAGCTTCTGCGACGGATGGAAGAAAATCTAGCAAGTGAGATACTCCAAGAATAGCAGCCAGTATCTAGGGCACTAATCCCCTCTGTGCGCCCTTGCTGATGGGCGCACAGAATCACGTTTTCAAATGAAGGCTCTACCGTTCCGAGAAAAGGTAGGCTACGGGGGAGCCAGCTTGTACGGACCAGTTGGGGTTGTCCGGGCCGATGATGGTCCAAGCCCAGATGTATCCGTCGGTCGGCATCTCAATCGTCTCAATCACGTCACCATACGGATTGATGACCTCAGCTATTCTCGTTCCCTTCCGCAACTTGACTCCAGTCTCTACAAATCTGTTAACGAGCCCACCTCTGTTTGATCTCACCACACCGTAAGACATGAAATTGCCCTTGAGCACGAGCGTTTCTGTCTGAGGTTCTATGTCGCCTTGAATCATGCCTAGCTTTCTGAGAGTGTTCATGACTCCTCTGACGCCAATTCGTACTACGGGTTGGTTCTCGTCGAACCTCGACTCGAACTTTCCTTCGAGCTCGACTGTGATGCCCGGGATCCCATTTGCCATCGCCAGCTCAGCCCAGTAGAGGTCCCCTGCTTTCATGCCTGGGGTAGCGAGGTCGACCGGAGCCGTACGAATTACTGTCAGACCGAATGCCTCGGCCAGTTCCACGGTTCGCCTCTCAACTTCCTTGTCCTTGCAGGAACCTGCCAGAGTGAACATGAGGCAGGGACTGACATTCTCGTGAAGGTCCATTATCAAGGCGGCGCCCAGAGTCGCCTCATTCCAGATGAAGTTCGCAATTCGCGATGTTATGCTTCCAGTTTCGCTTCCTGGATATGAGACCGCGAGGTTGGCGCCGTCGTGAGGAGAGACGTAGTCTCCGAACTGCATCGCCAGGGGGTTCGCAATTGGAAAGGCGATTATGCTGCCCTTCAAGTTTGAAGGGTCGATCTTCTTCCTTGTCAGAGCGTGAATCGTCGCGGTTCCGGACAACTCGGTCGGGTGCGTTGCGCCACAAAGCACAACCTTCGGGCCATCCTCACGACCGTTCACGACCATCACTGGAAGCGCGACGCGCGTCCCATCCCTTAATTCGACCCAAGTAGCTGGTCCCCACCGTATCTCGCCTGGTTTTGCTGAAACCTCTCCCACGCTGACAGTCTTAGCCATTGACTGCTCCCGAACCTATTTCCAACATCGTCAGGTTATAAAACTGGAACATCGTCCGCCCAACCGATTGTATAACAATTGCTTTTGAATCGTTATACAATTCAGACGCGGGAGAGACTCCGAAAGTGGAATGTGGAGCCGGGCGGGGTGTCTACGTCAAAATCACCGTAATAGTCGTCGAGGCAGTTGGAGGAGGCCCCGTAACCTCTGACAAGACAACACCCCCGATCATGACACTGTATCTAGCGTATGGAATAATCCACGCAAACCTTGCGTTTCCATCTGAATCCGATGTCCCCGGAAAATTCTGGCCAGTCCACATCAAGGATCCGCCATCCCAGCAGCAGAAAGTTGTGTTCAGCCAGACCGTCACGTTCTGGATCGGCTTGCCATACGCATCGACAACATGCACCGTCACATAGCTAAGCATGTCCGCTTCCGCGCCTACCCACTGACAAGCGCTGGTCTCACAGGACGGTTCCAAGCCCAGAATCTGCCTCTGCCAGAACACAGCTACCTCACAGCCTCGGAACTCCGCAAGAGGGTTCTCGCTTTCTCGCGTCCCCGGCGGAGGATGCTTGCCCATGTCGTAGCCTAGAAGGCAGACTTCTCCTGTATTGACGCCGCTTACCTTCCGAGTGAACAGCGGCATCCAGGACAGCAAAGGCTCATCATAATCAACTTTCACGGACAGGAAGTAATGTGCCATCAGCGCTACATCATCCGGATCACCGATGAAGGTGAGATCAAGCTCAAATTCGTCTTCACCTATTCGGCTGTGAGTGCAGGTGAAGTCGCTACTCTTGTCAACCGCAGTGATGTTAATGATTACCCCTGCCTTAGGCTCTCCGGTGGAGGGACGCTCCAGTTCGGGTTCTAGAAAGACTTTGCATGTAACTGTAGGGTCGCGAGCGATCGGAGGAGGACTGACTGTGAGCGTATACTTCGCGTGGAGCTGTCTCTCATCTCCGGTGCCGCATAGCCCAAACTGTCTAGCTCTGTTTGGACATAGAATCATCAGCCCCATTTCAGGCCAGAAGGGCTGACGCGCATGATCCTCAGCGACGATGCCCACCTCACTCCGTAGGGGAGACGAGAGATAGCCAACCAGATACGGAGAGAAAGCCAAGACGACTGCTACGACAGCTATCAAGAGACGACTGCGGCGCTTCAATTCAGCTCCGCCTTCCTTTGCCACCCTTCTTCCGACACTACTTGTCTAGGGCGGCTGAAAGCGGGCTATGGCATCAGCTTCTTACGAACCTTACTATAGACCCTGAACGCCTTCGGCTGCGGCGTACGCCTCGCCTTCTCACGTAAATAGTGGAGGGTGCTCTTCCCGATTCCCAGCTTCTGCGCCTCCGACTGAGACAGGCCTAGAATCTTCTCCCTCGGCTCACGAGTATCTGACCGTTGCAGAACCGGTCTAGGAGATGTCAAGTCGTATGATCCATGTTTCCCGAGCACATAGCGTGCCAGCTAGGATAAGACTGTGATCTGGTCACAGTATACGTACGGGCGGAATCGATTGAAACTCATTCCTCAAGAAAGAAGTGGTGAAGTGAGAATCTCGAAACTCATTAGGGCCCGGAAGGCTGAGGTCTTCGCTTGGTGTACAGACTACTCCGACTTGGATCCAGAGATCATGGAATCAAGGGGATCCCAGACTCGGAGAGTCATTTCCCGCGACAAAGAAAGGATCGTCTTCGTCGACACGTACTCGGATCCAGCGATCAAGACGAGGAGAGTGGAGGTCTCACTGTTTCCGCCGAACGAGTGGCGCGCCAAGTTCACCGACGGAAGATGGGAAGGAACCGGTATCTACACGCTCTCAGAAACCAGAAACGGAACTAGGCTCGACATAGTCTTCCGAATGGAAAAGGCGATCGAAGGATACACCGCCGAAGATCTGAAGCAACGCGCCAACGAGACCTGGGACAAGTACGTCAACGCGATCGAGAAATCCCTGCAGTCAACACGATAGTGCTTCGCTGGCGACCGCTGGGAGAATCATTAAACCCCGAGAGCGAACTATCGCAAGATGGGTGAAACAATATGACTTTCACGTACACGGGCATAAGAGTTCGAGACCTCAAACGGTCACTCGCCTTCTACAGAAAAGTCATGGGGCTAACGCAGGTTGATCGCGGAAGAATGAAAGCGGGAGGAATCTTCGTTCAGCTGAAGGACCCACGGTCCCGCCAGATGCTCGAGCTAAACTACTACCCAAGAGGAACAAAGTACTACGAACGCTTCAAGAACGGCTCCGAGCTTGATCACTTGGCGTTCTGGGAGCGAGACGTGGACACGAAATATGAGGAACTGCTCGCAAACGGCGCGACCAAGGCGGTTGAGCCGTTCTCCGAAGACGGCTATAGATTGGCTTTCGTCAAAGATCCCGACGGGATCTGGATCGAGCTAATAGGCAAGGACAGAAAAGCCAGAAAACGGGTTCGCTGAGCAACGCCGCTATTCTAAGGAGACTCTATCTCTTCTTGACGAGCACGTCGGAATCTTGCATTCGAACCTCGAAGATAGGTTCATCTCTCTTCGGAGGGGGGCCGATGACCCTCCCTGTCGTGATGTCGAAACGCCCCGCGTGGCACGGGCATGTGACCACATTACCCTCAATCGTTCCTTCGCTCAGTGAGCAGCCTCGATGTGTGCACGTATCGACGATTGCGTAAATACGGCCGGAAATGTTTGCGACAAGTGCGTCCTCGTCATTCACTTGAACTTTCTTCATTGATCCGGATGGAAAATCGCCTAGCTGACCGATCTTCGCAAACCCTTCACTCATCTGGAATCCCGCCGTCAATTTTCACTGCGCTTCAGGGGAACTTATGCCTTGCCGGCCCAAGTGTAGATTTGCGAGGGTCTCTTGGTCGACAATCAGATTAGGCAGCGGAATTCTATCGAGGGCCAGGCTGAGTCAGGCTTGCAGACGGCTGCTCGGGTTCAGAAGTACAACTATGCAGTGCTCGGTGCTGGGAGGCAAGGAACCGCGGCCGCCTACGACATGGCAAAGTTCGGAAACGCACGAAAGATCGTGCTGGGCGATATTGATTCTAAACTGGCGAAGAAGGCGGCTAATCGGGTGAATGCCCTGTGCGGGCGGAAGATCGCTGAGAGCGCCCGTGTCGACGTGAGGCGTCCAGCGCAGGTCAAGCGTTTCCTGACAGGCATCGACGCCTTCCTAAGCGCTGTTCCGTACTACTACAATCTTGACATCGCAAAAGCAGCGATTCGTGCTCGCGCCAGCATGTGCGATCTCGGCGGGCACACAGGCATCGTTAGGAAGCAGCTTCTACTGGATCAGCAGGCGAAGGATGCTGGAATCTCGATTGTGCCAGACTGCGGCCTCGGCCCCGGAATGGGTACCTCGCTCGCCTGCTATGGCATGGATCTGCTGGATGAGCCGCGTGAGGTCTACATCTGGGAGGGAGGGCTTCCTCAGAACCCTCAGCCGCCGTTCAACTATCTGATGACATTCAACTTCGAAGGCCTCGTAAACGAGTACTCCGGCATGGCCGTCTTCCTGCGCGGAGGCGAGATCGTGGAAGTGCCTTGCATTGAGGAGTTAGAATTTGTGGACTTCCCTCCCCCTCTTGGCCGGTTGGAAGCGTTCACAACCTCAGGCGGTACCTCCACGTGCCCGTGGACATTCAAAGGGAAACTCAAAGTCTTTCAGAACAAGACGTTACGGTACCCAGGCAGTTACGCGCAACTACGAACAATGCGCGACCTAGGCCTCTTCAGCGACAAAGAACTCAAGATCAACGGAGCCAAGATCTCTCCCAGACGAGTTCTTCAAGCGCTCTTTGAGCCGAAGATCAAGTTACCTGGAGAAAAGGACGTTGTAGCTCTTCGCGTCAGATGCGTTGGGGAAAAGAACAGGCAGGCGGCTGAGGTGGTCCTTGATGTTGTGGACTACTATGACGATAGAACACAGTTCACGGCGATGGAGCGCACAACAGGATGGCACGCCTCAATAGTCGCGATCATGATGGCGCGGGGTGAGACTCCGCGCGGAGCAAGACCGGTGGAAATCGCTGTGCTAGGTGATTCCTTCGTCAAACAACTGAAACGGCGCGGGATCAGACTAGCCGAGAGGACAAGCTGGCCTCGTGCTTAGTGACCGCTTAGGACATTCCGCCCCGCCGATCAGAGCTGCGCTCGAAAGATGGAGGATACGCTTTTCAGCGCCAGTCTCCTGTCTCTCAGCATGAGAGCAACAACCGTTCTGATCTTGCTATGTGTCGTGGCTAGTCTCTACGCGTGGACTGCTCAGCCCGCAACAGTGCAGAATGACCTGGTGTTCAGCCTCAACAATTTGCTGGACGGGCGGGTCTGGACGGTTGTCACGGGCATCTTCGTACACGCCAACTTGCTTCACCTGGTCGGTAACATGATCTTCCTATACGTGTTTGGCAACACCTTGGAAAGCGTGGCAGACTCCAAGCGAATGCTTTCCGCATTCTTTCTTGGCGGTATTCTGAGCTTTCCGTTGAGCTTGCCCTTCTTCCCGCCCGATGCGACGTTTGTGGGCGCGTCGGCTGCCATATTCACTTTGACAGCGGCGGTTATGTTGATCAAACCGCTGAGGTTTTCATTCTTGCTGCTCATGCCTGTCGGGTTGGTGGCGGTTTTGTATTTCCTCTACAACGCCGTCGCGGTGTACTACCATCTCCAGAGCGACGTCGCGTATGTTTCACACATAATCGGTTTCTCGCTCGGGATGCCCCTCGGAATCGCTTGGAGTCCTCAGTGGAAGAGGAACCTGTTAATCTCGATCGGGCTGCTAGTCGCATACTTCGCTCTACTCTTCTTCATCACAACATACGTGCTCCCCTCGGTGCGTTAGTAGTCGGACAGCGACCATTCCCTTTTCTGGAGCAACTGGCAAAGCCGCAACGTCTCATGACCGGCCTCATAATCATTCTGTCGGTTTGATGAGAGAATGGAGGCTGTAGACGAGCTCTAGGCAGGCCTACTCCGACCGTACCATTACCATCGTAAAATACAGTTGCGCGCCAGAGCGACATTCGTTCCGCCGTCCATGAGGCGGGTCCCGAGTATGCAACATTTCGCATTTCTATCGGTTCGGGAGGCTTAACATGCAAGAACGGATGCTGTCCGTTTGCACGTGTTCTAAACACCAACTTCACACATCATGATAGATGTAAAGTTCAACACGTATGTTGAACTCGCATAGCCTCTAGCTTCATGGAGGTCTCGAAATGAGTATGGTATTTGGAGGGTTAGTCTGGCCGGCTGCAGTCTATTGTCCTTGGCACCAAGCCTTCGACTACGACTACATGTATCCCTACGTTGCTCAGCCATTCTCGCATGTGGACATGGAGCACTACCCGCTCGTCGGTGGACATTGGTATGGCCTACACATATCCGAGAACTGCAAGTACTGCTTCCAGCCGCTAGTAGCGACTTCTGATCCGCGCGTGAACTATTGTCCCAACTGCGGACGCTCTCAGTGGCACCGCATTTGAAGACGCTCGACAGAGGCAGTCAGGATGAATAGGATCCTGTAAGTCATCGCTCCTTTGCTAGCTCCAAGGGCCGCTCGCATGCTGGGCGATTTAGGACCATACCAAATACCTACTTCGCCTAGCTCCTCTATTCTTACCCTAATCTACGCTTTTCTGGTCAGCGTGAATCCGTTAGTCATTCCTCGGGTTTTCTTTTGGATTTGAACCATCAACCCGGCTTATTTCGAAAATCACTGTACCACCGTCTGTGTATGTCATTGGGTCCAAGCATTGGACATACGCTTTCGTTCTGTCGTCCTTGCCTGCCAAGCCCCACTCTTCCGGTCTCGAGACTCGCAGTGCGTTATAATGCGGCAGCAGAGATGCAAGCGAATGCATGCAGAGTGGGATCTGCGTAACAAGCCTATAGCCGGACTCCAGTGCAAAAGCGTCCCCAACCTTGTAGACAGGACAATGACCTTTGACGTCCTTGACTCGAACTAACAAGTCCATCATGGTGCCTCGCAGTAGTATGAGTAGCCTCTCTCAGATGTAACGATGCCCCTGCTTAATGCCCCTGCTTCACGTACGCCTGACTGGAAGTAGGGATGCCAGATCCGGCAAGTGTTTAATGGTCATCTCACGTCTGGCATCGACTGAACGATACTCAGTCTTGGCATTGGATGATGTGATATGTCCAAGAGAATCATCGTGATTGGCGGTGGCATCGCGGGGCTTTCTGCTGGCTGCTACGCCCTAATGAACGGTTTCGACGTTCAGATCTTCGAAATGCATAGTGTACCAGGCGGGCTGTGCACGGCTTGGAAGAAGAAAGGTTACACAATTGACCTGTGCATTCATTGGCTGGTCGGCAGCTCTCCCAAAAGCTCTCTGTACCGAATTTGGGAGGAGCTTGGCGTCATTCAAGGCAGGCAGTTCCACAAGTATGAATACTATGCCCGCGCTATTGATGAGCAAGGCAACGAGTTCGTCGCTTACACCGACCCGGACCGACTAGAAGAGAACATGCTCAAGCTGGCGCCTGAAGACTCGAAACTGATACAGAGCTTCACCCGGGATCTTCGCACCCTCTCAAAGAGCGACATACCATTCAAGAGTCCCTCGGTGAAAGACATGCTGAGAATGCTACCGGTTTACAGGCTCTATCCCAAGTACAGTATGACGGTGCAGGAGTTCGCGAAGAACTTCAGAAACCCGGTTCTGCGGAGTCTCTTCACTGCCGCGCTGGCATGGTACGACATGTCGCTGATTTTTGTCATGATGACTCTTGCTTGGATGGGCAATGGATCCGCCGGCTATCCGATGGGTGGCTCCCTTCCCGTTGCGAAGTCGATCGAGGAGAGGTTCCTTAGACTCGGTGGCAGGATCAGGTATCGGTCCAAGGTCTCAAAGATCCTTGTAGAGAACGACAGAGCCGTAGGAGTCAGGCTAACGGATGGCACCGAACACCGAGCCGACATCGTAGTCTCTGCTGCAGATGGTCATTCAACAATCTTCGAATGGCTTGACGGTAAGTATGTCGACGACGAAATTCGAGGACTTTACAAGAAACTACCAGCATTCCCCCCGCTCATCTTCGTAGGCTTGGGAGTTGCTGCCGACTTCACGAAAGAACCCATCACAACCAATTTTCCGCTCAAGAACGGAATCAGAATCGGCAACAGCGAATACAGCAGGATCACCCTCAGAAATCACAGTCTCGATCCAACCTTAGCGCCCGCGGGCAAGACCCTGCTAAGCACGATGCTTCCAGCCGATTACGACTACTGGACTGAGCTCGGTCAAGATAGGCAGAAGTACGATATTGAGAAAGGACGCGTGGAAGAAGCGGTCATCGGCGCTCTCGCTGAGCGGTATCCCGACATCAGATCCAAGATCGAGACGGTTGATGTTGCGACGCCGCTCACGTTCGTGCGTTACACAGGCAACTGGCGCGGATCCTACCAAGGCTGGCAATTCACGAGAGACACGATGCGCATGACCATCAAACCGACACTACCTAGCCTCTCGAACTTCTACATGGCAGGCCACTGGGTCGCACCTGGTGGCGGATTACCCGGCGCGGCCCTTTCCGCGCGAAGAGCGGTCAAGCTACTATGCAAGAACGAGAATATTCCATTCAACACTAGCACACCGTGAAATGGTCACAAGATATGCTGTGACGGCACAGGGTCCGATTTCACATGCTCTCCAGATACTTGCGGATCTCTGTCTCGGCGTTGTCTGCGGTAATGAAGATCGGGACGTTCTCCATTCCTGTGGCTATGTAGCTTGACAGTAGCCATCTGCCAGGCGAGAACTCCAGTGTCTTCTCCAGAATGCTTGGGTCTATCGTGAAGGTTGTGCTGACGAGGCCGCGGTCGTACTGTCTAGGCAGCGTGCCGACGAAGTACGTGTGGAGCTGCTGAAGCGCGTTTGTGTTGAGGTAGGCAATTCTCTGAGTCGCTATGCACCCACCTAAGCCGTACTTTCTTCCCTGCCTAAGCAGTGTTTCAACAGCATCCGTGCATTCGCGCTCGATTCCCCGAGCCTCAGAGGCGGCGGGAACAAACTCCTGAGCTTCATCGAATACGAACAGGATCCATGGTTTGACCTTGAACTTCCGCTTGCGGTTCCAAAGCGTCTCCGCAGTCAAGTCAACTGCGAGCTGCTTGATAGTCACGGGATCAGAGATCGAGAGTGAGACGAGTCGGGTCGGCCCATCGAGGAGATGGTGGATCTTCTCAGTTGTCAGGCCTGGTCTGCCTTTCTCGACGGTTCCTCTACGAATGTCCTCCGAGAGTTCCTTTCGCGATGTTGCCCAGCCGTAAACGTTGCTCTTCTCGCTGACCTTGTACCGCTCCACGGCGTTCCGAGCCGCCGAGTCTAGGAACGCAACGAACTCTTCATCGATCTCGTTCAGTTCCGCTCGATTGTTCTTGGCCATGTATTCGTTGACCGCTGACGCGATCGCTCCGAGGGCGTCGAGGTAGACCTCCTTGCCTGAGCTTTCGCTCACCATCGATTTGATCGCGGCCAGAATGTCCGCGTATCGCGGCACGACGAAACGCGGCTTGATATATCGTTCCAGCTTGCCCTGTTCCATTACGTTTCGGAAGGCCTTGACGGGTCGTTGGTCCTTCTCGAACTCCCTTGGCTTAACGAGCGAGTCGTACAGTTGGGCGGCGTCTTTGACGGGATCCTCCAGGACTATCTTTGAGGGGATTGACTTGTCGGCGAATACGTCCATTAGTAGGAACGGGTACTCCATCGAGATGTCGAAGATTACTACCTTCGTGTCCTGAGTGTGGTAGATGAGGCGGCGTAGAACGTTCGAGAGTAGGTTGGATTTTCCGCCTCCCGTAAACGAGAATACGCCGAAATGGTAGCGGAGTAGGTTCTCGAAGTTCACGTAGATCGGAACGCGGGTCTTCTCCGACTCGAACATCTTGATGACGCCTAGGCGCGGGTCTCGACGCGCGTCCTCGGTGGTCTTGAGTTTCTTCCAGTCGACGCCCATCTCGTCGAGGATTCGGCGGTTGTACATCTGATGGATCATGTTCTGGTTGAGGATGTACGCTTGCTCGCCAACTATCGGGTATGAGAATCCCTTCACGTAGTTCGGCCCGCTGTCTTCGGCGATGACGAGGTCGTAGTTGATCGGGATCGACTGGATCTGTATCATCATCGTGGACTTGTCGTTGGAATCCCAGTCGCGGACTGACTGCTGGATTATCTCAAACTGCATCGGGTAGTAGCTCTGGTCTGACAGCCCGCGTAGACCAAAATGCTCTGGCCGTATGCTGGCTATCTCTGAGAGGGTGAATCTCTCGCCTTCGTCCTTTGTTGCTCGGAAGTTTCTCACGGCGAGTATCATGCCCTCTTCGACTAGGCGCATGATGTCTCGCTGGTACTCGGCTTTGACTGTGCACTCGTACCGGGCGGTGGTGCTGATCTGTGTGGTTTCGGGCGTCGGACCGTAGCGGGGCCTAACCACTGCCACGCGCGCCTTGAATCGTCCGTCGAAGTCTGTGAAGTATCGGTCAGCTTCCTCTTCTCGTGGTTTCAAATTCAGCTCTCCTTTCCCTAAACGTGCTCATGTAGAAGACGAACTCGCGTAGGTCAGGGTTCGTCATTATCCAATCCCTAGTCGTCTCGACGATCCTCCTGAACTCACGCGCATGCCACTTCGCTACATTATCCGCGATGAAGAGAGGCACATTATGGCCGAACGCCTCTGGAATGCTCGTGCTGGTCATCGCGCCCAACAGAACCATGACGAGGTTCTGGATATCATTACGCGCCTCCTTATTCGGGAAGAGTATGGGTTTGACTTTCTCCTGGACGCCGCCGTACTCGTGAGAGAGCGCGCATACAAGCTTTGGATTCAGGTCGAAGTCCGGATGCACCAAACGATCCATGAGGAGCACATTACTCCTTAGCTTCGGATCCTGCTCAGCCTGCGCCAGCTGTACGTACGACTTCAAGAACAAGCGCTCGGGGCCGACTCTGTTCTGGACGGCTCCGCTGACGAACCCTTCTCGGCCGGGTTTCTCGTCCTTTCGGAGCTCAGGAACCATTGTCTTGAAGGCGGTGTCGTACTCGACGAGCGCCCACGGAACCGACAGTTTCTCCCAGTTGTGAACAGACGCAGACTGAAGGAACATTCTGTCAGTGTTGGGTATGTTTTCGAGCGCTTCGTTTGGAAGGTCAAGCTTCCACATACGCTCCCGACTGCAGATGCGAACTAGTTGTCGCCGGAAGTCTCGGGCGGCTGTGTCCTTTGTGAGGCCGATCAGGAGAACGGGCTTCTTCCAGCATTCCTCGATGATCATGTTGAGGCAGAAGAGGGTCAGGAACGCCACGTCCACAGTCGTGAGCCAGGTTGGCTTGCCGGCTTTCGTGATCATCATCGGGTTCGGCCGCTCAGCCAACGGCTGGTCAAGAAACAGGCGATCGCCGATCGTGCGTGTGAGTTTTTTCATTCGCTCCCAACTATTTCGATATTCCTGCTTGAGAGCGTAGCTGGAGCCTACTAACTCGACTCGATCAGCCTCCACGAGACCATCGAGTATTCTCTTCGCTCTATGCCTGCACTCGTCGTGCTCTATGCCAAGCCGGTCGCAGAGTTGATCAACTGTAAGCGAGTTTGCGTTTTCGAGTTCGTAGAGGAGCCGGGGCCTGAGGTAGTCGCCCCTCGGCGGCGGTAGGTCTAGTTGCTTGTTGATGAATCGGTGGCGGCAGTAGATCATCTCCTCCATCCGTACCGGTTGACCGTCAAGGTCGTAGCCGCACAAGCCTGACTTCTCCTTGAGCTTTCTACCGTAGGCGGTGTCGCTGATGAGGGCGGAATGTTCGCCTGAGAGCGTCCGGTCCATGAGCAGGATGCGTACGTCCTCGTCGGCGACGAGCCTGTACGCCAAGTAGAATTCTGAGAATGACATGATCCAGTCGGCGATGCGTGAATTGTCGAAGACGGCCTCGTCGTCAAGCGGCTTCTTGCTGTCGAGGCTATCGATCATTGGATCAACATCGGGAACCTCGTTCACGTAGAGCGGAACACAGCTTGAGATGCCCCGACCGCTCTCCAAGAGCTTGCCAGCATGTTCAACCGACGGCGCAGCGTCTTTGTGGAATGTTACTTCTCCTGACGAGACGTAGGCGCCGCCGAAGAAGATGATCAAATCGAACATATTGCGAGCGTACTCGGTTCCGTCCACGGCGGCGAACTTCACCCGCTCGGAACCGAACAGCCTCAAGGCGGTCTCATGAGCACGTCCCGGGCTGAAGTCGTTGACAATTAGGCTCGAGAGGAGCGTGTCGTAGACGTCGCTTGCAGAGGAGAAGCGTTTATTGTAGTCGGATATCCGATCGAGCGCCCCGGCTTTCAGAAAATGCCCTGCACGTTTGATCTGGCTACTCAGGTGGGAGGTTTCCATTTCTGAAAGCCTGGGTGACATGTCTCCTGGCACACTCGAGTCTTATCTGGAATGAGAGATCACAGGGTTGCTGGGAGAGAGTTATCATCAGCCTGTATTTAACGCGGGCTCACGAGTGAAACTTTTCAGCCGACGGTTCGACCAATAGCCAGATGAGGCCAGACAACACCAGACTGGAGACATCTCAGAG
>Ga0315307_1000171_pt1 | contig 26316 bp, 28 predicted proteins | sample TDP2_MG_FD_203079 | JGI IMG/M metagenome (GOLD analysis project Ga0315307, IMG submission 203079) | Freshwater sediment microbial communities from Lake Towuti, South Sulawesi, Indonesia - TDP2 | ecosystem: Environmental > Aquatic > Freshwater > Lake > Sediment | place: Indonesia: South Sulawesi...
TCACGCCTAGCCCCGAAGCCAAGGCGGGGCTGATCTCCACGAACATCTCCGGATGGGCTTCCACAAGCCAAGGCAGGTTCCTCGTCATAGCTCCAGCCTGCATATGCTCCGCCAGCCTAAAGGTAGTGAGCACATGGGGGTACTCCTCAGCTCTCCCCGTCACGACCTTAAACCTTCTGTCCCACATGGTGGGATACTCGCCCGTCAGTCCGCTGTCTGGACTTTCAAGGGGCTCATTGTGCATCGGGAACCGGTGTTTGAGAACTTGCGTTTCAAGGACATCATCGTCGGGCTGGGCGACCTCGACTTCCCGGCCTTCCTCAAGCTCCTCAAGGACAGGGACATTCCGTTCATCATAGAGGTATTCTCAGGCTACGGGGCGATAGATGTCTACCTCTGCAAGAGGCAGGTCGAGCGGCTACTCTACCAGCTCAGCCTCGAGGACGTCGCTCGCCACGGCCCATAGGGCCAGGCCCAAAGCCTACCGTGGGGAGAGCCGGCTCTAGCGTAAGAGACCGGCCGAGACCAAGACTAGGATGATCAGTACGAAGAGCATCACGTACGCCATGTTGTATGTGAGGACACCTGTCTGGGCTCTCCTCAGGCCCCTAGAGGCTCGGAAGACCAAGTCTGCGAGGAAGTAGTTGAACCGGTCGAGGACGTTCACCTCGAGGCCGCTGAAGGCCTTCCAGAAGACGAAGAGCACCCCATCCACGAAGACTCTGCGGTAGACGGCGTCGAAGTAGAACCCATTAGAGAGCAGCTTGTGAAGGCCGCTTAAGGCCGCCCCTCTCCGGAAGGCCTCGGCCGGCACGCTCCTCCTGAGATAGACGAGGAGAGCCGTGGCGCCGCCCGCGGCCAGGAGAAGGGCTGAGGTCAGGACCGCTAGGGTGGGTGCAGCCCCGTGAGCCTCGGGGTGGACGGCCATGTACTCAGCGAAGGGTTCCTCGGCGAACCCTGAGACGGCCGATAGCCCCGCGAGGACGACCAGGGGAAGAAGCATCACGGTCGGCGTCTCGTGGACATGGAGGTCCCTGATCGCCTCCGACTTCTCGCCTAGGAAGATGAGCGAGATCCATCGCAGGCTGTACACTACCGTCAGCAGGGAGGTCCCTACCACCAGGCCGAGGAGCGGGTAGTTTCCGGCGTCGAAGATGGAGGCCAGGATAAGGTCCTTGCTCCAGAAACCATTGAAGGGCGGGACTCCCGCCAGGGAGAGTACGCCGACGAGGCTGACCGCGAAGGTGATCGGCATGCTCCTCCTCAGGCCGCCCATCCGGGTCACGTCCGTCAGTCCGACCGCGTGCATCACAGCGCCGGCGCAGAGGAAGAGGAGCGACTTGAAGAGGGCGTGGCTCAGGAGGTGGAACTGGCTGGAGAACCAGCCGAGTTCCGTCCCTACGCCTAAGGCGGCCATCATCAAGCCCAGCTGGCTGATCGTGGAGTAGGCCATGATCCTCTTCATGTCAGTGTTGACCAAGGCCATGGCGGCCGCCATCAGGGCCGTCAGCCCTCCTATGTAGGCCACGGTCATCAGCCAAGCCGGCAGGGCTTGGAAGAGGACGAAGACCCGGGCGACGAGGTAGACGCCCGCCTTGACCATCGTCGCGGCGTGGATGAGCGCGCTCACCGGCGTCGGGCCCTCCATCGCGTCGGGCAACCACACGTGGAGGGGAACCTGAGCCGACTTGCCGACGGCTCCGAGGAACATGAACGTCGCGATCGCCAGAAGCGGCAGGGCTCCGCGGGCCACCTCGAGGGCTGACCTCGCCTCGAGGAAGTCGAGGGTGCCAGTATACACGTAAAGCATCAGTATTCCGGCGAGTAGGAAGACGTCGCCCACACGCGTCACCACGAAGGCCTTCATCCCGGCTCTCGCGGCGCTCGGCCTCCTATACCAGAACCCGATGAGGGAGTAGGAGCACAGACCCACCACTTCCCAGAAGACGTACATCTGGAGCAGGTTACCGGCTAGGACTAGGCCCAGCATTCCGCCGATGAAGAGAAGCATGAAGAAGAAGTACCGCGGTAAGCCCTCCTCACCGTGCATGTAGCCTACCGAGTACAACACGATCAGGGTTCCGATTAAGGAGGCCACGTTCGCGACCAAGACGCTGAGCGGATCCACTAGGACGCTCGCCTTGAGGCCTACGGCCTGAATCCACATGGACTCGGATACGAGCCCCGCCTCCGCCTCTAAGACGCTGGGCACGAGGGAGACCGTGAAGGCCGCTGAGAGGGCTGTTACCGCAACGGCGTACCACCCAACAACCTTCTCATGGACCCTCGCGACCAGGGGCACGAGCAGAGCGCCAATGAGGGGAACTATCCAGGAGAGCCAGGGGGCGTACGGCAACGTGAAAGCCATTGTCAGACCCCTCCCAGGATCTGGATCAACGCCACCGAGGCCGGTTGGATGAGGGGGAGCAAGAGCTGTGGGTAGATGCCCAGCAGGATCAGGAGGAAGGACTCAACCGCCATCGGGATGGTCATGGCCGGCGGCGATTCATGCACGTGCTCGAATTCAGGCTTCATCTCCTGGAGGAAGATCCTCCGGATCGCCCAGAGGTAGTAGCCCATCGTCAAGGCCGTCGAGAGCAGCCCGAGCAGGGCCAGCGGAAGGTACCCCGCCTGCATCACCCCGGTGAAGATCATCCATTCACTGGCAAAGCCTGCCAAGGGCGGGGTGCCGGCTATGGAGAGCCCTCCTAGAAGCGTGATCGCCGCCGTGATGGGCATGTTCCTCGCCAGGCCCCCCAGCTTGTCCACGTCACGGACATGGGATTGATGGATGATCGAGCCAGCGCAGAGGAGGAGCATCCCCTTGCCCATGCCGTGGGTGACGACGTGGAAGAGGGCGCCCGTCACCCCGAGATCCGTTCCGCTCGCGAGGCCCAGCATGATGTATCCGATCTGATTGACGGAGCTGTAGGCTAGGATCCGCTTTATCTGGGTCTGCATCAGGGCCATCCCGGCCCCCCAGACCATGGTGATTAACGACAGGGACAGGAGCAACATGCGGACGCCCTCAGCCGTCATCAGCAGGGGGAAGGAGGAGTAGACGATCCGGACGATGCCGTAGACTCCCAGCTTGATCAACACGGCGCTCAGGAGTGCGTGGATGGGCACGGGGGCCTCGGCGTGGAAGTCGGGCAGCCAGGTGTGGAAGGGGACGATGGCCGCCTTCACCCCGAAGCCGATGAAGAGGAGGGCCGCGATCCCCGTGGCGGATAAGGGGTCGACATGGGCCAGAAGCGTCGGTAAGGCCTGGAGGTCAAGTGAGTTCACCGCCGCGTAGGCCCAGACTATGCCCGCGAGCATCGCGGCGCCGCCGGCGAACATGTACATGAGGTACTTAATCGCTATCAGCCTGCAGGGACCTGAGCCCCAGATGTAGATCAGGAAGAACGTGGGAATGATCACGAGCTCGAAGAAGATGAAGAGCTGGACGAGGTTCGTTGAGAGGACGACCCCGAGCATACACGCCGCGAAGAACAGTAGGTTCGCGTAGTAGGTCTCTATGGAGGGTACAACGCCGGGCTCGCGCTCAGGTATGAACTCCGGGTTGGCCATGCCCTTCTGGTAGGCGATCGAGTACTTCATCATCTCGGGCTCAAGACGAACCAGCTCGAGGCTTTCCATGTAGGAGATCGAGTAGATGGCGGAGAGGGAGGACAGGAAGGTGATCGCTATCGCCAGGGGGAGGCTGAGCCAGTCGGCGTAGAGGTCGAAGGCCCCGTAGAGGGCCAACAACCTGACCCCGTAGACCTCTCGCGCCGGGAGGCCCCGGCCGAGGACCTCCGAAGCCGCTGATACCAGGAGGCCCGTTGAGGCGATCAACGCGAGGAAGGAGACGATGCCACAGGTCTTCCGGCTTATCCTCTGGCCCAGGGCTCGGGCGAGCAACAGCACGGAGCCCACGAGAATGGGGAGCACAAGTGAGAAGAGCAGACCAAACGGCATCCGCGATCACCCCTAGTCCAGTCAAGGCTTTCCCATAACGGCCGAGGTGTACGCCTCGATGTTCACCAAGGCCGCAGCCGCCTGCTCTGAGAAACCTATCACCGGGTCAGGCCAAACGCCGAAGACAACGATAAGCACACTCATGACGGCTATGGGAGCGAGCATCGAGGCCGGCGCCTCCTTGGCCTCGCGAGCCCTCTGACTCAGCTTCGGGTTGATGAAGGCCAGCATCAGTCGCAGGTAGTAGGCGAGGGAGAGGACGCTGTTCAGGACGCCGGCTATGGCGAGCCAGGAGAATCCCGCCTCGAAGGCGCCCGCGAAAAGCAAGACCTTGCTTATGAAGCCATTCAGCGGTGGAGTCCCCGCCAAGGCGAAGAGGGACAGGGTGAAGGCGATCGTTGAGAGGGGCATCCTCCGCCCGATCCCCTTCAGCTCGGAGACATCCCTGCTTCCGACGCTGTGGATGAAGGCTCCCGCACATAGGAAGGCGGAGCCCTTCATAAGGGCATGGTTGAGGATGTGAAGAACCGCCCCCGTCAAGGCCATCCGTGTCCCCGCAGCCAGCCCGACGAGAATGTATCCGACCTGAGCGATGCTGGAGTAGGCGAGAAGCCTCTTCACATCGCTCTGGAGGAGAGCCATTATGTTCCCGGTCGTCATGGTGACGAGGCTTAGGACGGCGATGAGCATCTCCCAACTCAGAGCGGCCGGAGAGACGACGGTGAACAGGACCCTGCTGAAGGCGTAGACCGCCGTCTCGATGACGATCCCTGAAAGGAGAGCGCTCACGGGGCTCGGCGCAGCCGGGTGCGCGTCGGGAAGCCAGGTGTGAAGAGGGACTATGGCAGCCTTGACCCCGAAACCCACGATGAGGAACAGGAATGCCAACCACAGCCAGGGGCTGCCGGCAAGGGTCTGGCCCTTCATCACATACGCCATACCTGCCAAGTTCAGCGTACCCGTCATTCCGTAGAGGAGACCGAAGGCCAGAAGGAGCATGGCGCTTCCAGAGGCGCTCATGATGAGGTACTTGAAGCCCGCCTCGACCGCCTCCCAGTGGTCCTTTCTGAACGCCACAAGGGCATAGGACGTGACCGAGGTGATCTCCCAGAAGAGGTAGAGGGTGAAGAGGTCCCCGGCGAAAGCGATGCCCACCATTCCCGCCGTCATGAGCACAATCAGCGTATAGTACGCGCCCAGGCCGGTATCATGCTCCATGTACCTGATGGAGAAGACGGCTGAGAGCAGCCCCAACAGGACAGCTACCAGCCCTATGAAGAGGCTGAGTCCATCGACCTCGAGGGCGGAGCCGATCACCGTCGCTCCTATGGGGATGAGGACAATGCCCCGCGATACCTCTCCATATAGTGGATAGAACAGGGCCATGGCGATCCCTAGGACCGCGGTACAGAAGAGGGGTGTGACCCCCCTTACGCCAGCTCTGGCCGAGAAGTAGGTGACGGGCGGTTGGAGGACAGCACCCAGGAGAAGGACGTCAACGACCCACGTGAACATGGTCCCTCAGCCCCTCAGCCTTCTAAGCTCCGCCACGTCCAGAGTCCGGTACCGCTTGTACGCGTTCAGGATGAGCGTCAGCGCTATCGCGGTCACCGAGCCCGCGATCGCGATGGAGAGGGTCACCACGGCTTGGGCGAGGAGGTCGACGGCGCCTGGGCTCCTGTAGGCGGCGAAGGCTATGAAGACGAGGTTCGCTGCGTTGATCAGTATCTCCACCCCTATGACGAGCTTGACGAGGTTGCGCTTCGCAGCAAAGCAGTACAGTGCCATGGCCACGAGGAGGAGCGAGGCCCCAAGGTAGAACTCAAGCAAGCGATGTCTACCTCCCTTCCTGAGACCGCCTTAACATGGCGACGCAGCCTATGGCCGAGGCGAAGAGCAGGACGGCCTGGGCGACGAGGTCGAGGTCCCTGTATCTCCAAAGGAAGCTGGACATTTGCTGGCCGATCGTGGAGGAGACCCCGGCGTCTCCGGCCGCTGGGGGAGAAACTCCCCGCATGAGGGGGAAGGGTGCTGTCTGAACGATGAAGAGTAGGAGCAGTGCAACTAGGACCGCTATGAACGTTGCAGGGACGCTCCGGGAGTCCACATTCAAACTGCTCTCCTCCTGACCGTGAGCATGATCGCTACGATGAAGAGAACGACGACGGCGCCGGCGTAGACGACGAGCTGAAAGACTGCAACGTACGGAGCCCCTAGAAGCCAGAAGAGCGCGGCGATGGACACAGTCATCGCCCATAGGCAGAGGACGGCGTAGAGCAGGTCCTCAACCTCAACCGTTAGGAGCGCGAAGACGACGGTGGCTCCCAGCAGTAACAGAGGAATGAAGCTGTCCACCTCGCTCCACACCCGATGGGGCCACATGCTGGATGTCTACGTTTAAGTCTTTCTACCATATGGCGTAAAGTTCTCATTTTTTTCATGAGATTACGTGTTTCCACGGCTCTCACCATCCTTGCGGGATCCCGCACGCTAGGCTGGTTCTACGCCGCTCTCTGTTCGTTAGCGAAAGCATTTTTAACTCCGCAAGGCTGATTCCCTCGGCTATCAGGGGGAGGCGCGTGGTAGAAGTCGCGGTTGCGTTCGCGCTCACCTTAGCGACGGGCCTCGTGATCTACTGGTTAGGCGGAAGGATCGCTCCTAAGAGCAAGCCCACGGTGAACAAGCTGATGGCTTACGCGTGCGGTGAGAGGTTCACAGGGACGAAGTCCCAGATGAACGCTGAGGAGTTCTACCTGTACGCGGTCTACTTCTTGGTCTTCGACATCGTAGCCTTCATCCTAGCTACTTCGATGGGCCTAACTGGTCTGTTACCCGTCCTCTACGTGCTCGTCGTCCTGGCGGCGCTCCCCCCACTCTTCGGGAGACGCGATTAGGTTGGGACTCGTCAACTGGGCTAGGACACGTTCCCCTTGGATCGTCCACTTCAACACGGGCGCCTGTAATGCCTGCGACATAGAGGTTCTAGCCGCCCTAACGCCCAGATTCGACCTAGAACGATTCGGGGTCCTCCTCCAAGGAAGCCCGAGGCACGCCGACGTACTGGTCATAACCGGAGCCGTGACCAGACAGGTGAAGGACAGGTTGGTCAGGTTGTATGAGCAGACCCCTGACCCCAAATTCGTCGTCGCTGTCGGAGAGTGCGCTGTCACGGGTAACGTATTTCACAGCTGCTACAACGTCTACGGTGGGGTAGACAAGGCGATCCCCGTGGACGCCTACATCCCCGGATGCCCCGTCAAGCCGGAGGCCGTCCTCTTCGGCGTCACGGCCCTGCTTGGAAAGCTAAGGGGTGGATAGACATGTCTCAGAAGGACGAGGTAGCCTCTCCCCCGGTGGAGGGCCTGAAGTCCACGATCGGGGCCGAGAACGTCCTCGAGGTTCAAGCTCGCAGGGCGAGAAGGCTCTTCATAGCGGTCAGGGATGAGGCCTTGAAGGACGCTGTCGCGTACCTCGCGAAAGCCGGGTTTGGGCATATCACGACCATGACGGGCCTCGACCTGGGCGAGAAGCTCGAGGTCGTCTATCATCTTGACAAGGACGGGGTTCAGCTCTCCTTGAAGACGACGATTCCCGAAAGTCACCCCGTTCTGAAGTCTATTACCGACGTTCTCCCTGGAGCGGTCTTCTACGAGCGGGAGGTCCACGACCTCCTCGGCGTCGTCTTCGAGGGTCACCCCGACCTTTCACCCCTCGTGCTCCCTGAGGGTTGGCCCAAGGGCCTTCACCCGTTGAGGAAGAAGTACTCCGTCGAGGATATCAGGAGGATGGTCGACCAGAATGTCTCTGCCTGAGACAGTTATCCAAGTCCCCCTAGGCCCGCAGCATCCAGCTCTGGCCGAGTCGGAGAGCTTCCTCATCACCATCGACGGTGAGCACGTCATTGATGTCAAGCCCAGGATTGGGTACGTCCATCGCGGGATCGAGAAGGCCCTTGAGGCCCAGACGTACATTCATAACCAGTACCTCATCGAGCGTATCTGCGGCATCTGCTCCCACGCCCACACGCTCTGCTACGCTCAGAACGTTGACGAGAACCTTGAGATCGAGGCTCCGCCGAGGGCGCGGTTCATCAGGACCATCGTGATGGAGCTGGGGAGAGTTCACAGCCATCTTCTATGGCTGGGCCTGGCAGGCCACGAGATCGGCTTCGACACACTCTTCATGTACACTTGGCGTGACCGCGAGGTGGTCATGGACCTTCTGGAAGAGATCTCCGGGAACCGCGTGAACTTCGCCCTCTTTACGATGGGGGGCGTAAGGCGAGACCTCGCCCCTGAAACCATCTCCCGTATCAGAAGGGGCGTGGACCTCCTCGAGGAGAGGACGAAGTACTACAAGAAGGTCTGCGCCAACGAGGTCTCCGTCCTCAAGAGGGTTGTCGGCGTCGGCCTCCTCAAGCCGAAGGATGCCCTGGAGCTCTCAGCCGTAGGGCCTACGCTCCGAGCAAGCGGCATAAAGAGCGACATCCGAGCCGACGACCCCCACGCAGCATACGACGAGATACCCTTCAACGTGATAACCTATGACAGCTGCGACGTCGCCGCGCGGGTCTTCGTCAGGGTCGACGAGACCCTGGAGTCGCTGAACATGGTTAGGTATGGTTTAGATCACCTCCCCCAGGGGCCGGTGAGGCTTAAGGTTCCGCGGCGTGTGGGGCCGAACGAGACCATCAGCAGGGTCGAGGCGCCCAGAGGCGAACTCTTCCACTACCTCAAGTCTAGCGGCACTGAGAGGCCGGAGAGGTACAAGGTCAGGACGCCTACGATGGCCAACATCCCGTCTGCGTGCAAGATGATGACAGGAGGCTACATTGCCGACATACCCATCAGCCTCGCCTCGATAGACCCCTGCTTCTGCTGCACGGACCGCGTCACTATCGTGGATGAGCGGGGAGGCAGGGCGTGGAGATGGACGTGGGAGGAGCTGACCCGATACTCGCGTAGATGGCATGGGAGGCGCTAGGCTATGGATGCTCTACAGCTCGCTGAGATGATCCTCGCCCCGGGCATCGTCTTCCTCATCTTCCTCGGCCTCTTCTTCGAGTGGCTGGACAGGAAGTTCTACGCGAGGCTTCAGAACCGGTACGGCCCCCTTCACACGGGCTTCGCCGGGATACTTCAGCCCTTCGCCGACTTGGTGAAGCTGCTCGCGAAGGAGGACATAGAGCCGGAGGCTGTGGACAAGCCCGTCTTCAGGGCTATGCCCATCCTACTCCTGTCGATACCTCTACTTGCGGCGCTCTTCGTCCCCATGATTGGCACGGAGGCGGTCATCAGCTTTGAAGGAGACCTCGTCTTCGTCGTCTTCCTCCTCGCCATGTACGCGGTCTGCGTCTTCCTTGCCGCGTGGGGCTCCACCAACCCCTACAGCACCGTGGGAGGCCTAAGGGCCGCCTTCCAGCTTCTCGGCTTCGAGATCCCGCTGTCGATAGCCCTCCTCGCCCCGGGCATAAAGGCCGCCAGCCTATCGATAAGCCGCATAGCCTCCTGGCAGTCGGCGAAGCTCCCCTTCATCCTACTTCAGCCCGTAGGCTTCGGGGTTACGGTCCTCTGCCTCCTCGCCGAACTCGAGCGGGTCCCCTTCGATATCCCCGAGGCCAAGACGGAGATCGTCGCGGGCTGGCAGACCGAGTTCAGCGGTAGGAAGCTAGCCCTGCTTAGGCTCTCCACCGACGTTGAACTAGTCCTCGCCGCCTCGCTCGTGACAGCGCTCTTCCTCGGAGGCCCCAGCGGCCCTTGGGCGCCCTCGATCGCCTGGTTCCTCATCAAGGCGATCGCGGTCGTCTTCCTCTTCTCCAATCTCCGGGCGCTCTTCGCCCGGTTCCGGATCGACCAGATGGTCCACGGCACCTGGAAGTACCTGGTTCCGCTCGCGCTGCTCCAAGTTGTTCTCGTCGAGTTGCTGCCCTAGTTGGTGGAAGCCCATGGCTATGGAGGGACTGCTGCTTCGAAGCGGCGTGAAGAAGCCCGCCACGGTTCGGTATCCGTTCGAGAAGCTTCCGCCGGTGGAGGGGCTCAGGGGCAAGCCGGTCTGGGATATGGTGAAGTGCATCGGCTGCGGCCTCTGCGAAAGGGACTGCCCCACGCTGGCGATAGAGATGATCAGCCGTGGCAAGACGGCTGAGTTCAAGGTGTACTACGACCGATGCGCCTTCTGCGGCCAGTGCTTCGAGTCTTGCCCCGTGGACGCCATTGAGATGACGAAGCAGTACGAGCTTGCGGCGTTCAACCACGACCAGATGAGGGAGGAGTATAAGCGGCCGAAGCCCGCGGGAGCGGCGTGAGCAGGACTCATTTATAGGGTGGACATGTGCGCATAGGCGTGAACCCTCATGGCGGCAAGACCCAAAGTCTTCGCTTCGCTGCTCGCAGACGTTATCCGGAAGGGTAACTGCTCGTTCTGCGGCGCATGCATGGCCTCTTGCCCAACCTTCGCCTTGCTCCCGGCGGGTGAGGAGCCCAGCCTCAAAGGCCTATGCATCGCCTGCCAGCTCTGCTACGAGAGCTGTCCTCGCACGCCGGAGGCCTCACTGCTTCCAGCTGAGGCCATGGAGAAAGCCGTCTTCGACGAGACGAGAGCACAGGAAAGCCCAGGCAAGCTGATAGGCGTCTACAAGGGCGTCTACGCTGCGCGCTCCACGAGGGAGGACATCCTGAAGGTCTGCCAAGACGGAGGCGCCGTGACATCGCTTCTGGCGCATGGGCTTGAATCCGGGCTTATCGACGCCGCGGTCACAGCCGGCATTCTGGAGTCAGCTCCATGGAAGGCGATGCCGGCCGTAGCCCTCAGCTACTCCGGCCTCTTGAAGACCGCGGGCACCAAGTACACGGTAAGCCCCACGCTCCTAGGGTTGATGTCGGCTTTCGAGGAGTACCGGAAGCGCAGCGTGGGAGTGGTGGGAACACCAGACCAGGTCTACGCGCTGAGGAGGATGCAGACCTCGAGCTTCGGCGTCCCAAAGGTGGCGAAAGCCGCTAAGCTGGCGATCGGCCTCTTCTGCATGGAGAGCTACGTCTACGATCAGCTGATGAAGCACTTGCAAGGCTCGGGTACCGAGCCGTCTAGGGTCACGCGCTTCGACATAAAGAAGGGCATCTTCAGCGCGACCACCGCGGGCCCGAACAGCCTCAGCGCTAAGCTCACTGAGCTCGACCACCTGGTGAAGAACTGCTGCCGGACCTGCACGGACTTCACGGCTGAACTCGCGGATATCAGCGTCGGCGCCGTCGGAGCACCCCTCGGCTGGTCCCTTGTCATCACCCGAAGCCAGCTGGGCGAGCAGATGCTGCTTGACGCGGAGAAGGCGGGCTTCCTGACGCTGAAGAGGGGAGACGAGTTGAAGCCAGGCCTCGGCCCCGTCCTGAGACTTACGGAGAAGAAGAGGGCAAGAAGGCAGCCGGCAGTAGTTAGCGAGGTCAAGACCGTGGCTAAGACCGGCTAGCCTCCTGAGAACAGCCGACTGCAAGAGGTCGACTGGCTGAGCGCTTGAGAAGCATGCTCTCCACCTAGCCGCCCTGCGCTCAGGACGGAGGCACCCCGCCAAGGGCGCGATGGAGGAGGAATGAACCGGCTTGGCAGAAGCCCCTTGGGCTGCTCCTGAAGAGCCGGAGTTCGAGAAACGCCTAGCTGATCAGCTAGGGGGCGCGCGGCGCGTCCTCATCCTCGGTGTAGGCAACGAGCTGCGCGGCGACGACGCCGCCGGCCCGAGGGTGATCCGCCTCATCAGGCACCTGCGCTCGCGGGCAGTTCGCGCGATCGACTCGGGAGTCACGCCTGAGAACTCAGCTGAGGACATCCTGAGGTTCAGGCCCACGCATGTGGTCATCGTAGACGCGGTGGAGGCGTCTCAGCCCCCTGGCTTCGTCGCCATGCTTCGAGAGGACCTGATCCCGAGCGTGGCTGTCTCGACGCATAGACTGCCTCTGACGCTTCTCACAAGTTACCTGAGAAGCCAGGGGCTCAAAGCCCAGTTCATCTTCATCGGCCTCCAAGTCAAGGATGTCTCCCTGGGATCGCCCATGTCACCGGAGATGAAAGACGCGACGAGCCGCGTCGCCAAAGCCCTCGAAGGCTCGGTCTCCCATCTGGCTCCTGGGAGCCACGTTCAGACCCCTGCCACCAGGCAGTGAAGCAAGCGCGGCGCCCACGGGTACGGGACGCCTGACCTACCGGAGGCCTCTGGTAGGCTAGCCCCAGTCGCGTGTGACATCATCTCCCTCGGGAGATGCCTCGCGGACCCCCGAGGACGGCTGGGTCTCAGCGCGGTTTGGCTGGTCGACTGAGGCAAAGCTTTTATCCATAGACGAGGCACCACGCCTCTTCGCGAGCAAACTTTCTCACAGAGAGGGAGAAACGTTGGTTAGAATTCTACCGGGCGTCGAGATTCAGGTCGTGAAGGAGATCGTCCCGCAGCAGCTTCATCCCGCGGGAGTCGTAGGCCTCGTCGGGACGGCTGAGAAAGGACCGACCCTCATGCCGACGCCAGTGACCAGCTACAGGGAGTTCACGGAGAAGTTCGGCTCCGACACCACCTACAGCCTGACAAAGGATGCTAAGCAGTGTTTCCTCAACGGCGTCTTCGAGGTCTTTGCTACACGCATCGAGGCAACGGGCAGCAAGAGCGCCTCCTGCGTCCTGAACGACGCCGAGGGCGCAGAGGCCGTGAGGCTCGCGGCGAGGGTACCGGGAGAGGCTGGCAACAGCGTTCGCGCGTACGTTGCCGCCGGGGCGGTGGAAGGCACAGTCTCCGTCCAGTTGACCAACGGCGCGAAGTTCGAGGTCTTCGACAACCTCACAATGGACAGGACGAGCGACCGCTACCTGGTGGATTACCTGAACACGCACTCGAAGCTCGTCTCCGCGGAGGACCTGACGAAGAAGGGAAGGAGGGAGGCGGTCAAGAACCCGGCGCTAACTGAGGTGACGCTCTCAGGAGGCATGACGGCCAAGCCTGAGCTGAAGGACTACGAGGCCGCGCTCCAGACCCTGGAGATGGAGGAAGACGTAGACCTCGTCTTGGCCTGCGACTCCTGGGACCCCAAGGTGCATGCGCTCGTGGACGCGCACTGCAAGAACATGAGCAGGGATGCGAAGAACAGGATCGGCATAGGCACGGTGGCCCCGGGCGAGAAGCTCGAGGAGATCGTGAAGAGAACAGAGGTTCTTGCCAGCGACAGGTTTGTGCTCGTAGCGCCTTATGGGGTGGCCGGCGCCGTCGCCGGGCTGATCAGCCGGCTCAACTACTATGAGTCGCCCACGTTCAAGGCGGTCACGGGCATAGCGGAGCTGGAGAGGCGATACACCCCCGCGGAGCTGATGGAGCTGCTCAAGGCGGGCGTCCTGCCGCTTGAGGCTCGACGCGGCAGAGGCATCATCGTGGAGAAGGGCATCTCGACGAGCAAGGAGCAGATAAGCGTGACGAGGATCGCGGACCACGCCGTAAGGGGCGCGAAGAACGTCGCCGAGAACTTCATCGGTACCTTGAACACGCCGGGAGGCCGCGTGGCGCTCAGGCAGAAGCTGACGGAGTTCCTCATGACCATGGAGCGGGAAGAGGCCATAGTCCCCAGCGTCGACGGAGAGCAGCCGCCCTTCCTCGTGGACGTTTACTCCTCGGAGCTGGACTTCGCCCAGGGCATCGTGAGAGTAGACTTGGCGGTCCGGCCTGTGAGGGCCATGGACTACATCTACGCGACGATAACGGTTCAGGCATGATAGGAGGTGAATGCCAGAATGGCTACCCCCGTGATCATCTCCGCGAACGTGAGCAACGTTAAGGCGGATGGCGAAACGATAGCGGGGCTTCAGGCGATAGAGTTCAGGATCGTCAGGAACCGTCAGAACGTCCATCACATCGGCTTCGATGAGCGGATAGGCGTGGACTACGGCCCCATGTTCGTCAGCGGCTCGCTGAGGGTCAGGTCGACGTACCCGAAGTTCGACACGATGCTCATCAGCGGCGTCGCGGACGTGAAGCCCTTCCAGCTTGTCGTCGAGCTGAAGAAGCTGGGACAGTCGATCAAGACGCTCTCCTTCGACGACTGCTACCTGGAGGGCAAGACCTTCGCTATGGACGCCAACGGCGTGGGAATCAGCGATTACACCTTCACCGCGACCAGGCTGAGAGAGGAGTAGCACCAGGAGATGCCGAGGCTTACCAAGGAGGCCATCCTCCAGGGCGCCAACGTCCGAAGCACGGTGACCGTAAAGGAGTATGGCGCCGACGTCGTCATACGGCCCCTGACCGACGGCGAGCTTTCGAAGATCTTCGCCGTCATCGGACCTGTGCCCCTGAGGGAGGACGGCACACCAGACCTGAGCAAGGTGGATGTCTCGAAGAACTTCGAGGCCCTGAGAATGGCGGCCTCGATGGGCCTTGAGGAGCCAAAGCTCACGCTGGAAGAGGTGGCTGCCATGAGGTTCGGCGTGCCGGAGTACATCGGCATGAGGGTCCTTGAGCTGAGCGGCGTCACCGGAGCGGAGGGCGCCAGAAAAAAATCCGAGAAGTAAAGGAGTTCGTGAGAAGCCCCGAGGGCCTCGAGCTCGCAGCCCTCTGCCTCGACTGCGGATACAGGCTTGCCGAGCACCCCCGTGACCTGACAAGGGACCAGATCCTCTTTCTCACCGCGGCCGTAGCCCATCGGCTGGAGCAGGCAGAGGCGACGAGGCTGGCCGCGGAGGGCATAACGCGAATAACCGTAACAGAGGAAGAGTAGAGACGCATGTGGCGGCCGAGAACCGTCAGGTTGGCGAGGCGGAGCGACGAGGCCCTCAGGGAACTCTGGCGGCTGGGACTCCGCGTCTCCCAGCTCCTGGCCTCCGTCGCCTCCCTCATTCCCCAGGCCCTCAGCGCGATGGTCAGGACCGTCGAGGAGACGCTGCGGTTCGGGAGCCGCATCAGCGAGTCCACTCTGGCCACGGTCGGGCTTCCGGCTCTAAGCCCCGGGCCTAGACCCTCCGTTCCTGCGGTCGGGAAGCACGGCGAGGCCCCGGCTCAGCCGCCCGCTCTCACCTTCCTGCTGAACGTCACGTTGGCCAGAAGAACCGCAGCCGAGCTTGCTAGGAGGCTCGTAGCACGAAGCCCTCAGCCAGCCTTCGCCGAACTCCAGACAGCGGAACCCGTCGGAAGGGCTCTCACGGACCTAGAGCGAATATCCGAGGCTGCCAGGGCGCCGGGAACCCCAATGGCATTACCGGGCACAGGGCGATACGCGGCGCATGCTCGCCCCCCGTCTCGTCATCTCGTCGCGCTGAGGCAGCCTGAAACAACCGCTGAGCTGGAGCCTCCTTCGAGCCTAGCCTTAGGCGCGCTCACCCTACTGCCCCTCGCTCAGCTGCAGAGCATCTCCGCGCAGCTAGCCCAGATCGCAGGCGAGGCCCAGAGGATGGCTTGGGACTTCCGGCCTGTGCTCCCCATGCTGTCTCCGGCCCCGGAGGCCCCACCCCAGGCGCAAGCGAAGGCCGAGGCCGCGGTCACCCTTGCCCAGGTGCCGTTACCGCCTCAGCTTTCAGCCGCGGAGTTTCCTCCAACGGCCGAGATAGGAGCCGTCTTGCCCGTTGTCTCGATCTCCGGCTTCCGACTAAGGCTTGAGGCTGCGGAACCGGTCAGGACCGCGGCTAGGTTACCGATCGTGACGCTTGCGCCATGGCTTCCCCTCGTGGGGACGACGACTGCTCCCCCTGCGCCCCCGCATGCCCACCCATCAGCCTTAACAGCAACTCTCCTTGCCGCCCCTGCGGCCTCCGTGCTGCTCCTCCCGCCCGGAGTCTCTCCAGCCGGGGAAGAAACGCGCCCACCTCGGCCCCTGGAAGGGCCCCCGGTCACCCTGCACCTCATGGGGTTCCCCTCTAGGCTCGCGGCCTCGCTTTCCGCGCGCTACCTTACGCCCCTCCTGGGCTACTTGAGATACGCCGCGCCTCCATGGTATCCGGCCGTGGCTAGGGTCGCTCTCCCAGCGGAACCGGCCTGGTTCTCGGCCGCCCAGAGACTAGCCGGAATGGCCTATGCTCTGCTCCCGCTCGGCCGCCTATCTGCGCAGAGACCTGATCTCAGCTGGGCTCTTCCCATGCCACGCCTTGAGGCGGCCGTCTGGCCTATGGGAGCCATCTGGACTATGCCTTCACCTGCAGCTGTTTCTCTTGTCGCGCAGCCAAGTCAGGTATACCCGGCCTTCAGCCTAGCCTTGGGAACGATCGCCGGGGTCGCTCAGTTTGCCAAGGCATGGGAGCCCCGGCTGGGTGAGACACCTTCCCTCGCGAGCGTCTCCTGGGAGGTCTCTCGCGGCTTGCCCGCCGTGAGCCCTGTCGTGCCGGGACCAGTCTGGCCGCGGCTCGGCCCCCTACTAAGCGGCATCGCGAGCACGGCGTTTCGACACGCGGCCCTGGCCGAGATGCATGTGATCCAGAGCTCCTACGGCGAAGCGCTGACGGAGCTGGGCGGGTTCACCGCAGTGAGGGAGACCACGATCGCCGTGATGCCCCCACTGGGTTACGGAGCGCTCAGGGCTGTTGAGCCCTACGCGCCGCCTGCCCAGCCGAGTATGCCCAGCCCGGCGGCGCCGAGGCTTCCCCTGCCTACCATCCAGAACACCATCAACCTCACGGTGTCCGCAGAGTCGGAAGAGGACCTCCGGGAGCTGGAGAGGAAGATAGCCCGCATCCTCGCGGAGCAGATGCGGCGGTACTACGGGTCGGAGAGCATCCGAGGAGGCTGATCTGATGCAGATGAAGCTGGACGACATCGAGCTGATCAAGCGTATAGACCGGAAGGGCGTCGTAGAGGAGATCCGAAGCGTTCACAACGTCTCTGTATCGGGCAAGAGGCGGATAGTCGAGTTGAGGATTCCAGGCGCGGAGACGAACGTCTTCCAAGACCTCGGCAGGGAGCCCTTGACCATCTCCTTCGACGGGGAGCTCGTCGGCGAGGGCGCGAGGAGCACCCTCGAGGAGCTCAGGTCGAAGTTCGAGCAGGGAGCCCCGGTTCCCTTCTCATCGGATATAACCGCGATAAGCGATGTGACCGAGGTGGTCATAGACGACTTCACGGCTCGCTTCCTGGGCGGAGCCGCCTCAGGTAGCTGGTACTCCATGGTGCTCAGAGAGCATAGGTCGCCTGGCTTGAGCAGCGCGGGCTCGAATGATCCCCCAGGTCAGGAGCAGGCCGCGAGAGGCGCCATCCAAGAGAGGACGAAGGAAATCCTGAAAGGCGTCGCTTCGCGCTCCAGGTGAGGCCGCTTGATGCATCCCAGCTACGCCCTGACCGTGGGCTCCAGGAGCTTCAGCCCGGAGACGGATGAGAGCCTAGTAAGCGTAGAGGTAATGTTGAACATCGGGCTGCCGATCGACAGCGCCCAAGCCGTCTTCGCTGGGGGGAAGGACCTCTCGCTCCAGAGGGGTGACCCCGTCACCGTGCAGCTCGGCTACGACGACAGCTTGGCTCTGACCTTCAGCGGCTCCGTCGAAGACATCGAACGCGGAGTATCCAAGGTACGGTTGACGGCCCTCGGCCACGCGGCTAGGCTTCTCCGTCTGAGGCTGAACAGGGTATACCTGAACCAGACCGCGGGCGGGATAGTACGCGACCTAGCCCAGGAGGCCGGGGTCAAGGTGAAGAAATGCGCTGACGGCATCGTCTTCCCCACCTACGTGGTGGACGACGCATTGAACGCGTATGAGCATACACTAAAGCTCGCTGAGCGATGCGGCTTCGATGCCTACACAACGGAGGAGGGGCAGCTCGTCTTCAAGGAGTACACGGGCGGCGAGGCTCAGGCGCTGGAGTTCGGCAAGGACATAATCCGCGTGGAGGAAACAAGCTTCGCTCCAGCGCACGCGGGCGTAAGCGTCTACGGCGAGAGCCCCTCCAGCGCCAAGGGCGCTGAGACCTTCCACTGGTTAACGAAGCAAGGGGTCAAGGGCGAGGCGGGAACCGGCGCTCCGCTCGTCGTCCAGGATCCGGCGATAAAAAGCCGGGAGGCCGCTGAGAGCGTCGCCCGGGCAGGGCTTAACAGGCTGCAGAGGACCTCCTGGGCTTCGGTCGAGATCGTTGGCGACGCCGGGACAAGGCTCGGAGGGGCCGTGGCGATCAAGGGCCTGCCCGACTCGGCGATCAACGGCGAGTTCCAGGTCCGATCCCTGCGGCACTACCTGAGCAAGACGAGAGGGTTCACGACCACGATCGGCTGCAGGCGGCTCTAGGAAGCACGGAGGAGTTCACGACCAAGTCAGGCGGACGTGAGGTTGAGGCGGTTTGGCGACGATCATTGAGGCGATGAGGGGAATCGCCCAGAGCGAGGTGAGGAAGGCTCGTCTCCCTCAGCTGGGCGTGGTCACCTCGATCTTCCCACATTCGAGCGAGAGCGACAAGGACAACTACGAGTGCAACGTGAGGCTGAAGAACCTGAACGTCGAGCTGAGAAGGGTGCAGGTTGCCACGCAGTGCATCGGCCTGGTGGGGGTCCCGCGGGTAGGCGACCTCGTCCTCGTCGCGTTCATCGACGGAGACATGAACGCGCCGGTCGTCATCGGTAGGCTTTACAACGACGAGGACAGGCCGCCGCTCAACAAGGCTGAGGAGGTCGTCTACGTTCCGCCGCATTCCGAGAACCTAGACGTACGGAGGATATACCTGGAGTTCCCTGGGGGAATGGTGCTTAGGATCAAGGATGACGAGGTGACCGTGAACGCGGGAAAGACCAGGGTGGTCGTTCAACGAAACGGCGATGTCATCATCGAGTCGAAGGCAAACGTCAACGTTAAGGCCGACGGCGATGCCCAGATAGAGGCTAAGGGTAGCATGACGCTCTCGGCTTCAAGCGTGAAGATAGCAAGCGACAGGGATCTAAGCATGGAATCCGGCACGGACATGAAGATAAAGTCAGGCATGTCCGCCGAGATCACCTCGTCCTCCCAGATGAAGGTGGAGGCAAGCGCACAGATGAGGATCAGGGGCGCAACGGTTCACATAAACTAGGAGGGGAAAGGATGCCGGAGAAGGACGAGGCCCTGGGCAGGGACCTAAGGCTGAGGTTCGACGAGCTGGGCGCAGACCTGGCCGTCAGCCCTCAAGGCGACATCGATGCTGTCTCCGGTGGGCTCAACCTCGCCCAGGCGATCGTCCACAGGTTAACCACGAGCCTGGGTGAACTCTACGACATAGGCCACGCCGACTACGGTTCACGGCTGCATGAGCTTCTGGGCGAGCCGAACAACGAAAGGACCCGGGAGAGGGCTAAAGCCCTGGTCTTGGAATGCCTAGCCCAAGAGCCCAGAATCAGCGAGGTCACGAGCGTAAGCGTCAAGGCGAACGCCGTGGAGCCGCATCGCCTCGACATGGAGATCACGGTTCTCCCCGTCGAGGGAAGCAGCCTGCTGAGCATCGTGTATCCCTTCTACCTGGAGGTGGGCTGAACGCCTCTAGCAAAGAAGACCTACAGGCAGGTAACGAACGACATCCTCGTGCAGATCACGGGCGGAGAAGCCTCTGAGCAGCACACCTACGATAGCGGAAGGCCCCGGTACGGGCTTAGGAACACGCCCGTCGCTAGGATAGGCAGCGTAGAGGGCGCATCGGGAGCCGCGAAGAGGACCTTCGTCGCGGGCATCGACTACAGGCTCGACGGGGACTCCGTCGAGTGGCTCAGCGGAGGCCAACGCCCAGATGACGGAACAAGCTTCACCGTAAAGTACGTGTTCGCCAGGCCGGACGGGCTCTCAGACCTGAACCCTGGAAGCGTCGTCAGGACGATCGTCGAGGCTATCAGCCGGGAGGTCGAGTACCTCTACGCCCAGCTCGACCAAGCCTATCTGTCAGGCTTCCTCGACACCGCGGAGGCCGAAGCCCTAGATCTGGTCGTCTGGCTTCTGGGCGTGAGGCGTAAGCCCCCGCAGCCCTCCTCCGGCTTCGTCACCTTCGGCCGAGGCACCGAGCCGGAGAAGGTGGCGGTCACCGGCGAGGTCCACCTCTACGACGGCTCAGCCGAGTACGCGCTCAGTAGAGCGCTCGTGAAGGAGATACTGAAGGCCGAGGGGACGGTGGGCGGAACCCCTACAACCTTCCAGAGCGGCGTCGACTACGGCCTCGTCGGCAGAAGCCTCAGATGGCTTCCCGGAGGCCTGAGGCCCGATGCAAGGACGGTCTTCCGGGTTGACTACACGGCTTACCAGGAGATCGTGATCCCGAGCGGGACGAGGGTAGCCACGTTCTCGCCCAGGCCTGAGGAAACGCGCGTCTTCACCACGACTGAGGAGGCCTCGTTGGCGCCTACGAGCGAGGGCAAATGGGAGGCTGAGGTCCCCGTGGTCTGCACCGTTCCGGGACGAAGGGGCAACGTCCTCGCGGGAACGATAACCCTGATGCCTCAGCCCGTCATGGGCGTGGAATATGTCATCAACAAAGGAGACGTGACCAACGGCGTAGAGGCGGAGGAGGACACCGAGCTGAGGGAAAGGGCGAAGCATGCCTTGGAGTTCGCCGCCAAGGCGACGAGTTCCTCCCTTGAGTCCGCGATAAGGGCCGTGGAGGGCGTGAGCTCGCTACTCATCGAGGACAGACCTGAGGGAGTAAGCGGCATCGTCAAGGTGATCGTGGACGGCGGGGAGACCGACCGGATCCTGCGGGTCATCGATGAGACCCGGGCCGCGGGCATCAAGGTGGACTTCTCCAGGCCGAGGATCGTCTACGTTGACGTCTCGTTGACGCTCACGCTGGAGAAGGAGGCGCCCTCGGCGCAGGTGGGACGCGAGGTTGAGGGCCTCGTCAGAGGCTACGTCTCCTCGCTGGGAATAGGGGAGGACGTGCTCTACTCGAGGATCGTGGAAGCCGCCCTGAGCGTCAAGGGCGTCTGGGACGTAGCGGATGTCGTGATGATGGCCCACAGGGAGGGCGCAGAGCTCGTGCGGAGCGAGAAGGAGAACGTGGAGATAGGCAGCGAGGAGAGAGCCAACCCCCGGACGGTAAACGTCCTCTTCAGGATGAGGGAGTGAGGATGAGCAGAGCTCAGAGGATCTGCGACAGGTTGCCGAGGTTCTACAAGCACTGGGACAGGCAATCCCTGGTCTACGGCGTGGTCTCAGCCGTAGCCCAGCAGCTAGACCAGGTCGAGGAGGAGGTCATAAGCATGATGAAGGCGCACTGGGTCGACACCGCCCAGGGAGACGAGCTGGACAGGCTCGGGCTGCTCGTGAGGGCAAGCAGGATCCTGGGCGAGGATGACGCGCGCCTCAGGGCCCGCCTGAAGAGGGCGGTGGGCGAGTACGAGGGAGGCGGAACGGTGCCCGCCATACTGGAGGCCGTAAGAGCCCTCATCGGCGCCAGGGATGAAGCCGATGTCAGGATCGTGGAGAACCCTCCGGCGCCCGGGTCGGCTGAGTTCAGGGTGATAGCCGGCGATACGTGGGCTTTCGGAAGCAACAGCATACTGGACGCGACGCCCAGCATGATCCTGACCGTCGAGGAGGGCGGCGAGGTAAGCGATCCCCAAGTCACGAACCTTGACACAGGCGAGTCGGTGGGCTTCAAGGGCAAGCTGAGCGGCGGTGAGCAGCTGGTCATCGGGGAGGGCAAGGCAATCAACGATGGGAGGGATGCCACTGCACGCCTCACCGCGGATAAGCCCCCGCGGATTCTCCGAAGAGGCTCCTCTTGGAGGTACCGCGAATCCCTCAGGATGCTCGTCGGGGTCTTCGACGAGGCTACGTTCGACGAGCACACCTTCGCCGTCGGCGTTCCCTACGTGCGCATACGCTTCGACTGGACGAGGCTTCAGCCGGCCACCTTCGAGGTTCAGGTAAGGTCTGAGGCCCTGCGCAGGAGCGGCCTGACGGAAAGCCATATCGGGAGGTTCGTAGACTCCATGAAGGCCGCGGGAGTGAACGCCGTCGTCACGGTTACGGAGAAGTGATCACGAGATGACAAGGTTCGAGCCGATAGCGAGAAAACCCGGCGAGGTGATCCGGTCTGAGGACTGGAACAGGATGCAGGAGGAGATCAAGGCCGACCTCCAGGAGCTTGAACGGAGGCTCCAAGCCCTGAAGGAATACGTGGACAACATGGTCGAGACGATAACGCTGTTGAACGTCACCAGCCCCGTCGGCGTAGCCTACAACCTGAACGAGGTGGTGCCCGGCGAATCGGACAGCTACCAGGCGCCGGTGGTCGGCCACCTGACGAGGCAGTGGCTGCTGGAAAAAGGCCAGGTAGGCGTGATCTGCCGATTCGGCATCGTGGCGCTCCTGGAGTCCCTGGACTACTGGTCGGGCGCCGAGAAAGGCGACAAGAAGACGCTGGAGGTCGTCTTCGACTACATTGACGGGACGAACGCGGTCGTAAGTGGCCTCTTTATCCATGACCGCGCCAGGCTGAGGCCGAAGGGCGCCGACAACCCCTACGTCGAGTACCTCCTATCGCCTAACGAGCACGTCTGGTATAGGTACCGCGTCGCGAACACGAGCCCAGAGAAGGAGGTCCTAACCGTCAGCTTTAGGAACACGAGCCCGGAATGCACGCCTAGGGTGGGTAACGTCGTTCACTATAGGGCTAAGATCGTCCCGGTCAAGCCCCTAGCCCTGTGACCGGAAATGCTGGCCGAGATAGAAGAGAAGCTCGTAACGGTCCTTCGGGAGCAGCTCACGGAGCTTCCCGAGGAGAGCGTTCTCCTAGACGCTAAGCCCTCGAAGCTGCCAGCCGTCACCATCTCCAGCCTAGGCTTCAGACTCGAGAAGTCCGGGATGAGCGAGACCCTAGACGAGACCACGGTCGAGCGAGAGGAACGCTTCGCGCTCGACGGCGCCCAGACCGTCTTCAAGCTGAAGGAGAGACCCCTGAAGGAAAGCCTCAAGGTCGAGTGCCCGCCGGGCATCCCGCTTACGGAGGGCACCGACTACACCGCTAACGTGGACGAGGCCTCGATAAGCTTCGCCGTAGCGCCTCTGAAGACGCGGAAGAAGCTTCTGGTCAGGTACTTGGCTCCCGGGGCCCTGAGGGTGAAGGCACTCAAGCTCGCCGCGAAGTACTGCATCGAGGCCTGGGCCACGGACAGAGCCGGCGCAGACGCCGTGGCGGAGGCGGTGGTCAAAGCCCTCTTAGCCGTGGACGATGAGCTCGCGTTGGAGGGCATCGACGCGAGGCCGCTCGGTGGAAGAGCGATGGTTGAAGGCGAGGAGAAGGCTCGTGGAATCCGGCTACTGTACGTCTTCGAGCGGGAGTTGCGAGTGGAGCGACCGGTGCCGACGATGGCCCAGATCGAGGTTGCCGGGAAGAAGCCTTTAGGCGTCTAGGCTACGAGCCTCCCGAACGTAAGAGGTCGATCGAAGATATCTGTGACGCCACCACGGGGTACACCTAAGGCACATAAGAGATAGGTCACGCTTCGTCTACATGAAACTCGAAGGCCCTGTAGGGAACGCTACGCCATATGCTTGCGATCCGGGGAAGACGGCAGACCCATCCACAGGGACCCAAGGTTCTGGGCGGTCTTCCCCACGGGGTCTCTGCCATGCTCGATGAGGTTCCCCGGCGCCTCCTAGGCGACGCTGTTCTCCGCAGACCATCAGTATCGTCCCTCCGCCGGATGATCTCCGTGCTTCTCAGTCCGTCTGGCGTCTGCCAGGTCCTCTGGGGGCTCCCCCTCTTGGGTTGAGGAGCTTCTTCTCGCCTGTCGCTGCTTAGGGAGCTGCCGGCGCTCCGGCACCTGTCTCGCCTATGAAGACTGTCCCCGCCGCGATCACGGTTCCCATCGGGACGTCGACAGGGTCGTTGCAGGTCAGGGCGATGTCTCCCAGCCTCGCGGCGGGCTTGCCGTTGATGAAGACCCCTGTGCTTCCTACCTGGATCCTCGCTTGGTTGCTGGGCGGCCTCTGAAACGCTGTTCCCGGAGGCATTGGCATGTGGGGCGGAGTGTTCTCCGCGATGCTATCCACTGTGGCGGCGGGCTTTCCCTCAATGAGGACGTCCTGGCTGACGCCGCGGGTGATGATTCCAAGGAAGGGATGGGGCAGAGGGGTCGGCACAGGCCCAGTCGGGGTTGGAATCATCACTATGTGTATGTCAGTCGCCACGACCTTGTCGCCCATCTTCGCCGCGGGCCTACTCACGCACCTAGGCCTCCGCCTTCATCTTCTCGCTGCGAGCTGAGGGACGACAGCAACCTGCTCCCCGCCGCCTTACCTGGGCTGGCTGGCGCCGCATTCGCTGCAGAACCTGGCCACTATCGGTATCACTGAGCTGCAGTTCCTGCAGAGCTTCGTGTCCGCTCCCGAGGGCGGGGCGTTCCCACAGCTGGGGCAGACCTTGGCCTCCAAGGGCATCCGCTGGCCGCAGTGCATGCAGTACCGTTTCTTCTCCCTGAAGGCGACCTGCACGCGGGCGCCCTTTAGCTCTCCGGAACTCGCCGAGACCGAAACGGTGCCAACGGTCAACGTCGAGGTGAGGCTTGTCCTAGCGAGGGCTTGGCCCTTCGGTATCGTGACTGAGCCCGCTACTCGGCCCTCGGTCGCCGAGAGCGCGACCTGCCTGTCCGTCTCGGTCGCGAGCGGCTTGCCCTCGGCGTCCAGTAACTCTATCGTCAGCTGCGAGGTAGACTTCCCGTCTGCGAGTATCTCCGCGGGGTCCGCGGACAACCGCAGCTGGGTCGGCTTGGGCCTCTCAGGCTTCTTAGGCCTCCTCCTAAGCATCATAGCCACCGCGACCAGCACAACGACGCCACCCGCGAGCGCGGCGAGGATGAGAGGGTCGATGGGAAACGCGGGCGCACGAACCGTCAGCGCGACCACATCGCTCTCGTCGGGCAGCGTGGCGGCGTCTCCCTCCCAGGTCGCTCTCAGCTCGTAGCTGCCCTGTGTCGTCGGGGTCCACGTGTACCGGAAGCCTCCCGTGGAGTCCGCGGTTACGGTGGCGAGCGTGCTCCAGCTCTCGCCCGCCAGCCTCTTCTGAAGCACCACCCCTGCACCTGCCTTAGCAGGGGAGATCGCGCCCTCGATCACGGCGTTGCCGCCGGTTTCCACGCTCGTCGGCGAGACGGAGATGGCGAGTATGCTCGTCATCTTCACAACGATGACCGCGGCAAGGTCGCTCTCATCGCCCTCCGTTGAGGCGTCTCCCGGCCAGACGGCTTTCAGCTCGTAGCTTCCCGCCGTTGTGGGGGTCCAGGTGTACGCGTAGCTCCCAGCCGCATCGGTCACAGACGTGGTGAGCGTGGTCCAGCTTCCTCCACTGGACCGGTACTGTATCGTCACCGAGACGCCAACCCGAGGGGGAGAGAGGGAGCCGCCGATATTGACGTCCGCTTGCACGGTCACGGTGTCCGATGATACGGTCACGGTAAGCGTGCTGGTCGCCTTTCCAACGGTAAGGGTCTGGACGGCGCTCTCACCCGGCAGCGTCAAAGCGTCTCCCGCCCAGGTTGTCCTTAGCTCATAGGCTCCCACCCCGGTGGGCACCCAGGTGTACGTGTACCTTCCGGACGCGTCGCTCGTCACCGTGGCTAGGATGCCCCAGTCCGCGCCGCCGCTCGGCCTGAACTGGATAGTCAGACTGAGCCCCTCACGCGCAGGTGAGATGGAGCCTCCGACGACCACCCTTTCACCCGCGGCCACCGTGGTCGAAGAGACCGAGATGGCAAGGATGCTGGCTGCTTTCCCAAGCGCGACGATGACGGGCCCCTTCTCGTTATCTGCTGTGTCCGTCTCCCCGCTAACCGGCCATGCTAGCGCTTTGACCGTGTAGTTGCCAGGCGACAGGCCTTGGGTGTTCCAGGTGAAGACCAACGTCTTAGTGGCGCCAGGGGCTAGGTTGCTGACGATCTGCGTGGCGCCGATCCTGTTTCCGTCGTAGGTCGCGTCGACCTGGAAGGTCTCGGTGAAATCGCCCGCGTTCAAGACGGTCGCGTTCACGCTTACCGTGTCCCCGATCGCGGCGAATGATGGCGCCGCGACGCTCGTCACCGCGATGTCGTGGGTCCCAAAGGCATAGACGCTCTTGTCACTCGATCCTATGTAGACCTTGCCGTCAACCACAGCCGGAGAGGTGTTCACCAGGTCTCCAGTCGTGTAGTCCCATATCCTCTCTCCCGTGGACTGGTTGAGCGCGTACAGCCTTCTGTCCTGAGACCCCACGAAGACCATGCCGTCGGCCACGGCGGGAGAGGAGAAGACGTAGCCTCCTGTCGTGTACTCCCATATCTTGCTGCCAGTGGACTGGTTGAGCGCGTAGACCTTTCTGTCGTAGGAGCCGACGAAGACCTTCCCATAGCCTAAAGCAGGAGAAGACCATACTTGGGCTCCTGTCAGGAACTCCCATCTCTTAGCCCCCGTCAACTCGTCCAGCGCGTAGACCTT
>Ga0315307_1000172_pt1 | contig 26281 bp, 26 predicted proteins | sample TDP2_MG_FD_203079 | JGI IMG/M metagenome (GOLD analysis project Ga0315307, IMG submission 203079) | Freshwater sediment microbial communities from Lake Towuti, South Sulawesi, Indonesia - TDP2 | ecosystem: Environmental > Aquatic > Freshwater > Lake > Sediment | place: Indonesia: South Sulawesi...
GACATCCGTATTCAGAATCACGGAGTCAGATGTCGGACTTTTGTCCATGGTTTGGCCCTTACTTTTCATACCTCTCTCCATTCCAACCGGGATACTTGTGGATAAGAAAGGGTTCAAGCTAACAGTAACAATTGGGGCTCTAATCATAGCTGTTTTCGCTGTTCTCAGAATCTTCTCCGGAGAAGACTTTACCTTGCTACTTCTTTTTCAGTCAGGTGCAGCTTTAGGGCAGCCATTTATCTTTAACAGCATATCAAAACTTGCAACCTTATGGTTTCCTCTTAAGGAGCGCGCTTTGGCAACAGGCCTCGGGACCATAGGATTGTTTCTCGGAATGATAATGGCTCTAACCCTAACCCCCTTCCTTGTTCCAACAGCCGATTCGCAACTCTTAACGATGATGCTTATCATTTATGCTGTTATATCCATAGTGGGTGTTTCGCTTTTCATCATTCTAGCGAGAGAAAAGCCTAAAACACCGCCTGAAATCTCCAAAGAGGAAGCTACCACAACTTTTTCTATGAAAGGTATGGGGAAAATCTCAAAATCAAAGGATTTCGTGATCCTGGAAATTCTGTTTTTCATCGGCGTTGGACTCTTCACTGGATTGGCTACTTGGCTTGAAAGCATCTTGGCGCCGCGGGGAATAAGCATCACTGATGCTGGTATTATTGCAGGTCTGATAATAATTGGAGGTATTATTGGGTCAATTGTTATACCAGGAATTTCCGATAAAACCATGCGTAGGAAGCCCTTTGTGATAATAGATTTGGCCGTTGCTGCTATAATGCTCTTCTTGTTAGCAGTTGTCACAGATTTTATGTTTCTTGCCGTTGCAGGGTTTGCACTAGGAATTTTCTTGATGTCCGCTTTACCCATAGGTCTAGAAATATCGGCAGAACTTGTTGGGTCAGCTATGGCAGGTAGCGCCTCAAGCCTCTTGTGGCTTTTCTCCCAAGCTGGATCAGTTGTATTTATACTAGGCATGGACGCCATAAAATCAATGACGGAAAGCGTCTACCCTTCAAACCCCTACTACCTATCGGTCATTTCTATTCTGATTTTCGACCTAGCCGCTCTCGTATTGTGTTTGATGCTTAGAGAAACGGGGCGTCCCCCCAAATTGGTGAGTTAAATTAGTCAAGAGAAAACCGTGTTATTCTTCCATTTTGATATTAACATAAACATTCCATAACTTCTGTTAAAAAAAAGTCACATGGTAAAGTTTATTTTTGTCCAAATGTTTTAGGCTTCAAACTCAAGAACGAGAAGTGAAGGTTGCGATTATGATTAAAACCGTGGTCTTTGACCTTGATGGGACCCTTGCAAGCTTCAACGTAGATTATAAAGCAGTGAGGGCGGAGGTTAGAAGCTTCCTGATAAAGCGGGGATTGCCAGCCTCTGTCCTATCGACAAATGAGAGCATATTCGAAATGTTAAAGAAAACCGAAATTTTCATGAAAAACAATGGGAAATCCGAAAAGACAATAGAGGAGCTCCGCGAAAAAGCCTTGAAAATAGCTGAAAAATACGAATTGGAAGCTGCAAAGAACACGGGCTTGCTTTCAGGGGTTCCAGAAACATTGAAAGCCTTGAAGAAAATGGGCTTGAAAATAGGATTGTGCACAATCAACAGTCAAAAATCCACAAGTTACATTGTAGAACGTTTTGGAATAGTAGATTTTTTTGACGCGATCATTCCAAGAGACAAGGTGAAATACGTTAAACCCAACACTGAACATCTTGAAGCCACTCTGAAAGTGTTAGGAGTCAACCCAGACGAAACCGTAGTTGTGGGAGACTCAACGATAGACATCAAGTGCGCCAAAGAGTTGAAGACGATTGCAGTTGGGTTGCCGACTGGTCTTGCTTCCACAGAACAGTTGATAAATTCTGGAACAAACTACCTCATCACATCGATAACAGACCTTCCAACCCTAATGGAGTACATCAACAAAGTCTCAGCAGCGCAAGAGGAGCCGTAGGTTAATTCATCTCAACTCGTAGATTACGTACCAGTAACGGTCACCGTAAAAAACATTTTCTCTATCGAATTCTTCAGCGTACCTGTTGAAGATCTCTATTAACTCGTCAACTGAAAAGTAATTTTTCAGAATTAAGTTTTCACTCCCATCCTTTAACGTTCTTAGTTTGTACGTGTTCTCGTCGTCTTCTTTAGTGATAAGTTTTCCTCCAAGCCCGGGAACGTATACATTATCTGCCATGAAGACTTTTGATCCGCTTCGCAGAACATTGTTTAAGCTTTTCAAAAAAGAGTCAATTCGATTCCTCGGAACATGAGAGAACCAGAAATTTGCTAATCCTCCATCAAATGAGCTCTTCTCAAAAGAGAGATGATATGCATCTTCTCTGCAAAAAGAAACAGAGCATCTGTATTGTTTTCTTTTCGCGATCTCTAACATTTCATGGGCAATATCCGTGGCAACTATGCTTTGTGCTGTTTCCGATAGAACTTGTGTCTAATACCCGGTTCCGCACGCTATTTCAACAACTCTTCTGCCTCTCAGAGTTTCCTTTGATGCATCTGTCATCTTTCTCAATTCTCTTTGAATTAGAGGGTCTCTTCAATGATAGATTTCTACATATTCTTCGGCTACTTTCTTGTAAAAATCTTCCATATTTACCGAAGGTAAAAGATAAGAGTCAAAATCTTCTTAAAGTTCATGTCTTATCTAGGCCCTTTTAGAAGTTAATGTAATAGAGCCCTTTCTGCTGCCTTGGTTGGAGTAAAACCATGTTTCCATGAAGATTTCTCTCGAGAAAAACCCCTTTGGGCTCAAGTTTTGCCCTCAAACTTTGGTTAGCGGGCGCTCATTCTGGCTCAGAACTCAAAAAAGAAAGTGTTCGTGCACATGCAGTTTTTCAGGGAATGAACAGTTTCTGTTGCATGAAAAAATGTTTCACAAGATTTAACTAGAACCTAATTAGACTATTTCTTGGGAGAGGTTGTTGCAAGGTTATTTCATGTTCATATGAGAAACTCACACAATTACAGGTATCGCTCAACGATTTTAAAAAAAGAAAGGAGGTAAGAAAATTGGAAAGAGTCAAAAAAGATAGATGCCTCATGACAGCAACACTTGTTACGATTTTGATGTTTAGTACGATGCTTCAATTAGACGCAATTCTAATGTTGCCACCGATTTCTGTGGTATTAGCAGACAGAGGAATGATTCCTGTCATACCGGACGTATCTATCTATGAACCCGCGCAAAAGGCCATTATTGCTTGGAATGGACAAGAGGAGATTCTAATTCTCTCAACAGACGCGACATCCAGTGACAATACCACCGTCTTAGAAATCTTGCCTTTGCCTTCAAACCCAACGGAAATAAAAGAAGCAAGTGTAGAATCGTTTAATGCCGTTCAAAATTTGATTTGGTATCACATGCCTAAATACTTGGGACCCCCATACTTTGGCAATGAGACCAATGAAGTAACAGTTGTGTTTCATGAAAAGATTGGAATGCATGACATCACGGTCGTTGAAGCCCACAATGTTTCGGAGTTCGCTGAATGGATGAAAGAGTTTCTTCTAAGGAGTGGAATCAGTCAACAAGTTTCCCTTGAAAATCTTGCACTAGCCATTGAAGACTACATGATGAGGGGCTTCCATTTCTATGTTCTTGATCTGATAGAGTTGTCTTCAGAGGAAAGAAGTGTGGAACCCATATTTTATAGGTTTGAAACCAGCTTCCTTTACTATCCTCTTCTGATCACTTCACCGATTGGCGGAGAAGGAAAGATCATACTGTTTCTCATAACTGAGGACATGATTGAAAGCGGGTACCATCCGCTCAGAAAAGCCCAATATTACGGCATAGCCGTTTCAGGATCTATTCAATTCGAAGTGTCAAACGAAGAGCTATCTATGATAGACCCCAGTATAGGGAAACTGTTTGAGGCCAAAGCTTGGGCTTGGATGACGGCATTGATATATGAAGGCACACTAGACCAATTGACAGAAGATATCGCGATAAAGCCGTTAAGAGGCGACCTAAATGGAGATGGCAAAGTTAACATTACAGACATCTATATAGCGGCAAAAGCCTTTGGTTCAGTTTCAGGTCATCCCCGATGGAATCCTAAGGCAGACATGAACAAGGACAACCTAGTGAACATCATAGACCTATTCCTAATCATCATGAACCTTGGAAAAACACTGGAATAACAACAGTCGTAGCCTTGAAGCTGCTGGTCAAACTCTCTTAAAAAACCGAGAGAAACAGCAAGGCCGAACTTCCCCCCGTCTAAAATACCTTGAACACTTCTGAGCAGTCAGGTGGCTCTTTCCAGTTAAAAGTGTCTATGTGTCGGTCGCATAACGTCAAAGTAGCTTGAAGCAGTTCTCATGACAACATCAATACTTGGGAGAATGGAGAAAAAATGGTCTTCTGGGCCAAGTCTCCTTTCTCCCTTCTCCTTTCCATTCCATTCTCCCAACAAACCTTTCTAGACGCTGTTCGTTAATTTAATACTTGTGAAAGAATTTTCTATCAGTTTCTTATAGAAAAAACCTCTATTCCTCCTTCTCTTTTCATGTTAATGCGCGCGCGATTCTGGAAATGAAGATTGATATTTTAGATTTGGATCTCAAATTCGTAAAGATTATTTTAGGGATTGAGACGTGACATGTATGATTTGCCATGTCTCCCAAAAAAAGAAAAACTCAGAAAAAACGTAGTTTAGAGATTAGCACAGAAGCTACGAGAATTTTGAGAACAGTAAACGATGAACAAGCCTTCTATTTTTACGAGGACTTTGGAAAGCCAACTGGAGAAAATGCCAAAAGCCTTTCCGACTTTCTTGAGAAAACAAAATCTGTCAAGTTGGAAAGTCTACTTTTCCATCTTCAAAGGAAAGACTTCAAAAATTGGATCGAAAAGACTCTTGGCGACCTTGAACTCGCCCGAAAATTAGAAAGAATACCTCATTCAAGCAATGAAAACCTCAGGACAAGAATTCAGACAATCTTGGAAAACCGCATCAAAGAATTAAGAAAAGCATCCACAACATTACTCGTCAAAGAAGAACTGGCATTAGCTTCCTCCATATCCTAGATTGCTCTAGCAGTGCATCTCGCGCGCGTTGCTAGGGCACCGTCTAAATCCTGTAATTTTTCATGCAAGCTTAAAGTGAGACATCTAACAAAGGAAAAGAAGACAGACTAATCAAGAGGGCTTCGAATTTGTGCGCTACGATGATAAAGAACAAGTTGCAATACGCCGAAAGAGGAAACGAAAAATGCCAAGGAATTATAAGGAATCACGCTGGTTTGAAGTAGTATCTTGGCCACGGTGGCCACTGTTGGGATGCGGGACAAGCTTCAAGATCCATCGATAGTGGTATCCCTATCTTTACTTCTTCTAGGGCTACGCTCTTAATCATGCCAGGAATTTTCAAACCATTTTCAAGTTCGACTATGCCCACAACGTATGGAGCCATTGACTGGAATTGTGTTGGCGCCACATGAATAACAGTGTACGTCAACAGTTTCCCCTTCTGAGGGATTTCAATCCACTCAAATTCTTTCGAGAAGCAGTTGTCACATAAAGGTCTCGGCGGAAGATGCACTTTTCCGCATTTCTTGCATTTTCCACCCATCAGTTTTCCTTGACTCATGTATTTGTAGAATTGTTCTATTATGAAAGGTGCTTGCTCCTTCATGACTTATCCGCTTCTATAAATATGAACTGCGGCTGTAGCACCTGAGCCGCCCACATTATGCGTTAAGCCTATTTCCGCTCCTTTCACTTGTCTTTTGTCCGCTTGTCCAGTAAGTTGCAGAAACATTTCGTATGCCTGCCCAGTTCCCGTAGCTCCCACCGGATGACCCTTAGCTTTCAACCCGCCACTAGTGTTCACTGGGATTCTGCCCCCGAGTTTCGTTTCGCCCTTTTCTGCCAACCGTCCACCTTCTCCTGACTTGCAGAAGCCCAAATCCTCGTAGGCTATAATTTCGGCTATTGTGAAACAATCGTGCACTTCCGCAACGTCAACCTCTTCTGGCTTAACATCAGCCATTTCATACGCCTTTTTAGCGGCTAATCTTGCAGCATCAAGCGACGTGAAACTTCCCCTTTCATACAAACCAATAGTGTCACTTGCCTGTCCACTACCAATTATGTGAACTGGCGTTTCAGTAAATCTCTTGGTTAACTCTGGCCTCGTTAGAATTACGCAGCTTGCCCCATCCGTTATGAGGGAGCAGTCGTACAACTTAAGAGGCCAAGCTACAACCCTCGAAGATAAAGCAGCCTCAAGGGTTATCTCCTTCTGCATCTGAGCCTTCGGGTTTAGGCTCCCATGATAATGGTTTTTCACAGCAACCATCGCCAACTGCCTTTCAGTAGTACCATACTCATGCATATGCGCAGTTGCCATCAACGCAAACAAGCCTGGAAAGGTTATGCCATGCCACTGCTCAAAAGGATAATCTGAAGCCATAGCCAAATATTCAGTAACCTCAGGCGTAGTTCTATGCGTCATTTTCTCAACTCCGCCAACCATAACAACATCACATAAGCCAGACAACACCGCATAGAGCCCAGCTCTCAAGGCGGCTCCGGAAGAAGCACATGCGGCTTCAGTTCTTATGGCAGGTATATGCAGCAAACCAGCCCAGTCAGCCAAGGTTGAGCCTGTGTGGCCCTGATGCTCGTAGGATTCACCCATGTGCCCCACAAACAAGGCCTGAATGTCCTTCTTCGGGTCTAGGTTTGGGCAACGGTCAAACGCTTCCTTCGCTGCTTCAGCAAAGATTTCCCTCGCGTACAGACCTTCTAACTTCCCAAATTTTGATAAACCAGCAGAAACTATCGAAGCAACTGGTCTTCCCTTCAAGTTGAAATTCTCCTCTGAGGCTCGGTCAAATGAGAAAGACGGATAGTACTTGAACAAGTATTTAAGTTTCCTTAATCTTTTTCAGAATTCTGATGTGGTACTAGCGCCTATTTTCTGGTCAAAGTATCTTTGCTAGGTGCTTGAAGTCTTTTTCATTCATTTATTCGTGCGTGAGATTAACCCTATAAGACATCTCTCATGATAATCGAGAGAAGCCTTAATCCCAACAATCCTTCCTAGAGAATTACTCAATAATCCTAAGCTTGAACAAGTCGTCTAGACTGGATATTTTGTTCACACCTTCATCTTGTACATTGCGATTACGATCAATTAGGTATGCTGTTAAACCTGACCTTTGGGCTCCTCTATAGTCTGCCTCTATTTCATCTCCGATGAAAATAGCCCTAGAAGCCGCTACCTTCAATTTTCGTAACGCGTAAAGGAAAACTTCTGAGTCTGGCTTCACTTTTCTCAAAGCGTCAATGACAACTACGATATGGAAGAAGCCCTGCAGACCTACCTTTGGCAGTATCTGGTTTACATCGCTTTGTAATCCATTTGTCACAACCCCCATTTTCAACCCCCTTTCTTTCAGTATTGGTAGCGTTCTCTCAGCGTCTGGATACAGCACGACATCGGAATAGTTCCACCAATGTGTTGCAATGTATTTTGCCAGCGCAGCGATGTTTGCGTTGACCTGAAGCTTGCTTAGAATTCGTACATTCCATTGAACCCAAAACTCGTCCAGAAGCTTGGCTAAATCTCGAAAATCTATCCCCTTCTCTGCCTCCAACCGTGCTTGTGTGATCTCCTCCAAAGAACGGTTGATTCCGTTATCCTCAAGTATCTTTTTCATCACAAGTGGAATTTCATCAGTTTTAATTAAGGTGCCACCCAAGTCAAAAAGCACAGCCTCGACCCGCATTTTCATTCTCCCACAGTCCATAGTTTGCCAAACATAAAACAGTTTTCGAACAGTCCAAGAACCTTTTGCATGTCAAGGTTCAAAACCTCGCCTTCTTCAACATTTATTTTCGTCAACTTTAACAATCTTTCACTTCCAGACATCCACAACCGCCTAGACCGGATTTATTCACTAGCAACGCTGCGGTTGCAAAACAACTAATCTTAAGAATTGCTTTGACACAGTATTGGACGGTGTGAAATGGCTAACGAAGAGATTGATTTTTCATTTCTGGACAGACCAGAGATACTTCAAATAGCCTTTTATCCACGAAAGAGTGCAACCAAACCTTCTAAGCCCAATGCAAAAAACTACTTTGTAGAGGCAGAGAAAGGAGTCAAAATTGGTTGTCGATTCTATACGAAGGGGATAGGGTGTCCTTCTCTGCTTTATTTTCATGGCAACGGCGAGATCGTAGACGATTACGATTGGTCCGCACCATTCTACAACGAAATTGGAATCAACCTTTTTGTAGCTGATTATCGCGGATACGGGTTTAGTGATGGAAAACCAACCATAACCAACATGATTAAAGACTCTCATAAAATTTTCAAGGAATTCAGAAAGATAGCTGAAGAGTTTGGTTCAAAGAGTCTCTTTGTCATGGGTCGCTCGCTCGGAAGTATTCCCGCCATCGAAGTAATTGATCGCTATCAGAATGAGGTCCAAGGCCTCATAATTGAAAGCGGCCCTGCCAATAACTTGCGACAATATCTCATACATCTAATTCCGCCTAACCATCCCATTTGGAGCAACAACAGCAGACTCCTGAATAAAGTAAGAATAAGATGGATCTATAAACCAACTCTAATCATCCACGCCGAATATGATACACTCATACCATTAGAAGAAGGAAAAGAACTATACGAAAACTCTGGAGCAAACGATAAACGCTTTGAAATAATCCCCGACAGTGACCACAACGACCTGATGTTCATGGGTAAAGAACAATATTTCAAGGCCATCGAAAAATTTGTCAAAACTTATAGCTGAAAAAGAATCCTAACTTGGGACTTTGTGTGGGCTCGTTGTCTTTTTGGATATGTATCGATTATCGAAATAACTGCTTTATTAAGATATGCGATAACACTCCAATAGGTCACATCAATGAAGCTTTTTAACAAAGTGAGAAAAGCAAAGAAGAAGTGGCGCTCAAAAGCTTGGATTGTCGACTGCCACAAAACAAAGTTAACCATCATGTTCAGCACAAGTATCAAGCCAAAGCGTGTGCCGCCATGGATCTACAGAAAACTTCAAACATCAATCAACAACGCTGTTGAAGATAGCAACCTTAGTAGGGACTGGGAAACCCCATACATTTACAATACTGGTCTTCTTCAAACCCAAACTGAATCTCCTGAACCTTTGCACGAAGCATACTAGCACGCTTGATATAACAATTAAGAAAAATGTCGTAGGGCAAAATTCTGGCCTGCGATAGCTTTTCGCAGTAAGTCACGTCCACGTATTTTATCTGTCCAACTGCAACGAAGTTAAAGTAGGTCGCCTGCCAACAAGCTTGTGCGTAAAAATTGTGACGATTGAAACTAGGGCGCTCAATGCCAACAACGTAGTCATTGAAAAAAGCGTTTTCCTTTTATCCTTTAACTCTTTTGTATTAAATCATGACAAACCAAAATCTACTTTGCCATGTAGCCTATTGTGGTCTACATTGCGAATTATGTGCACACCGCAACCGCATACCGCAACAAGCAGAGCAACTGCAGCAAAGCCTCCACAACGAGGGCTTTGATAGCTGGTATCAATACGTCCCACACATGAAAGAAACTTTCCCGCGTTTTTGGCAATTCCTCCACGAACTGGTTGACCTAGACTGCACATGTAGAACAGGAGGCGGACCGCCAGAATGCAAAATACGTGAATGCGCTAAACAAAAGAGCATAGATGTTTGCCCACAATGCAAAGAATACCCATGCATACTGATTCAAGAATTAGCAGAACACTATCCAACTCTAATTCAAGACGGAAAGCACCTGCAAAAAATCGGCTTGGAAAAATGGGTCCAAGAACAATGTGAAAGAGCTAAACGCGGAGTAGTCTACGCGGACATACGCTACCCATGGGAAAAATAGAAAGTCAGGGCGCACTATAATTACCCCCTTATGTTTTAAAGAATAGAAGGAATGCCGTATCAAGAAAAAGCATGTGCTAATCTGCCTGTTTCTAGCTCTTTCTTCAATCATCCTTTACTGGTTATACTTACATTTGAGTAATCCTACAATACATGAAACCTTTACGCTTGCTCCTTCAGAGACAGCTACCAGGGAATTGAACTTAGGCAGCAGTGAGTACGCCTTCATCTGGTTGTCTACCATTCCGCTAGGGATGAGTGGACGCTCTGCAATGGGATGGGTGATAAAGTTTTACGTAGTAGATCCAAACGACCGTGAAATTCTGCGTGATCCTGGGATTGCGGGTACTGGTTTTTTTAACCCATTATCTTTTGTAGCTCAGCAAGATGGGGTGTACACCCTCTACTTCGATAATTCAATTGGCGACCCCATTGACAAGATAGTGTCGCTTTCCTACAGGAAAACCCAATCGATTTTAGGAGCATCGGCTGAACATTTGCTCCTCTACATGTCAATTACAACTATTATACTTATTCTCATAGTAGCAGTTATTGTGCTTATAAAGAAAACCTAGATTACGCCGAAATATCAACCGAAGTGCGCATTATAAAAATGATTGTTGCTTCAAGCACCTACAGAAGCATTGAGACAAGTGCTTAAGTTTCTTCAATTTTTTTTACAACTTTTCACGAAAGTTTTATGTAAACAGAATTTTACAGTATAGCTCTCCAAAATTGAGAAGGGAAAAGAGAAAATGAGTGAAGTTGCAATAGTTGGTATCGGATGCGTTGGCTTTCGACCGATAACCCCAGAGCTTTCATTCAAAGAGCTAATGTTTGAAGCTGCACAAAAAGCCTACGAAGACGCTGGAATCAACCCACGCAAAGACGTTGACGTCTTTGTGACGTGCGCTGAAGACTACTTGGAAGGCTTCAGCATTTTCGACGAATTTGTTCCAGACCAATTAGGCGCCGCACTGCGCCATCTTTTCACCGTTTCAGGCGACGGCATGCTCGGATTAGCCACAGCCTACATGCTCATCAAAACTGGACAATTCGACACCGTTGTCGTCGAAGCCCACAGCAAAGCCTCAGACATACTCACGTACATGAATATTGTTGCCTTCGGACTAGACCCCATATTCAATAGACCCTTGGGCGGACATCCATACTACATTGCTGGAATGGAGATGCAACGCTACATGCACGACACATGCACAACCGTGGAGCAGTGCGCTCAGGTTGTCGTGAAAAACAAGAAAAACGCCATACAGAATCCGAACGCAGCCTATGCCTCAAACATAACTTTAGACCAAGTTTTATGCTCAGACATGTGCTTTTACCCACTGAAAAAACTGGAGATAAGCACACCTGCAGACGGATGCGTAGTCATGGTTTTGGCCTCAGAGAATGTTGCCGAAAAGCTTGCCGCCAAGCCAGTCTGGGTTAAAGGTGTTGGATGGTGCACTGAAACACCAAACTTGGAAACAAAAGATTGGACAAAAGCGGTATACACACGGTTGGCTGCTGACATGGCATACAAAAATGCGCGAATCCATAATCCGTGGAAGGAGATAGACTTCGCGGAAATCCATGACCTGTTCGCGTACAAGGAACTTCAACACATGGAAGCTCTAAGACTATGTGAGTATGGCGAAGCCGGAAAGCTAACAGAAGAGGGAATCACAGCTCAAAACGGCGAATTCCCAGTAAACCCGTCCGGAGGCTTGCTCGGAATGGGGTATGGGCTTGAGGCTTCTGGGACGCAGAAGCTTCTCGAGGTCGTTCTGCAGGTGAGAGGCGAAGCAGGCACAAGGCAGATACCAGACGCTGAAATCGGCCTAGCTCAAACTTGGCGCGGAATCCCAACAGGAACGGGAGTCATAGCGGTTTTGAGCAATGTTAAGTGAGGTGAAGATGGAATGTTTGGGAAGAAGAGAGTTGCAATTGTCGGTGCAGGCATAACACTGTTTAGAAGAAACCTGAAGGAAACAGGTAAGGAACTGTCCTATCATGCCTCAAAGATGGCTCTTGATGCCGCTGGACTGGAATTGCGCGATATTAAGAGCGTTGTGATGGGGTCGGCGCCAGACGCCTTCGATGGAGTCCATATGAAAGGAGAGTACTTAGCCGACGGCGCAGGCGCATACCATAAACCATACACAAGAGTTTTCGTAGGTGGCGGAACCGGCGTCTTCACACCGCTTGCTGGCTGGTGGCACGTCGCATCCGGACAGTTCGACACATGCCTGGTCGTATGCGAAGAGAAAATGTCCTCGTGCTATCCCCATCCGCAATTCGCCTTCACAACAATATTTGATCCCATTCTAGAAAGACCAGTAGGCATGAACCTGGTTTGGATATTCGCCTTAGAAATGAACCGCTACATGCATAGACACAACATAAAGAAAGAAGACATAGCCCTAGTCTCAGTCAAAAACAAACGAAACGCCCTTGACAACCCAATCGCCCAGCTTGCCGCAAGGATAACCGTTGAAGATGTTTTAAACTCCGAAATAATGGCTTGGCCGGTTCAACGTCTAGATATCAGCCCAACAAGCGACGGCGCAGCTGCCGTTGTATTAGCCTCTGAAGACGTAGCCAAAGAAGTTACCGACAACCCTGTTTGGATTGACGGCGTAGGCTGGTGCATCGATTCTACACAATGGACGGACCGTGACCTCTACTATCCAGACTACGTGGAATGCGCAGCTCGTATGGCATACAAGATGGCCGGAATCAAAAACCCGCCGAAAGAAATTGACCTCGCTGAACCGTACGACCCGTTCGACTACAAAGAGCTCCATCACATGGAAGGCCTCTTGCTATGCAAGAAAGGCGAAGCACCAAAACTCACAAAAGAAGGAGTAACGCAAAGAGACGGCGACCTGCCAACTTGTCCCTCAGGCGGCTTGCTTGGCTGCGGAAATCCCATAGCTGCTGCAGGCCTAATGAAAGTCAGCGAAATCTTCTGGCAACTGCGCGGCGAAGCGGGAAAAAGGCAAATTCGAGGCGACCCAAGAACTGGTGTGGCTCAAGCGTGGGGCGACCTAATGCAGTACGGCGCCGTAATCGTGTTAAGACGTTAGAGGAGGAAGCTGAAAAAATGAGCGTGAAAATTAAGAATTTTCCGGGAGAAGAACTCGAAACCAAGGTCATCAAAGAAGGAAAAATCCCAACCGAAAGGTGTAGGCCTAAGGCAAAGTTTGCTTGGAGCGCAGGCATAGCCATCAGCAGATTCCTAGACGAACTGAAAAACGGAAAGATAATAGCTACGACATGCAGCAAGTGCGGACGCATCATGGTCCCGCCCAGAATATACTGCGAGAAATGCTACGCACCAACAGACGGTTGGGCCTACGTAAAGGACACGGGCGTGGTCAACACATTTTCGGTCTCATTCCTTGCTGCAGACGCAACTCGTCTAAAAGAGCCAATAATTGTTGCGATCATAAACTTGGATGGAGCATCCGAAGGCATGGGTATAGTCCACAGAATCGAAGAAGTTCCAGACTGGAAAGAAGTCAAGATTGGAATGAAGGTCAAAGCCGTCTGGAAGCCGCCCCGAGAGCGAACAGGATCGATCACGGACATAAAGTACTTCAAACTAATGAGGGAATGAAAAATGAGCCTCGAAAAAATAACTAATCCGCTTAACGCGCGCCACTGGATCGGCGACATGGAAGCGGACTACGTCTATACGCTAGGAGTTGCAGGCGAACGCTTCTTCAAAGAGCTGAAGGAAAAAGGAAGAATAATGGGAGCCAAGTGCCCACGCTGCAACACAGTGTTTGTTCCACCAAGACTATACTGCGAAGAGTGCTTCGCGAAACTCGATGAATGGGTTGAAGTGGGCAAGGAAGGAGCAGTTCACACCTTCACAATAGCCACAATTGACATTGACGGTTCGAAACTGGAAAAACCAGTAACATACGCACTGATAAAGTTTGAAGGAGTTCACGGCGGAATAATCCACAAGATAGGCGAAACAGACAAAGTCACCATAGGCATGAAAGTGAAAGCAGTCCTTAAGCCGCCAAGCGAAAGAGTAGCCTCAATAAACGACATAAAATACTTCAAGCCAACCGAATAAACTCGGTTCCGCTTTCCCATTTTTTCACAATCCTAATAATAGGCAATCTTATCCTAAAAAATAGAACACTGCGATAAACCGCAGATTTATGCAAGCTTGTCAAGATTAGATCTTATTGAAGGCTTGCGCTAAGTCGGCTATTATGTCCTTCGGATCTTCTATTCCTAAAGCTAGCCGAACTAGTTGATCCGTTATTCCTGCCTTCTTTCGATCCTCGGCGCTGATGAAATAGTGAGAAGAAGTGACAGGTTGTGTAACTAGGGTTTCAGTTCCTCCTAAACTTGAAGCTAAAGAACACAACTTTAGGTTATCCACGAACTTCATTGTTGTTTCGAAGTCTCCATCTATTTCAAAACTCACGACTCCACCGAACCCTTTCATTTGCTTCTTGGCAATATAATGCTGCGGATGACTTGGTAGGCCTGGATAGTACACTTTCTTCACTTTAGGTTGCTTCCCAAGATATCTTGCCACCTGCACGCCGTTAGAGTTGTGCCTTTCCATCCGCAAACCAAGAGTCTTTAAACCACGTAACAATAACCAAGCAGCGAACGGGTCAAGCGTTCCACCTAGATTTTTGCGCATCTGTTTCAACCTTCGAATAAAGTCTTTAGAGCCACAAACAACGCCAGCGGTTACGTCGTTGTGTCCTCCTAAATACTTTGTCGCACTATGGACAACTATGTCCACGCCGTGCTCTATTGGCTTCAGATTATAGGGTGAAGCAAAGGTGCTGTCAATAACAGTAGTCACCCCTTTCTTTTTACCGAGCTTAACAGATTTAGACAAATCCACCACTTTCAATGTGGGATTAGTAGGGGTTTCAGCGTAGGCGACCTTTGTATTCTTCCGAATTGCTGACCTCATTTCATCAAAATCTGTGGCCTCAACTAAGCTTACATCTACACCAAATCTAGGCAGAATATTCCTGAAAAACTCAAGCGTTCCGCCGTATAAATCCATAGTAGAAACAACGTGGTCGCCAGAAGAAACCAAAGTGAAAAGCGTGATGGTGATGGCCGCCATGCCTGATGAAAAAACTGCAACGTCTTCGGCACCTTCGAGTTCCGCGATTTTGCTTTCAACAGCCCTAACAGTTGGATTGCCGTATCTCGTGTAGATATATCCCTCCGCCTTCTCGCTTATAACATCGATCAATCCCTTTGTGCTTGAAAAGGCGAAGACAGACGTTTCATAAATCGGTGTGACAACAGCACCAGTAGAACGATCTCGCATGTCCCCAGCGTGCACGGCTTTGGTTGAAAAACCCTCACTTTTCGAAAACATTCCATCATCTCCCTTAAAAATAAGAGTGAAACATATTTTACCTTTGTTCCTTCAAACCTCAGTCACAGCTAGAGGTTTAGTTTCTTTTCTAAGTATTTGACGCGATACGGTGGGAATTTTCCTTGTTTTGCAAGGTTGATGAGTTTGTTTAGTTCTTTCCTTGCTTTTTGATAGAGTTGTTTTGTAATCCAGCCTTCAGAGAGGGCTTTCTCTAACTCCTCTTCGTCGAGTACCTTGTAATTAAGGTCAGGCGAAACCCAGAGGTCTAGAAATAGGTCAGTAAGCTCAACTCCGCCGTCTTTCAACAGTCTTGGAGGAGTAATAATGTCACAATAATATCCCGTGTGTCTTCCTTCCAGGTCTCTTATCTTACCAACAGTAAACCACTTCCCCATCAACTCAAAGTATACAATGTGAAAACCGTGCGCCAAAACCACTTTCTCATTGAACATTACCGAGTGCGCAGAAGTAATTGTGGACTTGCCAACAATAACCATTTGTGACTTGTGAACTAGGTCATCATAGATGTCTAAAACCTGATTCGGTAATCTGATGTATCTTAGATGAAGTTTCGACATTGACCCCCGAGAAAGTTCGATTCTTTTTGGCATCAAGCTTTCAACTTTGCAGCCTAGGATCTAATTTGACACATAATTAAAAAGTTATGCAAATCTCACAAGACGATTTTCACGGTCTGTCGCCTTGCTAAAGTCCCAAAAGAACCCCACCGCCATTGCATCTCACTAGTTGGGTCGGCGCTTGTCAAAAGTCCGCACGCGCTACAATATTTACACCCTTAATCACCTAACAATTCCCATAAACCGTTTCTCTTATGCGCCCACTATGGAATCTTGTAGATATTCTCTATTCTAATGCCAATACTTGTGGTTTTGAACCGATAAGAAAATATCTTTTTAGGTTTGATACCGATATGTTAGTCAACAACAAGTACTTCAGTCTTGAGGGCAAAACATGGTAGTATTTAGCGAGAAAAAGATTAAAGAAATAAGAGAAGAGCGGCAACGCTGGGAAAAGACAACGCTGCCAAATTGGGTTAAGCAATGCCCCGAAAGGAAAAAGGAATTCCGGAACCATTCAGGTATGCTGTTAAAGGGTCTCTACACGCCAGAAGATGTTAAGACATTGGATTACCTGCAGGATTTGGGGTTTCCGGGTGAGTACCCCTTCACTCGCGGCTTGCATGCGACCATGTACCGGGGCCGCTTATGGACTATGCGGATGTTTGCAGGATTCGGCACAGCTGAAGATACGAACAAACGGTTCAAATACTTGTTGAGGGAAGGCGAATCAGGTCTAAGCACCGCATTCGATTACCCAACAATAATGGGTTATGATTCAGACCATCCCATGGCAAGGGGGGAAGTTGGCCTTTGTGGAGTGGTCATCTCTTCACTTAAAGATATGGAAATCCTACTAGATGGAGTACCATTGGACAAGGTTACAACTTCCATGACCATAAACGGTCCCGCAGCCATGCTCCTAGCCATGTATGTGGCCGTAGGAGACAAGCAAGGCGTGCCCAGAGAAAAGCTCGGAGGGACAACACAAAACGACATGTTGAAAGAGTATTTCGCCCAGAAACTGTGCATATTCCCGCCTAAACCTTCAGTGAAGCTCGTGACGGACATAATAGAGTATTGCGCAAGATATCTGCCAAAGTGGAATCCAATAAGCATAAGTGGGTACCACATAAGAGAAGCAGGGGCAAACGCCGTTCAGGAACTGGCGTTCACATTATATGATGGAATAGCTTATGTTGAATCTACGCTTGAAAGAGGATTAAAAGTAGATGATTTCGCACATCGATTATCATTCTTCTTCGCATCCCACAACGATTTCTTCGAAGAAATAGCCAAATTCAGGGCAGCCCGCAGACTTTGGGCCAGACTAATGAAGGAAAGATTCCACGCCAAAAACCCAAGATCCATGTGGATGCGAATGCACATCCAAACCTCGGGATGCACCCTCACGGCACAGCAACCATTGAACAACATCATACGCACTACGATTCAAGCCTTAGCAGCAGTTTTAGGCGGAACCCAGTCCTTACACACAAACTCCTTTGACGAAGCCTTATGCTTGCCAACCGAAGAAGCTGTAAGAGTGGCATTAAGAACCCAACAAATAATAGCCCACGAAAGCGGAGCAACCAATACGGCAGACCCATTGGCAGGCTCATACTACGTTGAAGCCCTAACAAACGAAATGGAAGAAAAGGCCATGGACTACATCCAAAAAATAGACGACATGGGTGGAGCAATAGTAGCCATAGAAAAAGGATTTCTCCAAAAAGAAATCGCCGACAGCGCCTACAAGTATCAAAAGGAAGTAGATGAGAAAAAACGAATCATCGTTGGCTTGAACGAATACACCATTGAAGAAGAAAAGTGCCCAATAGAACTTTTGCGTGTCGACCCAAAAGTTGAAAAACAACAAGTTGTAAAACTGCAAAAACTAAAAAGGGAAAGGAACAACAGAAAAGTGAAGGAAAGTCTCGAAAAACTTCACTACTCAGCAGAAAAGGATGAAAACCTCATGCCAACAATAATAGAAGCCGTAAAAGCCTACGCAACACTGGGCGAAATCACCGATGTATTACGAAAGGTTTACGGAGAATATAAAGAACTAATCATAATCTAGAGGAGGACAAAACAAAATGCAAAGCACAAGAAAAATTAGGGTCTTAATCGCCAAGCCAGGCCTTGACAGCCACGACAGAGGAGCCAAAGTTGTGGCCAGAGCCTTAAGAGACGCCGGAATGGAAGTGATTTACACTGGTTTAAGACAGACCCCCGAGCAAATCGTTGAAACGGCTCTTCAGGAAGACGTGAATGTCATAGGTTTAAGCATCCTCTCAGGTGCACACAAAGCACTTTTCCCGAGAATAATGGAGCTTCTAAAGCGAGAAGGCTTAACAGATGTAATGGTCTTCGCCGGAGGAATAATCCCAGAAGAAGACATACAAGAAATGAAGAACCTTGGCATAAAGGAAATATTTGGACCCGGAACACCAACGGAAACAATAATACAATATGTGATGGAGAACATCCAAGAAAGAACCTAAACCTAAGATGTGCAAGCGTTGACAGATGTTGAGGAAATAGCGCGTCGAGTGTTGTCTGGAGACCGCAAAAGCATAGCAAAAGCCATTACCATTATCGAAGACAACACAGCTGAATCTAAAAGGTTAATTGCCTCAATTTATCCCTCCACAGGCAGAGCTCAAATAATAGGATTAACCGGTCCAGCAGGGTCAGGAAAAAGCACCCTCATCGAGAAAATTGTCCAAGAGTACAGGCGTAAAGGCAAAACTGTTGGCGTCATAGCTGTAGATCCAACAAGTCCCTTTACAGGCGGAGCATTCCTGGGCGACAGAATTCGAATGCAAGAGTTGAGCACCGACCTGGGCGTTTTTATACGGAGCATGGCAACGCGCAACTATCTGGGAGGAATAGCCAAGGCAACAAAAGACGCAGTTAAGGTCTTAGACGCTGCTGGCAAAGAGATAATTATAGTCGAGACAGTGGGAGCCGGGCAATCCGAGGTGGAAATCATCAAAGTGGCGCAAACAATAGTCGTCATCCACGCACCGGGCCTAGGAGACGAAATACAAGCAATTAAAGCTGGAATAATGGAAATAGCGGACATCTTCGTCGTGAACAAGGCAGACCGCGAAAACGCCAACAAAGCCGTAATGGACATCCAATCAATCTTGCAGTTAAACAACAAAGAAGCCACATGGAAACCACCGATCTTGAAAACAACAGCGCTCACAGGTGAAGGAGTTCCGGAACTGATTGAAAAGATAGAAGAGCACAGACGTTTCTTGGAAAAAGAGATAGGACGCAAAAGAAGCTTGGGAAAAGCCGAAGCCGAATTCATCGAAGCCATAAAAGAAAAAGTTGTGAACTCAATAATAGATGACTTAAAGAAGGAAGGAAGGTTTGAGGAATTTTTGGAGAAAATCATCGCGAAAGAAATGGATCCAGCTTCTGCCGCTGAAAAACTCCTCCATGAAAAATTGAGAAGGCACTGACCGATGCCAAAACTTGAAAAGGGACTAGTTCAGGTCTACACTGGAAACGGGAAAGGCAAGACCTCAGCAGCTTTTGGGCTCGCCCTAAGAGCCGTTGGCAGAGGATTAAAGGTCTACATAATCCAGTTCATTAAGGGTGGGTTCGATTATGGCGAGCTATATGTGATAGATAAGCTTCCAAACCTTGAATTGAAGGCTTTCGGAAGGGGAAAATTCGTAACACAGAAACCCCCTGTAAAAGAAGACATCAAACTTGCTGAGGAAGCCTTTCAACTAGCCAAAACGGTTGTTGAAAGCGGAGAATATGACATAGTTATTCTAGATGAAATTTGCGTAGCCGTAGGCTTGAAGTTGATAAGTCTTGAAAACGTTCTGGAATTAATGAAAAACAAGCCAAAACATGTTGAACTTATACTAACTGGACGCTACACGCCTAGGGAGATAATTGAAGCCGCCGATTTGGTCACTGAAATGAAAGAAGTGAAACACCCGTTCAACAAGGGTTGGGAAGCCAGAAAGGGAATAGAATACTAACTTTCGTAGTGGTACTTTTGTTGGATTTCCACTAGAACTCTAAACTTGAAACATATAAAAGTCGAAACACACTCTCTATAACTGCTTTCTAGCTGAGGAAGAAACAACGCGCGCGCTAAGGATTGCGGGAAAGCCATCACACCCTCCTGAGACGAGAGTTCACAGTCTCCGAAACGTCTGCGACACGACACGCCAGAGGCTGACCGCACCGAAGTCATATCTTAGGTTTCTTAGCTACACCCTTCCTGCCTAGGATGGCTCCAAATAGAGAGTAAGCCATAAGCAATACCAGAGTCATCGTGGATGAAAACTCTGGAACCACCCACGTTCCGCGAATTACAACGGTATGGGCACTTTTGTGGAGATAGGCAAAGTGAAGAGATGTATGTGTCGTATTCTCTGTTTTTGCAAAATCCGTTACTGGATCACCGTCTATGGTAATTATCCAAGGTTCGCCACGCAAAAAGGTCTTTGGTATTGTTACATTGCAAAAACCTCCAGTATTGGACGGGCCTTCTACATTGAAACTTATTTGCATCAGCGACTGGCTGAATTCGAAATTCCGTAGAGTTGAATTGGTTAGCATGCGTACATCGTATGCCTTGGTCTCCATGACAATTGTATGCATTAAATCTGTAAAAACATCAAAGAAGGCGGTTGGGCTAGCGGCTCCATTGTGATCTTCGTCACCTTGCCATGTGGCATTGACTGTCCATGAACCTGGCATGTCCGGTCTATATGATTCGCGGAATGATCCGTTTACCAAAGTATTCAGCTCCCTTGTGAACGTTGATCCATCAGGTTTTCTGTAGGTGAGATACGCGGTTGCTCCACTGATTGTTATTTCTCCCTGAGAAGAAATTGCGCCTGAAATAGAGACGTTTTCACCTGAGCGAATGCTATTGGGAAGAGCCATAAGCGAAACAGTGGACTCGTATTTTGTTACCACGTTAACATTCAATTTGATTCTGTATGAGAAGAGGTGGGTGTACGATTTTCCAAAAGGCAAGGAGATATAGGTATAAAGATCGTAGGTGGCTTCAACTTGATATGTGCCTTCAGGGATTCCTTCAAAAGCTTCAACCGCGTATGTTATGTTGAATGATGTAATGGTAAACAATTCGCGTATGAATGTTACCTTCTGTGTTGTATAGTTAATCTCTGCTGGGCAGCTTATGGATTCATCGTAGGCCACTCCTCCCATTATAGGGTAGCTATATGGCTCAGGAGACTCAAAATACTCAAAGAGTGTCCGACTTTTACCTATCATTACCACAATATCCTTTATGGAACCAACAATGAACCGTGTTGAGTTTTGAGCTCCCATGTACTCGGAGCTGCCGCCCCACCATGTCCTAACGCTCCACATTCCTGTAACATCAGGCGTCATAATGTCGCTGAAAGAGCCATCGGCACCAGAAATGGCCGTTCTCGTCATTACAGATTTGTCAGGTTTCGTGTAGTTCAATACGACTTCGATTCCTTCATGAGGTGGACTGATTGAACCAGATATAGTGATGGATTCTCCCAGCATTATTTGAGCCTGAGACCGTTTGCATGTAATTGTGCTTGGCTTCAGATTCTCAAGAAAATAAACGTGCTTGTCACTTGACGCGGCGACCATATATCGCCCATTGTGGGTTATATCAACATTGTTAACGTAGCCATCAACTTGCCAATCCCATAGAACAGCCCCTGTCTTATCCAATAGAGTTATCTTATTGTTGTATTCGCTTGCTACTGCAATGTATTCACCGCCAGCTGAAACTGAAACCCCGTCAACGCTTCCTAGGTGTATATTCCATAGAAGACTCCCAGAATTGTCGAAGAAGGATACGTTTCCGTAGGAATTTCCAGCAGCTGTAAACCCTCCCTCAGGTGACACTGCAACAGCATAAACGGGCCATGTAGCATTCCGACTCCAAAGAAGATCCCCCTCTTTATTGAATAAATATACGAAATCGTCCCACGAGCCTACCGCTGTATATTCACCATTAGACGATATTGAAACACTGGAAACCCAATCGCCAAAAGTGGAGTTCCAGATCTGGACTCCCGTGTTAGTGTAAAAATACGTCATATTATCGTAGCCGCCTACTGCGATATATCTGCCATCTGGTGATATGTCAACATCATATAGTGACGATGTCGTCAGATCCTTTGTCCACAACAAATTTCCGCTTCCGTCAAATAGGAGAACCGTCTTGTAAGATGTGCCGACAACTACGTAGCTTCCATTCCCTGAAATCGAAACGCTTCCAACAGATTGTGAGACAGACTTCTTCCACTTTAGGCCTCCACTGCCATCCAAGAGAAAGACATTTGTAGGTGTCCACTTTGTAACCGCCACTATATAGTCGCCGTCCATGGATATGCCTGCGTCGGCAACATCATCACCAGCATAATATCGCCAGAAAGTCCAAGCCTTAACTGTTGGAATGAACGTTAGCGCGGAAAGAGCTGCAAAGACAAGAATTGCTGACAAGCAAATCATCGAAACACATTTGTTCATATTAATCACAAAAAAGAGGTATGCGCTCTTAACAGCTTAAATCATTTTCCGGTCTCACGTCAAGTCTTTGTTGATGTCAACGTGCGTTTCCACCGAACAATCTGCCTTTGGTTTTGCCTTCTCGCCACACCTCCCAACGTGTAAATGCTGGCAACAACCCCAAGGGTTCAGCGTTTTTAGTGATTTTCAAGAAAAGATCCATTTCATACTTGGCTTCTTTACTGTCCATGTCTACCCCGAATCCGAAAACAACGTCGGTCTGATGAAGGCCGATAAGACCAGTCTTAGCTAAAAGAGCCACGTGAAAGGTTGTAATATCGCTCATTCCAGAGAAAATCTTGGGATTCGCTTTTGCCAGATCAAAATCCAAATGCCGCAGAGTTCGAATTGCGACCTGTTCACCTAAAGCGCAAATTATTGCTTTCACTTCTTTATCAGCAAACATGTAGTTGATGTCTTCTGCTCTTTGAATGTCGGTTCCGGCCATGTAGCCACCGTGCTGAAGTTTCACAGTTTTTCCTTCCTTCACGTTGAAACCAAACTCTTTGAGATTCGCAACTCCCTTAAGGTACATCTTTTGAAAAGGCAAAACAGGATGAGAAGGCGCAACTACTCCAATGATGTCGCCGTCTTTAAGTCTCGGCGGCTTCAAAATTTTCATGCTGATCACATTAATGAGGAAAAGCTTTGACATTTTAATCTTTGGTGAGAGCTTTGAAAGACTCTGACTTAGCTCTGATTATTGATAAAATTTTTAACCAGCTTCGTCCGATTTTCTTTAACATGAGCAATGATGTGGAAGAATTACGCAGGTTTCTTGTGAAAGCGAAGATTAACGCTTATGCGAGCGGAAGAGAAGCCGCTGTCTTAAAGGATGTATGCAAAGAATTGATTTTCAGCGAAGGAAAATTTCTGTATAGAGACAGATATTTTGGGTTTAACTCATTCATTGGAGAAGAGGTTGTTTTCTGCGAAGAAGAATGCATATGGGGTATGAATTATTACGGGTATACCATCCCCTTGGAAGGCATTTCTTCAAAAGAGGTGTATGCGTTCCTTCGAGAGGCCCTGAAAAGAGCAAACGAAGGGAAACCATTTAGAGGCCCAGAGAAGTATGAAGAGAATTTCTTTAGGTATGTTAATAATGTGGAAGGCGATATGCGCATGTTTAAGGGAAGCGAAGAAATCTTTTATCGGGGGAAAGAGGTTTACAGGCTGCTGTATCACGGTGGATCTGCCAGTGGAGAAACCTAAACTCTATCGTTTTGTGGGATAATTTAATGGATGAGTTATTTGTTCAAACAACGGATGAAGTTGCTTATGATTTCATAGAATTTGCGAAGTCTAACCATTACGGAATTGAGATCACCTCATTTGCGCTCCCATGGATACTTGACGGAAACTGGGAAGCCCTCCTTAAATCTTACAAACTTGCTTTGAAAGATTTCAGAAATGAAGTGGCGATTCACGGAGTCTTCATGGATACGGTCACAGCGAGCAGAGATGCCAAAATAGTTGGCGTGGTAAGGGAGCGAATCTTGCAAAACATAGAAATTGCAGGGCAACTTGGGGCGAAAATAGTAGCTTTTTGTTCGTGTTTTAATCCATGCATCGCTAAAGGCTCGCCAGGATACGTGGAAGGATACAAGAAAAGGCAGGTTAAATTTTGGAGCGAAATACTGCAGTCCGTGGATAACAACACTCTCACGCTGGTTTTTGAAAATCTGTGGGAGCCCCAGCCCGAACTTGTAAGGGATGTTTTAGACGGTGTCAGCTCTGAGAATTTTAAGGCATTGCTTGACACAGGTCATGCTAACATTTTCTCCAAAGAGCCAAATGAACGATGGGTTGAGATTCTGGGGGATCATTTGGCATATATTCACTTGAATGACAATCAGGGGGATTTCGACAGTAATCTTGTACCGGGAGAGGGAAACATCAATTGGGACAGATTTTTCGATATGATAAAAAGTTACGGACTGAAACCCCGATTTTGTCTTGAGGTTGAGGCCTATGGAAATCGTTCGAAGCTCGAAAACACCAAAAAAGCCATCGAATTTCTCAAGAAAATGAGGTTTAATCCTTTTCAAAGTCTTGATATCTAAACCTGTATTGAAGGATATGTAGAATGAATTTGATAATTCTCGGTTCCGGTGGTGCAACAACTATTCCCAGCCCTGGATGTCAATGCAGAATTTGTGTAGAGGCAAGGGTCAAGGGTGTACTGTAGGCTCATTCTTCTGCTTCCCTGTTCATTTCGGACATTAATCTTCTATTTGACACTTCTGAGAAATTGCTTTTCAAGTGAACCGTGAAGGAATTCACGATATTGACTATATTTTTTATTTCATTGGCATCCAGACCATACTTTAGGCTTGAGAATTGTTGAGAGAATGTACAAGTTTTGGTTGGGCAGGTTTGTAAGGGGATGATAAACCAACAAAGAGAGTTCAAGTTTGTGCATTAGCAAAAGTTATTGAGGATTTGAGAAAATCTCATTGGTCATTCCTTGACTTCTACAGAAAATTGGACTTATTGAAACAATTAATTTGGAAAACAAGTTAGCTTTTAAGATTAGAAATTATGCAATAACACCTTTATTGCTTGTGGGGATTACGTAACTTCAACGGTGTTTCTCATCGAATATAAAAAGAAAAAAGTCATCTATGCACCATGTGATGTGAAACCATTTCCGAAGGACCGCCAATTCAGAAAGCCAGACTTGCTAATATTAGGCGAGGTCCTTCCGGAGGGTCCACTGAAAGAAGGCATAACAATTCCGAGAGACAATCCATTAGGGAGGGAGCTTTTCTCAATTGAAGAGGTCTTGGAACTTGCAAAAAGTTTAGGAGCAAAGAAAACTGTGGCCACCCACATAGAGGAAGAATAGGACAGAAACTACGATGACTGCAAAATCATCGAAAAGAAGCATACGAAAAACAATATCCAGTTCGCCTACAATAAAATGAAAATCATTGATTAGAAAAGCTGTGGCCCGTCACAGAATGATGAAGAACGTGGCCTTTGCCACCTTCAATAATTATCCAATGAATGCAAAAGCTTCTGGATATAGTCTTCGAAGAAACTTTCTGGTTTCGTAGCAGAAGTGGCATTCGCTGATGTAGGCATTTTTGGGATTGAATCCGTTCTTGGATGCGAGATCCATTAAGCCTTCCATGCCATCATCGTGTAACGCAGCTATAATAGCAAAATCTCGGTAGTCATATCCTTCAACAATTTTTCTAACGGAAATCTCATGTGCATTTCCTATACTTAGGCCCGGACATATCGTAACGAATTCAGACTCGTCCACATCAACCCCCAAAGGGGATTTTAACGTCCCTCCAGCCCATGTGCCTGGGCACCTTTCAATGAGGATTTCGGATAAAGGCCTCACATTAATATTTTTTGTGAGGGATTCCGCTGCTCTGCCAACAAACATGGGTAGCGCCTTTATGACTTCAACTTTCGGGAGAAGATTCCCCAGAGACTCTAGGTAGAAGCGAGTTGCTGAATTGAATTTATTGTCTTCGCTTGGTTCGCCTATGAATCTAGCATCAATAGAGACTTCTACGTTGAATTCCAAAGAGACTTCAATTGCGTTTTTGACTGATTTTATTGGAACGTAGCTTTGATGGAAAAAGTCGATGCTGGTAAACATCTTTGTCAAGCCTAGGCTTCTGAGCTTCCCAACAATTACACGTGCCTTAGACATATCATGCGCCCAGAAGCCATTGGTGAAAAGCCAGATTTCAGGAAAAGAAAGACGACGACATTCGGCAATTATTTCCTCAACTAAATGAGGGAAAAGCATGGGTTCTCCGCCAGTTATGCACAGTATTTGAGTGCCCAATTCCGTAGCGTCCATTGCATGCTGC